>OBWQ01000058.1_pt1 | contig 88789 bp, 68 predicted proteins | sample 1476511 | NCBI WGS metagenome assembly OBWQ01 (sample SAMEA2580126, study PRJEB22360) | human gut metagenome | biome: human gut; feature: human-associated habitat; material: faeces | place: Denmark | collected 2008/2010
ATGGTTCTCGACCGTGACGCCGCTGACCGAGGTCGGTCTGCTGCCGATCGGCTCGCGTCCCGCTAAGCGCGGCCTGGGCGCCAAGTCGCTCGATGACCTGCGTACCATTCCGTGGATCTTCAGCTGGAGCCAGGCGCGCATTAACCTGGCCGCTTGGTACGGCCTGGGCACCGCCTGCGAGCAGCTGGGCGATCTTGACCAGCTCAAGGCTGCCTACCAGGAGTGGCCATTCTTCCGCACTTTTATCGACAACATCGAGATGTCGATTGCTAAGACCGATCAGCGCATCGCCAAGATGTATCTGCATCTGGGCGACCGCGATGATCTGTCCAAGAAGGTCTTTACCGAGATGCAGCTCACCCGTAAGTGGGTCCTTGCCATCGTCGGTGATGAGTGGCCGCTGCAGCGCCGCCGCGTGCTCGGCTGTGCTGTTCGCGTGCGTAACCCCTACGTCGACGCCCTGTCCATCGCCCAGGTCCGCGCCCTTCGCGAGGTGCGTATGAACCAGGACGAGATGGCCGAGGAGAAGAAGGCCGAGTACATGAGCCTGATTCTTTCGACTGTGACCGGCGTCTCGGCAGGATTGCAGAACACGGGGTAATCGATAGCCCTGTGGCTCTCACCGGGACCCGATGGGTTTCCCTCTGAATGCGTCCTCGCACTTGAAGCCCCCTTATCCTGCTCCTTCGGAGCTGCGGATAAGGGGGCTTCGTGCTGCGGAGTGCATTCAGAGGGAAACCCATTGGATCCCTTCGTCCTCGGTCTTCTGGGATTAAAGCTAAAGGGAATAAGGCGCGCTTCGCGCATAGCGTGGAGTGCGGCGAGGGCTTCTTGCGTCCTGCGGAGTGTGCCTAAAAGTAAACTGATGGCGGGCCCTGCGATGTCCGGTCTTCGGTGGATCAGCCGCTGGGTGAGGGTGGTGCTTGGGGCGACGTGCAAAAAATGGAGTTTTCAGCAGCCAAAGATTGATGCATAAGGCCATAGCCGGCTTTCGCTGCCTTTGTTGATGCTTTTGCACGACGATTGGGCTTTGGCGACGATCATATATGGCTGGTTTCTCGCCGCATGCTATCCAGATGGGTCAAGTCATGAGGACTATCTACCTTTTGAAAGATTTTTGGCACCAAAATCTTATCCCGCGATGCTGAATACTCGCAAAAATGCACGCTCCGGAGGGTACTACCCAGTTATGGCCAGAAATCCATGCGCCATCTTATGCAATTAATTAATGAATTTATGCAAAATGGCTTACGTGCGTACGTCTCGGACTAGATGTTTGCCTCGGCGCTGCGTAAATCATCCTGTCTATAGTGTCTTTGACAGGCGGCCGCGGTCCCGTTTGGGGTCGCGGCCGTTTTGTTGTGGGTCAAATATGAACGTTGTGTTAATGAGTCGGTGGACGGTGGTGTTTTTCGGTGAGCGGCGTATCCTTCCAACGGTTTATCTAGTGTGTCAGTTGAAAAGGAAGAGGGCGCTCGTCATTGTTTGAATGTGAACTGCCGTTTGACCACAAGACGTTGCATCTGGAGCTCGAGGATAAGAACTTCGCTGGTGTGATGGAGGGTCATCAAAACGAGTTTAAGACCACGAAATCGCAGGAAGAGCTGGTAGAGGAGTCGCTTGCCAATCCTTATGGCTCGCCTTCGCTCGAGGAGCTTTGTGCTGGCAAGAAGGATATCGTCATCATTAGCTCCGATCATACGCGTCCCGTTCCCTCGCGTGTGACGATGCCTATTCTGCTGCATCACATCCATTCTGCTGCGCCCGAGGCTCGCGTGCGTATTCTGGTTGCTACGGGTATGCATCGTCCGTCGACGCACGAGGAGCTCGTCAACAAGTACGGCGAGGAGATCGTTGCCAACGAGGAAATCGTTATGCACGTCGCGACCGATGACAGCATGATGAAAAAGATCGGCACCCTGCCTTCTGGCGGCGAGTGCATCATCAACAAGATTGCTGCCGATTGCGATCTGCTGCTTGCCGAGGGCTTTATTGAGCCGCACTTCTTTGCCGGTTTCTCTGGTAGCCGCAAGTCCGTCCTGCCTGGTATCGCCAGCTACAAGACCATCATGTACAACCACAACGGTCAGTTTGTGAACGATTCCCATTCGCGTGCCGGCAACCTGTGCCACAACCACGTGAGCGAGGACATGTTTGCCGCTGCCGAGATGGCTCACCTTGCCTTTGTGCTCAACGTGGTGCTCAACGGCAAGCACGAGGTCATCGGCTCCTTTGCCGGCGACATCCACAAGGCGCACGAGGCTGGCTGCGAGTTCGTGAAGAGCCTTGCCGGCGTTGAGCCCGTCGAGTGCGAGATTGCCATTACCACCAACGGCGGCTACCCGCTCGACCAGAACATCTATCAGGCCGTGAAGGGCATGTGCTCTGCCGAGGCTACGCTTCCCGAGGGCGGCGTGATCATCGATGTCGCCGGTTGTGCCGACGGTCACGGTGGCGAGGGCTTCTATCACAACATCGCCGACAATGATCCGGCAGAGTTTGAGCGCGCCTGCATCGACCGTCCTAAGGACGAGACCCTGCCCGACCAGTGGACGAGCCAGATCTTTGCCCGCATCCTGGCGCATCACCCTGTGATCATGGTTACCGACCTGTGCGATCACCAGATGATCAAGGATATGCACATGACGCCGGTTAACACCCTCGATGAGGCGCTCAAGCTCGCCTTTGAGATGAAGGGTGCCGATGCCAAGGTGGCCGTCATTCCCGATGGCCTGGGCGTTGTCGTCGCACAGCACTAGTACGCGGCCTAAACGAATCGTTTATAACCGACAAGAAAGATAAGGTTTTATGCTTACCAAACTCCTCTGCGAATTCGGCGCAACGGCCCTCATGATCATCTTTGGCGTGGGCGTGCACTGCGATACCGTGCTTAAGGGCACCAAGTATCAGGGCTCCGGCCACATGTTTGCCATCACCACCTGGTCTTTTGGCATCTCGGTCGCCTTGTTTATCTTTGGCGGCGCCGTGTGCATGAACCCCGCCATGGTGCTTGCCCAGTGCATCGTCGGCCTGGTGCCGTGGAGCAGCTGCATCCCCTTCATGATTGCCGATATGCTCGGCGGCTTTGCGGGTGCCGTGATCGCGTGGCTTATGTATGCCGATGAGTTCAAGGCTTCCGATGGTGTCGTCGATCCCATTGCCCAGCGCAATATCTTCTCGACCAACCCCACCACCGAGGGTACGAACTATGCCCGCAACTTCTTCTGCGAGGCTATCTGCACTTTTGTGTTCATCAGCGCCATCCTTGCTGCTGCTAACCGTGCTGGCGAGAACGTCCTGATGCTCGCCATCTGCGTCGGTCTGATCGTTTGGGCTGTTGGCATGGGCATGGGCGGCATCACCGGCTTCGCCATGAACCAGGCTCGTGACCTTGGTCCTCGCATGGCCTATCAGGTGCTGCCGATCAAGAACAAGGCTGACAACAACTGGAAGTACGGCCTGCTTGTTCCTGGCATCGCGCCGTTTGTCGGTGCCGCTCTGGCTGCGCTGTTTGTGCACGGTTTCTTGGGCATGTTCTAGTCTGAGGCTACATAGGTTGTCCGCTGCCCGCATGGGGTAACTTCCCGGCGCGTCCTCGGACATGCAAGAAGCCCTCGCTGCGCACTTCGTGCGGCGAGGGCTTCTTGCGTCCTGCGGAATGCGCCGGGAAGTTACCCCATGCGGGCAGCTGCGGGATCCTAGTTGTGTTCGAACAAGCAACCCAACATATAAATCTGAATTTGGATGGGAGGGGCTTGTTGCTGATAGGGGCGTTGGGCTGTTGTTGACACTTTGGGATGCGTGGCGCCCTGGGTTGGGGCGATGCTTTGGGATGATGTTCTTACTTAGTTGAAGAGGGGTTTTATGGCCGATAAGTAGTCTTTGGCTACGTCGGCTTTGTCTGCTTGGAAGTTATGCCAGGCCCACCATTGGACCATTCCTACGAAGCTTGAGGCTATGTGGTGTAGTAGGAAGCTGCGGTCCATGGTGCTGGCGGGGCCTGCGGGGTCGGCGGGGACGGTTTCGGCTGCGCGCGACATGATGGTCTTGCGGAGACAGTCGGCGAAGACGCGTGAGCCGGCGCCGGCTACGAGGGCTCGAACGCCCTGGCGGCGCTCCCAGAGGTTGTTGAGGATATGCTCGACCTGCACGAGTGGGTCGTCGAGCGGTGTGCCATCGTCGTCGAGGGCGTGGGTGCAGATGTCGCTCACGAGCTCGGACAGTAGGTCGTCCTTGCTCTTAAAGAGACCGTAGAATGTCGCACGGCCTACGTGAGCGCGCGCGATGATGTCGCCGACGGTAATCTTGCCGTAGTCCTCTTCGCGTAGCAGCTCGGAGAACGCCGCAACGATGGCGGCGCGGCTTTTTTCTTTGCGGGCATCCATGGCTATGCATCCACGTGAACGAGCAGACAGCGGAGCGTGCCGGAGCAACCCTCGTAGGGGCGCTTGCCGGCGCCGTAGCCGACGGCTTCGATGTGGTAGCGTGAGGGCAGTTGGTCGGACGTACGCAGCGCGGTGACGATGGCGGCGCCCGTGGGCGTCACGAGCTCGCCAGCGACTGGTGCAGGCATGAGGGCGATATTGCCCGCCTGGCACAGGTTGACGACAGCGGGGACGGGAATGGGCATAAGGCCGTGGGCACAGTGGATGGTTCCGTGGCCCTCGGAGAGCGACTCGACAACGATGTCCTCAATACCCAGGTCATCGAGGCAGATGGCGACAGAGCAGACGTCGACGATGGAATCGACGGCGCCTACCTCGTGGAACATGACGGTCTCGGGCGTTTTGCCGTGGGCCTTGGCCTCGGCGGCGGCGAGCGCGGTAAAGATGGCGAGCGCACGACGCTTAGCGCCATCGCTTAGCTGCGAGCCGTCGATGATGGCGGTGACGTCCGCCAAAGAACGATGGTGATGGTGGTGGGCGTGATGATGGCCCTCATGGCCATGGCCGTGGGTCTCATGATCATGCTCATGGCAGTGTTCGTGCTCACCATGGTCATGATGGTGGTGCTCGTGCTCGGCAGCTGCTTCGTTGCCGTAGAGCCAGGCCATATCGTGATCGTGGTTCTCGAGCTCCTCTGCCAGCTGAACGTCAAAGTCGCAGGCGTCGATGCCATGCTTGTTTACGCGTGTAACGGCAACCTCAAACCCGTCAACCGGCAGTGTGGCGAGCTGTTCGCGCAGGTGCTCCTCGCTGGCGCCCAGATCGAGCAGGGCCGCGACGGTCATGTCGCCGCTGATGCCCGAGGTGCCGTCGATGATAAGCGTGTGCTGATGATTGGACATGGAATGCTCCTTAGCGGGCGCGGGGTGTACCGACGCTCAGATGATTGATAAGACTTGCCTGGTAGGCGGCACCAAAGCCGTTGTCGATATTGACGACCGATACGCCGCTGGCGCAGGAGTTGAGCATGGCGAGCAGCGCGGCTACGCCACCAAAGCTCGCGCCGTAGCCCACGCTGGTGGGAACGGCGATGACCGGACAGCTCACAAGGCCTCCGATGACGCTCGCCAGGGCGCCTTCCATGCCGGCGATGGCGATGACCACCTGCGCCTGGGCAAGTTCCTCGGCATGAGCGAGCAGGCGGTGCAGGCCGGCGACGCCTACGTCGTAGAGGCGGTCGCCCTCGCTGCCATAGAACTCGGCCGTCAACGCGGCTTCCTCGGCGACGGGCAGGTCGCTCGTGCCGGCGCAGGCGACGACGATGCGTCCGTTGCCGGTAGGGGAGGGCTTGCCGCCCACGAGGGCGAGCTGCGCGTCCGGGACATATCCCAGGTCGATGCCGTTGCCGAGGAGCTCCGAGGTGCGGGCTGCCTTTTCGGCATCCAGGCGCGTGACCAGGATGCGCTCCTGGCCGGCATCGCGCAGCGCTTCGATAATGGCAGCAATTTGCTCGGCGGTTTTACCGGCACCGTAGACAACCTCGCCGGCTCCCTGGCGCACTCCGCGCGAAAGATCGAGCTGCGCAAAGCCCAAATCGGCGGTCGGAGCCGTCTGGATGCGCGTAAGGGCGACGGCCGGGGTGACTGTTCCGTCGGCAACATCGCTCAGCAACTGCTCAAGATCTCGCTTATCCATATATGTTCCCTTCGACGGCGCAAAGTCTAGCACTCAAAGGGTATGTTTCCGAACACTAAGACAAAATTGTTCGGAAACTATAGGACAGACTGATTTAATTGTTAGACGGATCGGCTAGTCACGCAGGATGATGTCCATGGCGAGCATCAGGTTGCGCTCGTCGATGGCAAACGGGGCGGCCTCGCGCGTCTTGGGCTTGGCGCAAAACGCGATGCCCGTGCCCGCGGCCTGAATCATGGGGATGTCGTTGGCGCCGTCGCCGATTGCCACGGTGTGTGCCATATCGACGCCGCACTCAACCGCCCAATCCAGCAGCTGGATGAGCTTGGACTCCTTGGTCACGATGTCTGCCGCCAGCTTGCCCGTGAGCTTGCCGTCTACGACCTCCAAGCGGTTCGCGAGGCAAAAGTCGATGCCCGCGGCGGCCACGATCTTATCGGCGACCTCGTGAAAGCCGCCGCTTACCACGCCGACCTTCCAGCCCTTGCTGTGCGCCGAGCGCACAAGCTCCAGCGCGCCGGGGGTAAACGTCACGCGCTCAAAGGTGCGCTCGAACACGCTCTCGTCCAAGCCGGCAAGCAGCCCCACGCGTTCCTCGAGCGCCTGCTTAAAGTCGAGCTCGCCGCGCATGGCGCGCTCGGTGATCTTCGCCACTTGCTCGCCTACGCCGGCCTCCTCGCCCAACAGGTCGATGACCTCCTGGTTGATGAGGGTGGAGTCGATATCCATAACGATGAGGCGTGCAGTCATGGCGGGCCTTTCCGAGTGCAGTTATATTGGGGCACATTGTCGCACGCGGCGCGCCTTGGCGACGGCCGCGGTGCGTCAATTGTTTCGTCTCCGTCAAGTCTTTGGGCAGGAGCCACTTTTCCGCGGCACATCGACACAGGTGCGATAAGATAGAACGCCATGTCCGGCTGCGCGGTTTACGCAGGCTGGGCAAATCTGTACGACGCCGCCCGGAACGACACGGGGCGGCACAGATCCATAAAGGAGGATCACTGGTATGAGCCAGACCCGTCCCATCGATGAGCATTCCATGCACACCCGTACCTGCGGCGAGCTTCGCTTCGAGAACGTGGGCGAAGAGGTCACCCTCACCGGTTGGGTGAGCCGTCGCCGCGACCACGGCGGCCTTATTTTCTGCGACCTTCGCGACCGCGAGGGCATCACGCAGCTCACCTTCGACCCCGAGCACTCCGACGGCGATGCCTTTAAGATCGCCGAGACCATGCGTCCCGAGTGGCCCATCAAGATTCACGGCGTCGTGCGCGCCCGTGGCGAGGAGACCACCAACACCAAGCTCGCGACCGGCGAGATCGAGGTCCTGACCGACCACGCCGAGGTTCTCAACACGTCCGTCACCCCGCCGTTCCAGATCGAGGACGGCATCGAGACCAGCGAGGACACCCGCCTGCGCTATCGCTATCTGGACCTTCGTCGTCCCGAGATGATGGCCAACCTCAAGCTGCGTTCCGACTTTACCTTTGCCATTCGTGAGGCGCTGCACAACCGTGAGTTCATGGAGGTCGAGACGCCCTCCCTGTTTAAGTCCACGCCCGAGGGCGCCCGCGACTTCATCGTTCCCAGCCGCATCCAGCCGGGCAACTTCTACGCCCTGCCGCAGTCCCCGCAGCTCCTGAAGCAGCTGCTCATGGTCGGTGGCGTCGAGCGCTACTACCAGGTTGCCAAGTGCTTCCGCGACGAGGACCTGCGTGCCGACCGTCAGCCCGAGTTCACTCAAGTCGATATCGAGATGTCCTTCGTGGACCAGAATGATGTCATGAGCGCGCTCGAAGAGGTCCTGGCCGATGCCTTCGGTCGCATGGGTGTCGAGATGCCCACGCCGCTGCGTCGCATGAACTACTGGGATGCCATGGACACCTATGGCTCCGACAAGCCCGATACCCGCTATGGCATGCACCTGGTCGACCTGACCGACATCTTTGCCAACTCCAAATTTAAGGTCTTCGCGACCGCTGCGAACGAGGAGGGCTCTGTCGTCAAGGCCATCAACGCCAAGGGCGCCGGTGCCTGGGCGCGTGCCAAGATCGATAAGCTCGCCGGCGTGGCCTCCACGTTTGGCGCCAAGGGTCTGGCTTGGATCGCCTTCCGCGAGGACGGCTCCATCAACAGCCCCATCGTCAAGTTCTTCTCGGACGAGGAGATGGCGGCTCTGCGCGAGCGCATGGACGTCGAGCCCGGCGACCTTGTGATGTTCGCCGCCGGCCCGCGCCTGCTCTCTGACGAGATCCTGGGTGGCATGCGTTCCCACATGGCCAACGCGCTCGAGATCAAGCGCGAGGGCCACGACTTCCTGTGGGTCGTCAACTTCCCGCTGTTCCACTGGGATGAGGACCGCAAGGCCTATGCAGCCGAGCATCAGCCCTTCACCCTGCCGACCGAGACCGACATCGCCAAGATCGAGGCCGACCCGTTGGCAGCCGGTTCTTGCACCTACGACTTTGTCATGGACGGCTTTGAGGCCGGCGGCGGCGGTATGCGCATCCACAACGCCGAGATGCAGATGTCCATGCTCAAGCTCCTGGGCTTTACCGAGGAGCGTGCCGAGTCTCAGTTCGGCTTCCTCATGGAGGCCCTCAAGTTTGGTGCGCCCCCGATGGGCGGTTTCGCTCTGGGCCTGGACCGCGTGTGCATGCTGCTCACCGGTTCCGACTCCATCCGCGACGTCATGGCGTTCCCCAAGACGGCCAGCGGCTCCGACCTTATGTCGGGCGCTCCGAGTGCCGTTAGCGGCGCCCAGCTCAAGGACGTCAGCCTGCGCCTGATGTAGGCGAGCGGCTACATATTGCCCGTAACGAGGGAAGGACGCGTGCCTTCCCTCGTTTTTTATGCGCCGAGGTCGTGAGGGCATGGGATGACCGGGCGTCGCGGAAACTACGACCCGGAATTTGCGTCCAAAACGGGTCGCAGTTTCCCAAACAGGGTCCTTTTGAAAACTGCGACCCAGAATCCAGCCAAATAACGGGACGCGCTTTCCGGTCGAGCTGTCTAACGGAAACTGTGCCCCAGAATGAGCGCTCAAAACGGGGCAGGCTTTCCGCAACAACTGTCTGGCAGAAAGCCTGTCCCAGTTTCTTATAGCGAGTCTCTCTGGATCAGCTTCATGTGCATCACGGAGGTGGTGGGCTCGGCACCCTTGATCATGTCGAGCGCAATGTTGGCGGCCATGTGGCCTTCTTCGCGCAGGGGCTGGCGGACGGTCGTGAGCGCGGGGACGCAGCGCGTCGCAATCTCGTGATCGTCGAAGCCGACGACAGAAACGTCCGCCGGAACGGATAGGCCTGCCTCGTTGAGTGCGGTGATGACGCCAGCCGCGATACGGTCCGATCCGCAGAGCACGCCATCGAAAGCAATCTCGCGCGCGAGGATCTGGTGCATGGCCTGATAGCCGTCTCCGTTGTTCCAGCCGGTATAGATAACGTTTGCGTCTGGGAGGTCTTCGCCCAAGACGGCACGGTAGCCGCGCAGGCGGTCGACAACAGCGGGGTTGTCTTGCGGTCCCAACACGGCGACGATATCTTTGCGCCCGCGTTCCTTCATGGCGAGTGCCGCAAAGTGTCCGCCCTCTTCGTCGTCAGAGTAGACCGTCGAGAACACATCGCGATAGGGGTGGCCCTCGAGCTGGCCGCACAACACGGTGGGTACGCCCAGCTCGCGCAGCACCTCGAGCAGCTCGCTGCCCTTGTAGGGGGAGACGTCGATCACGGCATCGAACGAGCGGCGCTCAAAGTGCTCGCGTGCGCGGTTGCGCTCATGCGTAGAAGACGCCTGCAAGATAACGGGCAGATAGGACGACTCCGACAGTTCCTCGGTAATGCCGCTCAAAAACTCGCTATAGGTGGGGTCGCTGAAGAGTTCACTTAGGGGCTCGGTCACGAGCACGGCGATGATTTCCGTGCGCCCGACAGCGAGCGCTCGGCCACGAGCGTTGGGGACAAAATTGACTTCCTTGGCCGCCGCGCGGACGCGCTTTTTGGTTTCCTCGCTAATGCGGGGCGAATCGTTGAGAGCGCGCGATGCCGTGGAGCGCGACACGCCGGCAGCTGCGGCAACCTCGGCAAGCGTAGGTGCGGTGCGAACTGGTTGGGTCATGGCGTCTCCTGGAGAATGCGGTCGATGTTGTCGCTGATACGGGCTGGTGCGGATACAGCTTACTATAGTGCGCCTGAACAGCGTTCATGATATCCGGTGACCGGTGTCGTTTTGCAACCAAGCCGCAATCGAATACGTCTCGTATGGGTGAGATATCAGCGGGCGTGGCGGTTGCCTACGAGCTTAAGAACGATGTCTTGCGCTGAGTTTCGATACTCAGGGTGACATAAGTGTCGCGGTTGTACAACCGGTTGCACCGTTAACCCGACCAAATCGACCGTTCAGCGGACAACCGGTTGCACAGTATTTTGCATCGCCCGTAAGATAAGGACAACCGGTTGCACAAGAATCACTACGATGACGAAGGAGCATCACCATGGACGCCATTAACGATTGGGAAAACCAAGCGCTCACCCACAGGAACCGCCTGGCACCCCATGCGTACTTTATGGGTTACGAGACCGCCGATCTCGCCGCTACGTACAGCCGCGAGCTGTCGCGCGGGTTTGTCCAGCTGTCCGGCTCGTGGCAGTTCCGCCTCTTTGAGGGGCCTGCTGCCGTCTCTAACGAGGAGCTTTCCACGTACGAGCCCGAGTGGGATCACGTGGAGGTTCCGCACCTGTGGCAGGTAGACGGCTATGGCAACCTTGCCTACACCGACGAGGGTTTCCCGTTCCCGGTGGATCAGCCGTTCGTTCCCTCTGACGATCCCACGGGCGTGTACCAGCGCATCGTCAATCTTCCCGCCGTGCCTGCCGGCGCTCGCGAGATCATTCGCTTTGACGGCATCGAGAGCTATGGCGAGCTGTACGTCAACGGTCAGTTTATCGGCATGACCAAGGGTTCGCGCCTGTCTGCCGAGTTCGACGTGACCGACGCGCTCGTCGAGGGCGACAACCTGTTTGCGGTCAAGGTCCTGCAGTACAGCGATGGCAGCTATATCGAGGATCAGGACATGTGGTGGGCCTCGGGCATCTTCCGCGATGTGTACCTTATGCAGCGTCCCGCCGCGCACCTGGTCGACTTTAGGTTCCGCACGCACCGCGAGGGCGATGCCGCTCTGATCACGCTCGATACGGTGGCCGAGGGAGCTACCCGCGTTGTGTATACGCTCAGCGATGGCGAGAACGTGGTGGCTACGGGCGAGTGCGTCGACGGCCATGCCGAGTGCAGCGTGACCGATGCCCACTTCTGGAATCCCGAGGACCCCTTCCTCTACGACCTTACGTTTGAGGTCTACGACGGTGACCAGGTCAGCGAGTACGTCCCGCATCGCCAGGGTCTTGCCGAGGTGACGGTCGAGGGCAATCATATCTACCTCAACGGCACTTACTTTAAGATGCATGGCGTCAACCGCCACGATCACGACGATCACAAGGGCCGCGCCGTGGGCCTCGATCGCATGCGCCGCGACCTGGAGCTCATGAAGCAGCACAACATCAACGCGGTGCGCACGTCCCATTACGCCAACGACCCGCGCTTTTACGAGCTGTGCGACGAGTATGGCATCATGCTGGTCGCCGAGACCGATATGGAGAGCCACGGCTTCGAGAATATCGGCAATATCGCCCTGGTCACCAACGACCCGGCATGGGAGCCGGCCTACGTCGACCGCATTGAGCGCCTGGTGATGCAGGAGCGCAATCACGCCTGCATCATTATGTGGTCGATGGGCAACGAGAGCGGCTATGGCTGCAACATCCGCGCGATGTACGCCAAGGCTCACGAGCTCGATGGTCGTCCGGTCCATTACGAGGAGGATCGCAACGCCGATACCGTCGACGTTATCTCCACCATGTACTCCCGCGTGTCGCAGATGAACGACTTTGGTGAGCATCCATTCCCCAAGCCGCGCATCAACTGCGAGTACGGTCACTCCATGGGCAACGGCCCCGGAGGCCTGTCCGAGTATCAGGAGGTCTTCGATCGCTGGGATTGCATCCAAGGCCAGTTTATCTGGGAATGGTGCGACCACGGTTTGGCTGCTGTGACCGAGGACGGCGTTGCCTACGATATGTACGGTGGCGACAACGGTGATTACCCCAACAACAGCAACTTCTGCATCGATGGCATGGTGTTCCCTTGGCAGCAGCCGAGCCCGGGCCTCACTGAGTATGGTCAGGTCATCTGCCCGGTTCGCATGGCTTATGACGCCGAGGCGGGCGAGCTGACCGTCACCAACAAGCGTTGGTTTACCACCCTCGAGGATGTTTGCCTGTCGGCGGAGACCCTGGTGGACGGCGACGTGGTCTGCCGCAAGACGCTCATGCCCGGTGCGGTTGCCCCCGGCGAGTCCGTCCAGCTTCCGCTGGTGATTCGCGAGGCCGCAGTGGGCGAGACCCTGCTGACCGTGCACGCCTACACTATGGCTGCTCACGTCTGGTGCGAGCCGATGTTCCAACTGGGCGCAAGCCAGTTTGCCATCGCAAACCATCCGGCGCCGGCAATTGTCGCCCCCGTGCGCCCCGAGCTTACGGTCGAGGAGACCGAGCAGGAGATCCACATTCACTCCCTCAACGGCGAGCTGACCTTCAGCAAGGTAAACGGCACCGTGAGCGAATGGAAGGCATCCGGCCGCGACGTCATGGCCTCTGGCCCCCAGGTTGGTTTTTGGCATCCGCTCGTCGACAACCACGCCCAGGAGTACGACTCCCTGTGGAAGGACAACTTCATCGATGTGATGCAGACGTCTACCCGCAAGGTTTCTTGGAAGCAGGACGGCAATGCGGTCGTCGTTACCGTGAGCCAACGTATTGCTCCTCCCGTCCGCGCGTTCGGCATGCGCGTCGAGCTTGTCTACACCGTGCTTCCGAGCGGTCGCGTCGACCTCAAGGTTTCCGGCGAGCCCTACGGCGACTATTCGGACATTATCCCGCGCATCGGCATCTCCTTTGAGGTTCCCGGTTGCGATCGTGCCGTCGAGTGGTATGGCCACGGCCCGGGCGAGAACTATCCGGACTCGCTGCGCGCCAACCCGGTCGGTCATTACCGCGCTACGGTCGACGACATGTTCACGCCCTACGTTATGCCTCAGGACTGTGCCAACCGCGAGGGTACCCGCTGGGTTGCCCTGCGCTCGAGCCACGGTGACGGCGTGCTGGTGACTCGTCCGGCCGACGCCGCTTCCAACCCGTTCTCGTTCTCGGCATGGCCCTATAGCTGCGAGGCTATCGATAACGCCAAGCACGTCTACGACCTTGTCAAGGGCGACACGGTTACGGTCAACATCAACGACCAGTTGCTCGGCCTTGGCTCGAACTCTTGGGGTTCCGAGGTGCTCGATTCCTATCGCACCCGTTTTGAGAGCTTCAGCTTTGAGGTGTCCCTGCGACCGCTGACGTCTGCCGATCTGGCTCAGGCGCTGGCACCCATTAAGGAGGCATAAGTCATGCATGTCTTTAACTCGCGCGCCGATTTCGACGCTCAGATGAAGTCCGTCAAGAAGTGGATGCGTACCGGACAGGCGCTCGATGGTGTTGCCGACCTGCAGCACGACGTGGCTTACTCCATCGGCGACTCGTTGGTGTACTGGTGGGTCTATGCCCGCGAGGCCGCAACCGCCGATCTGGTCGGTCACCGTCGCTACCATGCCGTGCTCGCTCCGCTCGACGGCGACCTGACCGTCGAGGTTGCCCCCAAGGCAGGCCTCACCTGCACCCGCGCTTACAGCGATATCGATGATCGCGAGCGCTTTGAGGGGACGGGGGAGACCGTGACGATTCCCGCTGGCGGCGTTGCCGTCGTCGAGATCGACGAGGCTTACCGTGTTATCGCCGAGGCTTCGGATCCCCGCGTCGTGGTACTGCACGTGACGGTCGAAGGTTATTCCTTCCCCAACAAGTAGTATTCGTCCGTTTGGACGTTTGCTTCGCGCCGTTAAGGGGGATGGCTTTGTTGACTCCCTTTTCCCCATTCCCCTTGGCAGCTGCGCCGTCCGTGTTTGCACTTGCTGCTCGGACGGGTTTAGATGACATTTAATAGATGATTGGGAGGGCTTATGAGCTCTGAAAAACGAGGAACGATTGGTTCGTTCGCTCTGCTGGGCATGACGGTCGCCGCCGTGTTCGGTATCAAGAACATCATCAACAACAACGCGGCTATCGGCTTGGCAGCCGCGCCGTCGTTCTTCTTCGCCACGCTTTTGTACTTTGTCCCCTATACCCTGGTTACCGCCGAGTTTGTCGGCCTCAACAAGGACTCCGAGTCGGGCGTGTACGCCTGGGTCAAGACCTCGATGGGCGGCCGCTGGGCATTCCTGACGGCGTTTAGCTACTGGTTCGTCAACCTGTTCTTCTTTGCGTCCGTCCTGCCCAACGTCATCATCTACGCGAGCTACGTGTTCTTTGGTGCCAACGCCGAGCTTTCGCAGCTGTGGATCACCATTATCGAGATCGTCGTCTTTGCTATCGCCACGTGGGTTTCGACCAAGGGCGCTAAGTGGATCGGCTCCATTTCCTCCTTCGGTTCGACCGCGGCTCTCGGCCTGACCGCCGTGTTCATCCTGCTGTCCCTGGCTGCTGCCTTTGGCGGCGTTGAGTTCGCTACGGCTCCCACGCCCGCCAACATGGCTCCCGACATGAGCAACTTCGCCACTATGTGGGGCTTCTTCGGTACGCTTGCCTGGATCATCCAGGGCGTTGGCGGCGCTGAGTCCGTCGGCGTGTTCCTTAACGACCTTAAGGGCGGCGTCAAGGCCTTCGTGCGCACCGTCGTTATCGCCGGCCTGACCATCGGCCTTCTGTATGCAGGCGCTTCGCTGCTGGTTAACCTGTTCATCCCCGAGGGCGGCGTTGCCATCTCCACCGGCATCTTCGACGTGTTCGGCGCTGTCTTTGCCCACTTTGGCATTCCCATGGAAGTGTCCACGCGCGTCATCGGCCTGATCCTTCTCGCCGCTACGCTGGGCTCCCTCATGATGTGGACCTCCGCTCCCATCAAGGTCTTCTTCACCGAGATCCCCAAGGGCGTCTTTGGTAGCAAGATCGTCGAGCTCAACGAGCATGGCATTCCTGCCCGCGCCGCTTGGCTGCAGTTCGCCATCGTCGTCCCCATCCTGATCATCCCGGCCCTGGGCTCTGGTAACCTCGACGACCTGCTCATGATTGTCACCAACATGACGGCTGCCACCGCTCTGCTCCCGCCGCTGCTGATTCTGCTTGCCTACTTTATGCTGCGCAAGAACTTCGATGCTGCTCCCCGTGGCTTCCGTATGGGCTCGCGCAACTTTGGCCTGGTCGTTGCCGCCTTCCTGCTCGTGGTCTTCTGCTTTGTGCTTATCTGCGGCACCATTCCTCTCGATCAGCCGCTGTGGCTGACGCTGGTCTACAACGTTGGCGGTGTGGTTGTCTTCCTGGGCCTTGCCGTGATGTGGTACAACCGCTATATCAACCGTCTGCGCGAGACCGATCCCGAGGCTGCCGAGAGCGAGCTGCGCCCCTCCGTCCTCGACATGATGGAGTAGCGGCTAGGATTAATCTACGGCTGTGGAATAAATCGATTCCCTTTCCTAAGGAGGGGCCTTACGAGGCCCCTCCTTTTGTGTTTTGGGGCATGGTTTTGGACCCCGTGTTCAAAAAATGCCAAATATGAGTACTGTTGCAAGAGAGGTGTCATATTTTTCGGCCTGCTCTGAGCGAAAATGGGCTCTAAATCAATTTATCTAACCCCCTTTAAAGGGCGTTTGACGGCTTTCAACCTCTTCGAATCACTCAAAGTAGGCAATTTGCTCTCGATTGTGCTGCTACTAAATTGGTGACAGTACTCATATTTGCCACTTTTTGCCCACGAGGTGTTCAGAGGAGCTCTCGACAAGCATCTAACGCTACAATAACTACCACGTGGCTGGGTTTGCCGGCCGAATGTGCGATGTCGTGGGAGGGGACATGGTCGAATTTACGAAGACGATTAAAGATCCGTTGGGATTGCATGCCCGCCCGGTTGCGCTGCTCTATGACATTATCGCCAAGCATCGTAGCGACGTGTCGGTCAGCATCGGCGACCGCCATACCGACGGTCGCGACGTTATAGGGCTCATGGCACTCTGTGGCGAATGTGGCGAGGACATCGTGTTCCGCGTTTCGGGCGTGGATGAGGCCTCCTGTGTCACATCGATCAGAAATCTCTCGCTCTAAGCATGATAGGGCGCGGTAAAGGATGGTCCTTTGCCGCGCCTTTTTGTTTCGTATAGGAAACTTTTTCGAAATCTGAATGGGGACCCTTTCCAAAAAGTTAACCACGTGCTAGTTTACTATAGCGAACATAGACGTGGTTAACTTTTTACGCGTCGATGTTGAGGACGAACTGACGTTAGGAGCAACTCATGTCTTGCGGACCGCAGATGCCGGCCATGCCGCTTTCGATGGTAAAAGCGGGCGAAACCGTGCGCGTGTCTCGTGTAAAGGGCAATGAGGACATGAAACACCACCTCAAGGACCTCGGCTTTGTCGAGGGCAACGAAATCCACGTGGTGAGCTCGAGTGGTGCCAATATCATCGTCACGGTGCTGGGCGCACGCTTTGGCATCGATTCCAAGGTTGCCATGCACATCATGACCGTCGGTTAGTCAGCAGCATTTCATAAAAACCGAAAGGGGGACAAGAGGATGAAGACGTTGGGTGACGTTAAGGTGGGCGAGAGCTCCACCATCGTCAAGCTTCACGGTGAGGGTGCGCTTCGCCGCCACCTTATGGACCTGGGGCTCATCAAGGGCACTTCGTTCAAGGTCGTGAAGGTCGCGCCGCTCGGTGATCCGGTCGAGATCAACGTGCGCGGCTACGAGCTTTCCATCCGCAAGGAGGAGGCGGCCGTCGTCGAGGTCCAGTAAGGGCTTGCGACGTATATTTCTGCAGATAAAGTTAGGTTTTTCTAACTTAATGCAGCAACTTTGAAGCACATTATCCAGCCTGCGCGGAGAAAGCAGCGCGGGCAAACAAGGAAGAAGGATTGAATGGCGGATTCTCAGATCCATGTCGCGCTGGCGGGTAACCCCAACTGCGGCAAGACCACGCTTTTCAACCTGATTACCGGCGCCAACGGCTACGTTGGCAACTGGCCCGGCGTCACGGTTGAGAAAAAGGAAGCCAAGCTCCTAAGCGACAAGAACGTTACCATCACGGACCTCCCTGGCATCTACTCGCTTTCCCCCTACAGCCCCGAGGAGCAATGCTCGCGCGATTACCTCATGAGCGGCGAGCCCGATGTTGTCGTCCAGGTGGTCGATGCCACCAATCTCGAGCGCAACCTGTACCTGGCGCTTCAGGTTATCGAGACCGGCCTGCCCGTGGTCGTCGCCCTCAACATGGCCGACTTGGTCGAGAAGAACGGCGACAAGATCGACACGGACAAGCTCTCCAAGAAGCTCGGCTGCCCGGTCATGATGATCTCGGCCCTTAAGAACAAGGGTATCAAGGAGCTGTTCGAGCAGGTCAAGAAGTCTGCTGCTTCCAAGGGCCAGGTGCCGGAGCACAAGTTCGACTCCTCCATCGAGGACGTTCTGACGCACATCGAGAACAACCTGCCGGCAAGCGTCCCCGCCAACAAGCGTCGCTACTATGCCGTCAAGCTGTTCGAGCGCGATGCGGACGCCTGCAAGCTCATCAACCTCACCAAGGAGAAGGCCGCTCGCGTCGAAGAGCTGGTCGCTCAGTGCGAGCAGGACTGCGACGACGACGCCGAGTCCATCATCACCGGTGAGCGCTACGGCGTGATCGCGCACATCATTGACGAGTGCCTCACCAAGGCCCCGGCCAAGATGAGCACCTCTGAGAAGATCGACCGCGTGGTTACCAACCGTATCCTGGGTCTGCCGATCTTTGTGGTCATCATGTTCTGTGTGTATTACATTGCCGTTTCCACCCTGGGCGGCACGGTGACCGACTTCACCAACGACCAGCTCTTCGGTACCGATGGTTGGTACGTGCTCGGTCAGGGCCGCGACGCCTACGATGAGGCAGTCGAGGCCGCGGGCGACGACGCCGATTCGGTCGACCCGGCGCAGTATGGCCCCTATGTCCCCGGTATTACCACTATGGTGCACGACGCCCTCGTGGCGGGCGGCACCGAGGACGGCGGTCTGGTCGATTCGCTCGTCTGCGACGGTATCGTCGGCGGCCTGGGTGCCATTTTTGGCTTCGTGCCGCAGATGTTCTTGCTCTTTGTGATGCTGTCCTTCCTGGAGGACTGCGGCTACATGGCTCGCGTCGCCTTTATCATGGACCGCGTGTTCCGCCGCTTCGGCCTGTCCGGTAAGTCCTTCATCCCCATGCTCGTGTCCTCGGGCTGCGGCGTCCCCGGCGTCATGGCCACCAAGACCATCGAGAACGAGAAGGACCGCCGCATGACGGTCATGACCACCACGTTCATTCCCTGTGGCGCCAAGCTGCCGATTATCGCCCTGCTCATGGGCTCTATCATCGGCGACTCTTCCACCACCGCTGCGTGGATCAGCCCGCTCTTCTACTTCCTGGGCGTCTTTGCCGTCATCGCCTCGGGCCTCATGCTCAAGAAGACCAAGCTCTTCGCCGGCCGTCCGACCCCGTTTGTCATGGAGCTCCCCGCTTACCACTTCCCGGCGATCCGCTCCTGGGCGCTGCACGTGTGGGAGCGCTGCTGGGCCTTTATCAAGAAGGCCGGCACGATCATCTTCGCCTCTACCGTCGTGGTGTGGTTCCTCTCCAACTTTGGTAGCTACAACGGCTCCTTTGGCTTCCTGCCTGCGATGGACGGCATCCCCGAGGAGTTCATGGACTACTCCGTGCTCGCCATGCTGGGCAACCTGGTCGCTTGGATCTTCGCCCCGCTCGGCTTTAGCACCTGGCAGGCAACCGCGCTGACTGTCTCTGGCCTCGTCGCCAAGGAGAACGTCGTCGCCACCGCCGGCTCGCTGCTGTCCGTCGCCGACGCGGGCGAGACCGACCCGAGCCTGTGGACCGCGTTTGCCGGCATGTTCCCCACCATGGGCGCCTGCGTTGCCTTCGGCGCGTTCAACCTGCTGTGCGCTCCGTGCTTTGCCGCTATGGGTACCATCCGCAACCAGATGGATTCCGGCAAGTGGACCGCGATTGCCCTCGGCTACGAGTGCGCCTTCGCTTGGGTGATCGGCCTGTTCATCAACCAGTTCTATAACCTGCTTGTCCTTGGGCAGTTTGGCTTCTGGACGGTTGTGGCCATTGTGCTGCTGGTTGCGATGCTCTTCCAGATTTTCCGTCCTATGCCCAAGCACGCTTGGACCGACGAGGACGAGACCAACACTGCTTCCGCTGCAGTTTCCGCCTAAGTCCGAATAAGGATCAACCCCTTTCCACGAGCCCGGGTGTCTCAGTGACACTCGGGCTTTTTGGTAGGGGAGATGTGGCGTTTCCGCAGATAAAACCGACCAAAATAAACCTGTCCCTTTTTGGTAGGTGGAGAATGGGGTAAAGTAAGTGGTGGTTAACTAGAGGAGGCTTGCTATGGCACCTATCGATATTGTTGTACTGGCTGTTATCGGCGTTGCGTTTGTCGCCGTGTGCGTGCGCATCTACCGCAAGGGCACCTGCGCCGACTGCGCTCAGGGTGGCGTTTGCACGGGGCATTGCTCCAACAAAAAGACGTGCGCCGCGCTGAAAGGCGTCGACAAAGTGGCTGAGAATTTAGGCCGCGGTGTCAAATAAACAACTGGGTATCTTGAACGCCCCGCGAGCATCCGTTCGCGGGGCTTTTTACACATTCGAGCGTGAGTGCGGCGAGTAGACATGCATTTTTTGGGGTATCGTTAACTGAATTATTTATTAGCTGCCCGTCTGTACCGGAGTAACCCTATGAGCGCACGCGTCACCATGAAGGACATAGCCGCCGAGCTTGGCGTTTCCATTAACACCGTGCATAAGGCCCTTACGGGCAAGGCCGGCGTGAGCGAGTCTGTGCGTGCCAAGGTTAATGCTAAGGCTGAGGAGATGGGCTATCACCGCAACACGAGTGCTTCGAGCCTGCGTCGTAAGGACATCAATCTGCTGTTTTGTCTGCCGTGCGCATCGCGTGAGGGCGCTTATTTCTATCGTTACCTATGGGAAGGCTGCAATCGCTTTGAGCAAGAGGTCATCGACCAGGGCATTACCGTTGAACGCGTTGAATTTGGCGTGGGCGGCTACGCTGATGCACTCGAGCAAATCGACGAGCGTCTGCAGGTGGGCGAGAAGATTGATGGTTTGCTCGCCTATGCGCCGGGCGACGATCGTGCGACTGAGCTTTTGGGGCAGATCGCCGAGGCGGGCGTGACGATTGAGCTCGTTGACGGCGACCGCCCTCACCTCGATCGCCTGGGCGCTAGTTTGGCCGACTACTCCACGGCGGGAAGCCTGATGGCCGAGCAGGCGGCCAACCTGGTTCACGCTTCTGGGACCGATACCCGCGTGCTATTATTGGCGGGCGACCCCTACACCGACTCGCACTATTTGACCGCTCGCGCCTTCCACAATTACCTTCGCGAGCACAATGTTCCCTGGCAGGTCGAGGATCTGACCGGTGCTCATGCCCAGGTCAAGCAGCTCGAGCACGAGCTCAACCAGCGTCTAAAGTCATCGGAAGCCCCCGAGTTGATCTGCAGCGTGTTCGCCGTGGGCTCTGAGCTGATTGCCGATGCGCTTGTCGCGGCTAACAAGGCCGGCGAAGTAATGGTGATTGGCAACGATCTGTTCCCAGAAAGTGCGCTGGCTTTGCGTCGGGGCATCTTTACCAACATCGTCTACAAGGACCCGGTGAGTCTGGCATATCGTGGCGCCAAGACCTTAGGCGATTACCTGCTGTGGGGAAAGACACCAGCGGAGCCTGTGCAAAAGGGGGCTGTTGAGATGGTGTTTGCCAGCAACGTCGATCGTTACTGCGAGCTCGCCGGAATCTAATGCGTTTAGGGAGCTCCCTACTTGTCGCGTACTTTTTGGCGGGGGTATCGAAAAATTGTTTCGAAGGCCGCTGATGGCGAATCTGCCGTCAGCGGCCTTTCTTTGTGCCGATCCAACGCAGGGTCCATGGCTCGGCAACCGTTAAGCGGTCAAAACCTACCGTTCGCCCCATGATGGTTAAGTGAACGTTCACCTTGTAACGCATTTTGCACTAAGATGGTGAACGTTCACCTAGAGGATGACGAGCGTATTGTGCGCCCGCTCCGCAAACAAAGGGGTTGTTTGATGAAAAACTTCATGGACGATCAGGATTTCCTGCTGAGCACCAAGACCGGCGAGGAGCTGTTCCACAACTTTGCCGAGGGCATGCCCATCGTCGACTACCATTGCCACATTTCTCCCAAGGAGATTTGGGAGGACAAGCGTTTCGAGAACATCACCGAGGTTTGGCTGGGCGGCGACCACTACAAGTGGCGCTTGATGCGTGCCAACGGCGTCGACGAGCGTTTTATCACTGGCGACGCCCCTGCTCGCGAGAAGTTCCAAAAGTGGGCCGAGACCCTGGGTCGCTGCGTTGGCAACCCCGTCTTTGAGTGGAGCCACCTGGAGCTTAAGCGCTACTTTGGCTACGAGGGCGTCCTCAACGGCAAGACTGCCCAGGAGGTCTGGGACCTTGCCAACGCCAAGCTCGCCGAGGCCAGCTTTACCTGCCGCAACCTGATCAAGCAGTCCAACGTCCGCATGATCTGCACTACCGACGACCCCGCCGACAGCTTTGAGTGGCACAAGAAGATTGCCGCCGATGACAGTTTTGACGTTCAGGTCGTTCCCGCCATGCGCCCCGACGCCGCTCTGCGCATCGAGCGCGGCCAGGAGTTCGCCGACTACTGCAAGCATCTTTCCGAGGTTGCCGGCGTTGAGGTCGGCGACTTTGAGGGCATGAAGTCTGCCATCTCCAAGCGCTACGACGTTGCTCACGAGCTGGGCTGCCGCGCCTCCGACCACGCACTCGATTACGTTATGTACGTCCCGGCTACCGCCGACGAGATCGAGGCCATCTTTGCCAAGGGCCTGGCTGCCGAGCCGCTCACCGAGGAAGAGGTCCTCAAGTACAAGACCGCCTTTATGCAGTTTGTCGCCGGCGAGTATGTCCGCCTGGGCTGGGCCATGCAGCTGCACTTTGGCTGCAAGCGCGACAACAACCGTGCCATGTTTGCCAAGCTCGGCCCCGATACCGGTTATGACTGCATCTCCAACTACACGCCGTCCGACCAGCTCGCCGATTTCCTCAACTCCATCCAGGAGACCTGCGGTCTGCCCAAGACCATCCTGTACAGCTTGAACCCCATCGACAACACCATGATCGATACCGTGATGGGTTGCTTCCAGGAGGCCCCGACTGCCGGTAAGATCCAGAACGGTTCCGCCTGGTGGTTCAACGACAACGAGGTCGGCATGCGCGAGCAGCTTACCGCCCTTGCCAACGAGGGCGTCCTGGGCAACTTTGTCGGCATGCTCACCGACTCTCGCTCCTTTCTGTCCTATCCGCGTCACGAGTATTTCCGTCGCGTGCTGTGCGGCGTGATCGGCGAGTGGGTTGAGCAGGGCAAGTATCCGGCCGACATGGAGCTGCTGGGTACCATCGTGCGTGACATCAGCTACAACAACTCCGTTCGCTACTTTGGCTTCGATCTGGACACTGTCGAGGCATAGATCTGTATGTGTTCCGATTGGTGAAATCGGTTGCAAAGGGGAGGGACCATATGGGAACAGGGCAACAGAAAAACGAGCAGATCGTGTCTGCTCAGGCGGATTCGGGATCGATGCAGAGCTCGCAGGATATCAAGTTGAGCTGGCGTGAGAAAATCTGCTATGGCTTTGGCGATTTGGGCAACGGATTCATGTTCGATCTTGGTCAGGCATATCTGACCAAGTTCTACACTGACATCTGCCTGATTTCGCCAGGCGTAGTGAGCCTGATTTTCGCCGTCACCAAGATTTTCGATGCGTTCATGGACCCGATTGCCGGTGCATTCGTCGACGGTAGAAAGAAGATTGGCAAGCACGGTCGGTTTCGTCCGGTCATGATGGTTTCGGCCGTGATCCTTGCCGTTCTAACCGTGGTGACCTTCACTGCGCCCGATATTCCCATGGCGGGCAAAATTGCCTATGCGCTGATAACCTACATGATCTGGGGCGTCGTATACAGCTTCACCAACGTGCCATACGGATCTCTGGCCACGGTAATGACGCGTGACGTCGATGACCGCGCGCACATGGCGTCAACGCGCCAGGCCGGTTCGCTCTGCGCACAGCTCATCACGGGCGTAGCGTTCATCCCATTGGTCCTGTTCTTTGCGGGTGGCGACACACTCGACGGCAATCCGCACGGCTATACGATTGCAGCTGTCGTCATGGGACTGTGTGGCATCGCCGGATTCGCCATCTGCTTTTTGGGAACGCGCGAGCATATCCGTATCGATCGACAGGCCGAGGAGAAGGCTGCGGGAAAGGCCGGCAAGAAGTCGAGCGCATTCAGCACGTATTTCAAGGTCGTTTTCACCAACAAGAACCTGGGGGCAGTTATCCTGCTTACGCTGTTTACCATCTCGGCCATGAACACCAACAACACCATGATGGTGTATTTCTGCCAGTACAACCTGGGTAACATCGCGTTGCAGCCCATTGTCAACGGCATCATGATCGGAACGTCGGTTGTCGCCATTCTCGCCATCCCGACGCTCGTCAAGCATTTTGGCAAGAAGCGCACGTGCGTTGCCTGCTTTATCGTCGGTGCCGTGGCAAACGGCCTCAACTTCATCCTGCCGACCAATACCGTGACGTTCATCATCTTCGTCACCATCGGCTACGTCGCGCTTGCCATCCCCAACGGTATCACCTGGAACTTGGTTTCCGATGTTATTGATTACGGTGAATGGCACACGGGAATCCGCAAGGAGGGTACGACCTACGCCGCGTTCAACTTTTCTCGTAAGCTTGCGCAATCCCTTGCCGCGATCATTTCCGGCGGCATCCTTGCCCTTACCGGATATGTGGCAAATAAGCCCCAGACGGCTGCCACGCTGCTTGGCATTAAGGGCGCTCTGACGATTTATCCCGCCTGCGCCCTTCTGGTAGCAGCCTTGATTATCTTCGCTCTCTACGACATTACCGAGAAGAAGTTCAATTCCATTTCCAACGACCTGTCGAATGGTCGCTGGGAACGTGGCAAGATCGGCGAGAGCACTATCGAGACGATCGATAAATAGCCCCGCTGCTTAAACAATCATGAATGCAACCCGGTGCGGCGATGCCGTACCGGGACTTGAGTTGAGAGGAAAACCTCTATGAATAACATCAGCTACGAGACGCTCGAGAAGATCGGCTACGAGGGCTATGTGCTGCCCAAGGACGCCCCCGAGAAGGTCCTGCAGTTTGGCGAGGGCAATTTCCTGCGCGCCTTCGTCGATCGTTTCTTCGATATGGGCAACGAGGCCACCGGTTGGAACGGCAAGGTCGTCATGGTGCAGCCCATCAGCGGCGCCTTCGATTTCGCCGATGGTATCAATGCCCAGGATGGCCTGTACACCGTACTGGTGCGCGGCAAGGAGAACGGTGACACGGTTGACGATTCCCGCGTGATCAGCGCCTGCAGCCGTTGCCTCAATCCGTATCGCGAGGCTGACTACCGTGCCATGATGGAGGTCGCCGTTTCCGATGACCTGGAGATTATCGTCTCCAACACCACCGAGGCCGGTATCGCCTACGATCCGTCCTGCAAGGCCGACGACATGCCCCCCGCGAGCTTCCCTGCCAAGCTTGCCCAGGTGCTCCATGCCCGCTGGGCTGCCGGCAAGCCGGGCGTCATCGTGCTCGCCTGCGAGCTCATCGACCATAACGGCGAGGAGCTGCTGCGCATTATGAACCAGTACGTGAGCGACTGGGGCTGGGAGGACGAGTTTTCGCAGTGGATGGCCAACGACTGCACCGTCTGCACCACGCTCGTCGACACCATCGTTCCGGGTCGCATCCGCGATCCCAAGGAGGCCGCTGCCGTGGCCGAGCGTTTGGGCTATGAGGATCCGTTCTTGGCCGTGCGCGAGCCCTTCCAGATGTGGGGCATCCAGGGTGACGAGTCGCTCAAGGAGCGTCTGCCCTTCGTGAAGGCCGGCCTGCCGGGTGTCTTTGTGACCCCCGACGTTACCCCGTACAAGAAGCGCAAGGTCCGCATCCTCAACGGCGCCCACACCGCCTTTGTCCCGGGTTCCTGGGTTGCCGGCTTTGATATCGTGCGCGATTGCATGCACGACGAGACCGTCCGCGGCTTCATGAACACCATGCTCTACGACGAGGTCATCCCAACGCTCGCCACCGATCTGGATGTCGAGGATTGCAAGGCCTTTGCCGCCGCCGTCGAGAACCGCTTCGACAATCCGTTTATCGACCACGCGCTGCTCTCTATCTGCCTCAACTCCACGGCTAAGTGGCGTGCCCGCGACCTGCCTACGCTCAAGGACCACGTTGCCAAGACCGGCAACCTGCCCAAGTGCCTGGCGACGAGCCTGGCCACGCTCATCTCCTTCTACACGCAGGAGCTCGTGTCCCGCGAGGGCGACGGCCTGCACCTGCGTCGCTCCGACGGCACCGAGTACACCGCTCAGGACGACGCCTTTGTGCTCGACTTCTACGCTGCTCACGCCGGCGCCGACGACGCCGAGCTGGTGCACGATGTGCTCTCCAACGAGCAAATGTGGGGCGAGGATCTTACGCAGATCGCCGGCCTGGAGGAGTTTGTCGTCAACGTTCTCGCCGTCGTGCGCTCCGAGGGCGTCAAGCAGGCGTTCGCGAACGCTCAGGCCTAAATCCTTCTGTACGCCCGCCGGGTAACTGGCGGGCGTCACTCGACTTCTGCTCAACCTGTAGGGTTAGGACTCTTTGTAATGAACACTATCCAGATCAATCCGGCCGACAACGTCATCGTTGCGCTGTCGCCGCTCGCCAAGGGTGCTGCCGTCGAGGTTCCCGGCGTGGGCGAGGTCGTTGCCGCGGAGGATATCCCGCAGGGTCACAAGATGGCCGTGCGCGCCATTGCAGCCGGTGAGGATGTCATCAAGTACGGTCTTCCCATCGGCCACGTGACGAAGGACATTCAGCCCGGCCAGTGGCTGCACACGCACAACGTGAAGACCAACCTCTCGGGTGAGATCGAGTACGCCTACAATCCGACACATCCGGTCGTTGAGCCGGTCGAGGCCGAGACCTTTATGGGCTTCCGCCGTGCCGACGGTCGTGCCGCCACGCGCAATGAGCTTTGGATCATTCCCACCGTCGGTTGCGTCAACGAAGTCGCTCGTGCCATGTGCGAGCAGGCTCAGGACCTGGTCGAGGGCTCGTTGGAGGGCGTCTATTACTTCCCGCATCCGTTCGGTTGCTCACAGACCGGCGCCGACCATGCCCAGACCCGTCGTCTGCTGGTGGCGCTGTCGCGTCACGCAAACGCCGCGGGCGTGCTGTTCTTGTCGCTCGGTTGCGAGAATTGCACGCATCAGCAGGTGCTCGACGAGCTCGGTGACTTCGATCACGAGCGCGTTCGTTTTCTCACCTGCCAGGATGTAGCCGACGAGCAGATCGAGGGCCACAAGATTCTGTCCGAGCTGGCTGACTTGGCCAAGCAGGCCAAGCGTGAGCCCATTCCGGCCTCCGAGCTGGTTATTGGTCTTAAGTGCGGCGGCTCTGACGGTCTTTCGGGCATTACCGCCAACCCCACGATCGGTCGCGTGAGCGATATGGTCGTCGCCCGCGGTGGCACGTCGGTGCTCACCGAGGTGCCCGAGATGTTTGGCGCGGAGAGCATCCTGCTCGATCGCTGCGAGAACGAGCAGGTCTTTGACGCCGCCTCTGACATGCTTAACGGTTTTAAGGATTACTTTATTAGCCATGGCGAGGTGGTCTACGAGAACCCGAGTCCCGGTAACAAGGACGGTGGCATCACCACGCTCGAGGACAAGAGTTGCGGCTGCGTGCAGAAGGGCGGCTCTGCACCCATCGTCGACGTGCTGCCGTATGCCGGTCAGGTCACCAGGCATGGCCTGAACATGCTGTGCGGCCCGGGCAACGACATGGTATCCACCACGGCGTTGACGGCTGCTGGCTGCCACGTGATTCTGTTCTCGACTGGACGCGGCACGCCGTTTGGTGCACCGGCGCCCACCCTCAAGGTGTTCACCAATCAGCGTCTGTGCGACCACAAGGCCAACTGGATGGACTTTAACGCCGGCGTGGTGGCTACGGGCGAGTGCACGCTCGATGAGGCCGCCGGAGACCTATATCAGCTGGTACTGGATACAGCGAGCGGTAAGCTAACGAGTGCCGAGCGCCGCGGTTGCCACGAGATCAGTATCTGGAAAGACGGCGTCTGCCTGTAGAGAGATTCGCCATTCGTAGGGGTGGCGAATCTTTTGATCTCGATGACGGGGCTGCACAGTGGCTCTGTGCGAGGGAAGGGTTGCTACTGCGCGTTTGTGAGATGCTTTTCGGTGCCCTTTTCCGCACTGTTGACGTATCTATGGTTATAAATTCGGGCAAATTGGTTTAGGAAGCCGATTTCGTCCAGGTCAATAGAGGGGAATTGCGTGGCTATCCATATCGTTGAGGAAGCAAATCGTTGTCTGGGCTGCAAAAAGGCGTTCTGTAAAATAAAGGGTTGTCCGGTGCAGACGCCCATTCCGCAGGTTATCGACCTCTTTAAGCAGCGCCGTCTGCAAGAGGCGGGCGAGCTGCTGTTCCAGAATAACCCGATGAGTGCGGTCTGCTCTATGGTGTGCAACCATTCGGGCCAGTGCGAGGGCGCGTGCATCCAGGGCCGCAAGGGCGCGCCCGTGCATTTTTCGAGCATCGAGAACTATATCTCCACGGCGTATTTGGACCGCAAAGAGTGGAAGGCCGCGCCGTCGTGCGGCAAGCAGGTCGCTGTGGTCGGCTCCGGCCCTGCCGGCATTACCGTGGCAATTAAGATGGCGCAGCTGGGTTGCGCCGTCACCGTTTTTGAACAGCGGCCCGAGATCGGCGGCGTGTTGGAGTACGGTATCCCCGAGTTCCGTCTGCCGCGCTCGCTCGTGCAAAAGTACCGCCACGTGATGTGCTCGCTCGGCGTGCGCGTTCGCCCCTCGACCACCATCGGCGGTGCGCTCCACATCGACGACTTGCTGCGCGACGGCTACGATGCGGTCTTTGTTGGTACCGGCACCTGGCGAGCTCGAAAGCTGGGTATTCCCGGCGAGTCGCGCGGCAATGTGCTCTTTGGCATCGACTATCTCGTTGACCCCACGAGCGTGGCGATCGGCGAAAACGTGGCCGTAATCGGTGCCGGCAACGTAGCCATGGATGTGGCCCGTACGGCGCTTCGCTCGGGTGCCCGCAAGGTCACTGTGTATGCCCGTTCGCGTCATATCTCTGCGATTGACGACGAGGTGGAGTTGACCGAGCTTGACGGTGCCGAGATTGTGCGCGGCAAGGCGATCTGCGCCATCGATGATAACGGTCCGGTGTTCGAGACGGCTATCTTTGACGAGGACAACAATGTGGTGGGCTACGAGGAAGAGCTCGACCACGTGTCCGCCGACACGGTTGTGATTGCGGCGTCTCAGGTGCCCAAGGACAAGCTCGTGCTTACAACGGGCGGTCTGGAGACCGACCATCGCGGCCTGCTTTCGGTCGACGAGCATGGCATGACCACCGTGCCTGGCGTCTTTGCCGCCGGCGACGTGGTCAACGGCCCGCTCACTGTGGTCCACGCCGTAGCTGGCGCCAAGCTCGCCGTCGAAGGCATGGCCACCTACCTGGGCCTCTAACTCCACCCCGCCCATCAGTTGCGGTGAAATACGGACTGTTTTGGCTGGCAAAAGTCTCATCTACTCCGTATTCCACCGCAACTTTTTGTGGGGATTGGATTAAAGGCGGGGGAGTGCGAGCGGGTACGGACGCGGCGGTTGCTGATACGATAAGTACGTTAGCAACTGCCGCCGAGCGGCTCAAACGAAAGGAAGCCTGTATGGAGTCCTCTGCCTACCCGATGCTCTTTAGCCCGATCAAGGTCGGTACAACCGAGGTCAAGAACCGCGTCTTTATGCCGCCGGTGTCCACCAACCTGGCCGATCATGGCTATGTGACCGACGACCTGGTCGATCATTACCGTGCCCGCGCCAAGGGCGGCGTGGGCCTCATCATTACCGAGGTCGTGACGGTCGAGCCTACCTATACCTATCTGCCGGGTGACATGTGCTGCTACGACGACACGTTCATCCCCGGCTGGGAAAAGCTCGCCGCGGCCGTCCACGAGTATGGCTGCAAGATCATGCCGCAGCTCTTCCATCCCGCCTACATGGCCTTTAACATTCCGGGCACGCCGCGCCTGATCGCTCCGTCCTTTGTGGGCCCGTCTTACGCCCGCGAGGCACCGCGCCCCATCACGGTCGACGAGATTCACGAGCTCACGCATCAGTTTGGCGACGCTGCCGTGCGTATGCAGAAGGCCGGTGTCGATGGCGTCGAGGTCCATGCGGCACACGCCCACGGCATGCTCGGCGGCTTTTTGACTCCGCTCTACAACAAGCGTACCGACGAGTACGGCGGCTCGCTCGACGCCCGCATGCGCTTCTTACTCGAGGTCATCGCCGAGATTCGCGAGCGCTGCGGCAAGGACTTTATCATCGACGTCCGTATCTCGGGCGATGAGTACACTGATGGCGGCCTGACCCTCAACGACATGATCTACGTCTCGCGTCGCCTGGAGAAGGCCGGTGTCGACATGATTCATGTGTCGGGCGGTACCACCATCAAGCGCGGCTCCGCGATTCCCGCTGCCGGTACCCAGCAGGCCTCGCACGCCGCCTGCTCGCGCGAGATCAAAAAGCACGTCAACATTCCCGTCGCCACCGTCGGTCGCATTAACGAGGCCTGGATCGCCGAGGAGCTGATCGAGGACGGCGCTGCCGACATCTGCATGATGGGCCGCGCCAATCTGTGCGATGCCGAGTTCTGCAACAAGGCCGCTGCCGGCAACGCCGACGATATCCGCCCCTGCATTGGCTGCCTGCGCTGCCTGAACGGCATCATGTTCGGCAAGCGCATCTCCTGCACCGTCAACCCCGATGTTGAGCGCGACGAGGCCGGTTACGAGCCTGCCGCCGAGGCCAAGAACGTACTGGTTGTGGGCGCTGGTCCTGCGGGCATGGAGGCGGCGTTCATTGCCGCCAAGCGCGGCCACAACGTGGTGCTCGTGGACAAGCAGGATGAACCGGGCGGCGAGATGCGCATCGCGGCCGTTCCGCCGGCAAAGCAGGAGCTCACCCGCGTGATCAAGTATCAGTATCGTCGCCTGGCCGAGGCTGGCGTGAAGTGCGTATTTGGCACCGAGCTTACTGCCGAGGACATTCAGCGTGACTACGCCGGCTACGAGGTCGTTCTGGCCTATGGCGCCGAGCCCATCGCTCCGGCCTTCATGCAGGGCTTTAAGCAGGTCATGACGGCCGACGACCTGCTGGGCGGCAAGGCCTTCCCGGGCAAGAAGATCGTCATCGTGGGCGGCGGCACCGTCGGCTGCGAGACGGCCGATTACCTGGCCCCGTTGGTCAACGACCTGTCGCCGGCCAACCGCGATGTCACCGTCATCGAGATGACCAAGACGCTCGCCGCCAACGAGGGTGGCGCCGGTCGCGCGGTGCTTATCACGCGCATGCTCTCCAAGGGCGTTCACGTGCTGACCGAGGCCAAGGTGACCGAGATCACCGAGGACACTATCAGCTACGAAAAGGACGGCGAGGTCCACACCATCACCGGTGCCGATACGCTGGTGCTTGCCATGGGCTATCGTCCCAATACCAAGCTGGCCGATGACCTTGCCACTGCCGGCGTTGCCACCCACGTGCTGGGCGATGCCCAGAAGTGCGGCAACATCCGCGATGCCATCGGCGATGGCTACAAGGTTGCCTGCGAGCTCTAGTCAACCCCTTTGCACCAATCGATTGCAAAAAGCGGCGGCTGCCCTGTGTGTTGGGCAGCCGCCGCCTGCGTTTTGCCAAAGAAAGATTATTGTCGGGCCCTAAATGCCTTTTGCTTCTGCTCCCTCCGCAATCATGTTGCGGTTATACACCAGGTGCAGATACATCGCGTCGTGCGCGGCGGTGGGATTGCGCGCGGCGATGGCATCGGCCACGCCACGGTGGGTGCGGATGGTCTCCTCGACGAGCCTTTTTTGCCCGTTACGTCGATAAAGAGGGGAACGGATGCCTTAAGCACACCCATCAGACGGGCAACGACGAGGTTGCCGCCATCCCAGGGCGGCTTCATGGAGTAGCGCACGTACGCATCGAATTTCTCCTCTCATAGATGCGTGGCGCAAAGAGCCCCGAGTTCATACGAGCTCGGGGCTCTTTTCGTCTAGATTGGGGACGCATAGCCGGACGAAAGCGTGTTGCGTTTGGCGTAAAACCATACGAAAGTGCAATTTGCGTCTTATTTCCGAACGTAAAGCAGACGAAAACCGTTTACGTCTGCTTTAAATCCGTACGAAAACGGTTTTCATCTTGCAGGGCAGTTGTCGTTTCTACAGTTCAACTTCCAGTTCGGCTTTGTGCTCGTAGAGGTAGTCGCGCATGTAGGGGATGGCAAATGAGACCTTGCCGTACGAAGGAGCCTCGATAATCGATTCTCTTAACAGGCGGCTGCGGACGGAGCTCACCTGTTGAGGCGTTTTGTTCAGGGCATCGGCAACCATGCTGGTCGAGCTTGTCTGCCCCAAAGACGCCATGCTCAGCAGATAAGCGATGCACGTGGGCGGAATGCGCTGCAGCGCGGGCTCAATCACCATGGCGCAGAAGCGTTCGCGTGCCGTTGCAATGCCACGCTCGGCTTCTTCTTCTCCAATAATCGCTGTGTGTGCACGTCTTGCCAACTGCCATGCGTAGTATCCAACGAGTTGGATCATGAAAGGATAGCCTTGCGTTGCCTCGGCAAGTTGGCCGGCAATACCTGGCTGCAACTCCATGCCAGACGCTTCAATGGTTTCCTCGAGGGAGTACGACACTTCGGTTACTGCCACAGCCTTCAGATCAAAGGGGAGGGCACGGCGCAAAAACGTAAGTGTCTTTCCGTTGATGATGCTTTCAATCATCGAAGGCAGCCCAGCAAAAACAAAGGCGATATCAAGGTCTTCGCCGATAACCTGCTGAATCGCAATGGAGAGCGTTCGGACCTCATCGAGCTCTGCGTCTTGAACCTCGTCGAGAGTGATGAGCAGGCCATTTCCATTCTTGGATATTGTCTGTCTCATGGCGTCGCGTAGCGATGGGCCGATTCGCTCAATGTCTATGCTGCCGATGGATATGCCAGCTATGGTGGGCTCAAATCTGGCGTGCTTGGCCTGGAATTTGGGCTGCAGCTGTTCGAGAATGCGCTGGCAAAGTCCCTCGGTTGCGACCTCTTTTATGACCGTCCAGCCACGGCTTTGCGCCAAACGTGAGCACTCGTCAAGGAGGACCGTCTTGCCCGTTCCACGGACGCCGGCTATGCGCATTAGGCGCCCAGGGGCACCAGGCCCGTTGGTGAGGCCCTCATTGAATTCTTCGAGCACATCTTCGCGGCCGATAATCGTGGGAGGTGTTTTACCTGCTGTGGGCTTAAAAGGGTTTGTTTGCATGTGAGCCACCTTTGCTCAAGATATAGCAAGATATAGCAAAGTATAGCAAGATATAGCAAAGTATAGTGAGATATAGCAACGTATAGCGCTGTTTGTGGGTTCTTACGGTGGTGCTATTTCCCGAATGCCGCGCGCACAAAGCGCTGGGCGAACAGCTTATTAGCGATGTTGATGACATGGCCCAAGAACAGCGCCGAGATGGCGGTGGTCACGCCAAAGCCGCCCAGGTTGTGCATAAAGACCAGCGACAGCGCGAGCGAGGCGGCGACGTGCGAGCAATCGAATACGACCTTCACATCGCCAAAGCGGCGCTTGAGCTTTTCGGCAATGACCTGCACCAGGCCGTCGGGCGCGTTGGGAACGACACCCATGTTGACGACGAGGCTCACGCCAAACGCGGTGATGGCAAGCGAGAGCAGCATGGTTATGACCTGCACCGGCAGCGCGGTGGGGTGCAGAGGGTTAACGTTCATAAAGAAGTCGGTGAAGCCACCGATCAGCGTTGAGAAAAAGAGCTCGAGCAAAATGCGCGGCTGAAACTCGCGGCGCAAGATGGCTGCCTGTGCGGCAATGTAGGCGACGTAGGTCGCGGTGATCCAAAAGCCGAGTGTCTTGCCGGTCAACATGGACAGCGTCGTGGCAAAGCAGGTAAGTGCCGCCACGCCCAGGCCCGATGCGGTCTGGATGCTCATGCCAAGGGCGAGCGTCGCGACGCCTGCCAGATACATCAGCATTCTGATGACGGTGTGGCACCAATCGATCTTCTCGCCATTCATGATGATGAGCGGTCGCATGCTGCTACCCGTCCTTTCGGTTGTGAAGAAAAAGGCTGACCTGGGCCGGCAGAAGAGGGTTATCGGAGGCACTGCTGTATAAGCAGAAAAGCCGGCCCCACGGTCAGTCGTCTAGGAAATGTCTCGCTGTGCCGGAATGGGACTGAAGGGCCAACGAGACGGGAGGAAAGCAAATGACATAGCGTGGGCAATAGGATGCCAAGATGGTAGGGTGCGTCTTAGCATCCTATTGCCCACGCTTAACGAAATCGGTTTCGTTTGAGCCTTAGTATACGCACGGGATTCTATTTGCAAAGAGAAAAAATAATAAAAAGGTGAACGTTCACCTAATCGCAACAACTCGTTGGCGGTATCATGGCAAAGACATGCTCGAAACCGATTTCGCAACGGTTAGAGAGCGCATTGTGCGTTTGTCGTAGATTGCCGGGCAGCTTGGTCGCGCCCGCCGGTCGCATTGCGGCGGACGCCTTCACCCAGATCGAAAGGATCACCATGGAACAGCACACCGATTGCTCGTACTGCATGTGCGGGACCGACAACACGCTTGTCGATGCCTTTGGCATCCCCATGCTCGACCTGCCCGCCAGCAAGCTTATCCTGTTTAAGGAGCAGAGCCACAAGGGTCGCGTAATCGTGGCCTCCAAGCAGCACGTCGACGACATCTCCTGTATGTCCGAGGAGGACGCCGCCGCCTTTATGGCCGATGTCCGCCACGTCGCGGCGGCGCTGCACAAGGCGTTCAACCCCGACAAGATTAACTTTGGTGCTTACGGCGACACCATGCATCATTTGCACGTGCATATCGTCCCCAAGTACAAGGACGACCCGTTTGAGTTTGGCGATGTGTTTGCTATGAACCCCGGTCGCGTCACGCTCGAGCCGGCCCAGTACGACGAAATTGCCCAGGCAATCATCGACAACCTGTAAAACCCCTTCGCCCCCTATAAGTTGCGGTGAAATGCGGACTGTTTCGCGGCTTAGCCGGCTTCAATAGTCCGTATTTCACCGCAACTTATGAGGGGAGCGGCGTTGCGATAGTATTACGTGGTGGTATTTGACTAACCGAGGACTTATCCGAGGGCTTTATGGAACAGCACCAGCATTATCAGAGCCTGCAAGACCAGGCATACAACGCATTACGCTCCAAGATCATCTATGCCGAGCTCAAACCCGGCACGCGCCTTTCGGCGATTGGTCTGGAAAAGGAGACGGGGATCGGGCGCACGCCCATTCGCGAGTCCTTTGTGCGCCTGCGCGAGCAAGAGCTGGTGGAAACGCGCCCCAAAAGCGGTACCTATGTTTCAAAGATCAGCATGGAGCGCGCCGAGAACGCTTGCTTTTTGCGCGAAAAGCTCGAGAGAAGCGTGCTGATTAAATGCTGCTCGGCTGCTACGCCCGAGCAAAAGCGCCGGCTTGAGCAGATTCTCGCCGAGTCCGAGTCGCTCGACCACAGCGAGACGCGTCGCTTCTTTGACCTAGACAACCTGTTCCACGAAACGTGTTTTGAGATTGCCGGCCGCCATATGCTGTGGGATTGGATGAAGAGCATCAACACGCATTTTGAGCGGTACAACTGGCTACGTGCGGTGTCGCAGGATCTGGATTGGGAACCGATTCGTCGGCAACACCGTCGAATCCTCGAGGCCATTAAAGAGGGCGACACTGATGCAGCGAGCTATCTGGCAGAGACACACCTGCATCTGATGCCCGAGGAGCAGGGCCCGGTCATCGCTCTGCATCCCGATTACTTTGAGCTGTCCAAAGACTCGTCCATCTAATCTATCCCCTCATAAGTTGCGGTGAAATAGGGATTGTTTTGCGGCCCAGGCGGCGCAAACAGTCCCTATTTCACCGCAACTGCGTTGGGGCGTGACCGAGTCATAAAAATGCGGTGCCGTTTGGAGGAACAGACCGGAAGCAAGGGGTCGATTCCTCCAGACGGCACCGCATTTGTTTTGGCGCTCTGGATTATGCTGGGGCAAAGATTCAGCCGAGGAAAAAAGCGGCTCGGGGGCGTGTCGCTTCCGTCACGTTCTATCAGCATGCAAGACGGTTTCGGTTCTTGTCCGTGACGGAAACGGCACGCTTCCGAGCCGCTTCAAAAAAAGAGGGCGCGGTCTAGGTCGCGCCCTCCACGATAGAGAGCTGGATTAGGCGCGGACCTTCTTGACGACGTCCATGGCCTCGCGAGCGATCTGCTCGACCTTGGAGAAGTCGCCGTCGGCGAACAGCGCCGGCTTGACCATCCAGGTGCCACCGCAGGCGATGATGGCGGAGGAGCTCAGGTACTCCTCGACGTTTGCGGTGCTCACGCCGCCGGTGGGCATAAAGCGGTGACCGACAAACGGAGCAGCGAGGGCCTTGATGGTATTGAGGCCGCCGTACTGGGCTGCCGGGAAGAACTTGGTGACCTTGAGGCCCAGGTTGACGGCAGCGGTGACCTCGGAGGGAGTCACGGTGCCGGGCAGCACGGGCAGGTCGATGTCGATGCAGTGCTTGACGACGTCCTCGTTGTAGCCCGGGGAGACGATGAACTTGGCGCCGGCGGCACGGGCCTGCTCAACCTGCTCGACGGTCAGGACGGTGCCGGCGCCCACGCACATCTCGGGCTCGGCCTCGGCCATAGCGGCGATGCACTCGGCGGCGCAAGCGGTGCGGAAGGTGACCTCGGCGGACTTCATGCCGGCGGTCATCAGGGCGTGAGCGAGCGGAGCGGCGTCCTCGACCTTGTCGAGGACGACGACCGGCACGATGCCCAGGGACTCAAGCGTGGTGTAGAATTGATCGAACATGATGTTCCTTTCGATGTGCGGCGCGCGAGTGCGCGTAATTGCTAAAAGGGCTGGTCATGAGCCGGTTTTGGACTGGTTATCGGAGGCACTGCTTGGGGTCACAAGCAATTCCAAAACCGGCTACGCGACCAGTCGTGTAGGAAATGCCAGGCGGAGCCGGAATGGGACTAAGTGGTTCTACCTGGCCGGAGAAATCGGGAAGCGGGCTGCATGGGTATGGGTATGGGAAACTGCAGCCCGCGGAATGGGGAACGAATTAACGGGCGACGCGGGTGCCACCATCGGCGGCGTTTGCCACAGCGGCGATCTCGTCGGCGGTCACCAGGTTGGAATCGCCCTTGATGGTGAGCTTGAGGATCGAGGCCGCGATGGCGTAGTTGACGGCGTCCTGCGGGTCGAAGTCGTTGATGAGGGCGTGGACGAGGCCGGCGTTGAAAGCGTCGCCGGCGGCAACGCCCTCGAGCACGTGCACGTCGTGAGCGGGGGAGAACCAGTGCTCGCCGCTCTCGGCGTCATAGAGCATGCCCATCCAGATGGAGCGCTCGACGCAGGAGATGTTGCGGACGACCGAGGCGACCTTCTTGCAGCCGTACTCGGCGCAGATCTGACGGGCCATCTCGACGTAGGTGTCGCGCTCCTCGATGCCGTGGGCAAGGGAGCCGGAGACGCAGGTCATGCCGAGGCCGGCAGGTGCGTCCTCGTCGTTGGCGATACAGATGTCGACGAGCGGCAGGAGTTCCTTCATGGTTGCCTGCGACTTCTCGGGCGACCACATCTTGCCGCGGTAGTTAACGTCGCACACGGTGGTGATGCCCTTGGCGCGGCAAGCGGTGAGAGCGTCCTTGCAGGCGGCGGCCATCTCGTCGGAGACGGCGGGCGTCACGCCAGAGAAGTAGAAGACGTCGATGCCCTTAAGGATCTCGTCCCAGTCAAAAACGTCGCGCTTGGCCATGTTGATGGCAGAGTACTTGCGGTCGTAGACGCAGCCGTTGCCGCGCTGCGAGGCACCGACCTCAAACACATAGGAACCAAGACGATCGCCCTGACGCACGACGCGCGTGGTGTCGACGTCATAGACCTTCAGCGAGCGCAGGGCGCACTCGCCCAGGCGGTTGGCCGGAACGACGGAAACGTAAGCGGCCTTGTCGCCCTGGTAGGCCAGGGAAAGCGCGGTGTTAGCCTCGGCGCCGCCGTAGCGGACGTCGAACTCGGTGGCCTGCTCAATACGCAGGTGATCTTTGGGCGAGAGCCTCATCATGATCTCGCCGAAGGTAAGAACCGTTTTACCCATGGTCGCGTAGCTCCTTCTTGTCTGTGCGTACACCTTTGATATGGCGTTGGCACGGAGGTGCCAAGACGGTAGGGTGCATCTTTGCACCTCCGTGCCAACGCTTACCGAAATCGGTTTACGAAATCGGTTTCGTTTCAGCTTGTAGTATACTCACCTACAACGTTTTGCAACCGAGATTTTTAAAAAATGCTTAAATGGCTAAGATTGCCGACAAATAGGAAACGAGGGGCGCTATGGCGCATATGAGAATCAAGGACATTGCTGCCGAGGCGGGCGTGAGCCCGGCCACCGTTTCGCGCTATCTCAACAACCGCCCTGGGCAGATGACCGAGGAGACTCGCGCCCGCATCGCCGAGGTTATCGAGCGCACGGGCTATCGTCCCCGTGCCGCCGCGCGCAACCTGCGCAGCTCGCGCACCAACCTCATCGGCGTCATCCTCGCCGACATCGCTAACCCGTTCTCGAGTGCCATGCTCGAGGGCCTTTCCGCCAGCGCCGCCGCACGCGGCTGCTCGCTCATGACGGCCATTAGCGGCAACGACCCCGCCAAGGAGGCCGAGTCGCTCACCAGACTTATCGATGCGGGCGTGGATGGCTTGGTCGTCAACACCTGCGGCGGCAACGACGAGGCGATCGCCGCGGCTGCGGGACGCCTGCCGGTTGTGCTGCTCGACCGCGACATCGAGGACGGTGGCATCGACTTGGTGACGTCTAACAACCGTGAGCTGGTCGCCGGCCTGGTCGACGCCCTGGCTGCTGCAGGCAGCGAGCGCCTGTGCCTGCTCACCGAGGCAAGTGATGACAGTCCTGTCCGTCGCGAGCGTGCCGAGGCCTTTATCGATGAGCTCGCTCGTCGCGGTCTTGCCGGCGAGGTTGTCACCCTCACCGACGGCGGTGCCGAGGGTATCAGTCGCCTGGACGAGACCATCCGCGATTACGCAGGTAAAAAGCTCGGCCTTATCGCCGTCAACGGCTTGGTCTTCTTGCGCCTGACCGAGGCACTGGCCCAGCTTGGCCCCTCGCTGCCGGCGGGCCTTAAGATCGCGACGTTCGACGACTATCCCTGGAACCACGTGCTCTTTGGCGGCGTGACCACGGCCGCGCAGGACACCCTGGCGATTGCCGAGCGCGTTGTCGAGCGCCTGTCCGAGCGCATCGACATCGTCACCACCACGGTAGGCGAAGCCGCAAGGCTCGCGTCCAAACACATCGAGATCCCCGGCCACATCGAGTCCCGCGCCTCCACTTCGCGCTAGGCCACCAACTCGCATCCGTCTGCTCGCGCACGTTTTTTGAGCGCCGGACACGCTTTAACCCTGCGGAAACATTTTTCTGCGATAGTATCTGCGATATAGAACAGTCGAAACCCGCCCGAAAGAAAGGGGAGCGACATGAACCAGCAGAACATCGATTACGTACTCCGCTCTGTAGAGCAGCGTGACATCCGCTTTGTGCGTCTGTGGTTTGTCGACATTCTCGGTCGCCTCAAGAACTTTGCCATCAGCCCCGAGGACCTCGAGGTCGCTTTTGAGGAGGGCATTGGCTTTGACGGCTCGGCCATCGAGGGCTTTGCCACGCCCGAGGAAGCCGACATGCTGGCGTTTCCCGATGCTTCGACCTTCCAGATTCTGCCGTGGCGCCCGAGCCACAACGGCGTCGCCCGCGTGTTCTGCGATGTGTGCACTCCCGACCGCAAGCCCTTCGCCGGCGATCCGCGCGATGCGTTGCGCCGCATGTTCCGCAAGGCCGAGAAAGCTGGCTACCTGCTCAACGTGGGCGCCGAGCTGGAGTATTACTACTTCCCCGACGAGCACACCCCCGAGCCGCTCGACAACGTGGGCTACTTCGATCTTTCGGTGAGCGACGCCGCCCGCGACCTGCGTCGCAACACGGTTCTCACGCTCGAGAAGATGTCTGTGCCCGTGGAGTACACCTTCCACGCTGCCGGCCGCTCGCAGCACGGCATGAGCCTGCGCCACGCCGAGGCCCTGAGCATGTCCGACGCCATCACCACGGCCAAGCTCATCATTAAGCAGCAGGCCTACGAGAGCGGTTGCCACGCCTCCTTTATGCCCAAGCCGTTGGCGGGCGAGGACGGCAGCGCTATGTTCCTGTGCCAGTCGCTATTCGACCACGACGGCAACAACGTCTTTTGGGGCGAGGACGACGAGAAGTACCACCTCTCCGATATCGCCAAGCACTACATGGCCGGCATCTTGGCGCACGCGCGCGAGATCAGCGCCATCACTAACCCCACGGTCAACTCGTACAAGCGCATCACCACGGGCGGCGACTCCGTGCCGCAGTACGCCACGTGGGGCCTGCGCAACCGCGCGAGCATGGTCCGCATCCCGGTCTACAAGCCCGGCAAGCAGCTGTCCACGCGCATCGAGCTGCGCAGTCCCGATCCCATGGCCAACCCGTACCTGGTCAACGCCGTCACGCTTGCGGCTGGTCTGGACGGCATCGAGCGCAAGCTGGAGCTCCCGCCCGAGGCCACGGCCGAGACGCTCAAGCTCACCGACCGCCAGATGGTCGAGGCCGGCTACACGCCGCTGCCGCGCTCGCTCAAAGAGGCGCTCGACGTGTTTGAGGACTCGCAGTTTATGAAGGATGCCCTCGGCGAGCACATCCACAGCTTCTTCCTCAAAAAGAAACGCGACGAGTGGCATAAGTTTGAGTCTACGATCACCGAGTGGGAGATCAAGCACTACCTTGCGAACTCCTAATCGCGCTGGCTTGTTCCAGTACGATTGAGCTCATTTCTTTGGAGGCCGATATGTCCGAAAAGAGTGCCCTGTTCATGGCGCGCACGACGCGCTTCCACGAGTTTGCCCGCAGCTTGACGACCACCCTGGGTGTCGAGGTGAGCCTGGCAACCCCCGATTCGCCGACTGCGGCGCACGACTTTGACCTGCTGATTCTCGATTCCGACGGCATTCGCAGCGACCGCATCGATCAGATTGCCAAGTGGCTTGACGATCGTGGCGGCGTCCCCATGCTGGTGATCGTCGACGACGAGGCGCTCGGTACCTTGCGTCTGCCCAATCACGCGCATGCCGACTTTGTATGCCCCACGGCGACGCCCAACGAGCTTAAGGCTCGTGCGCAGCGCCTGATGGGCGAGGAGGAGACCGTCACCGCCGACGACGTGCTCAACATCGACAACCTCGAGATCAACTTGGCCACCTACCAGGTGACGCTCGATAACGAGCCCATCGACCTGACGCTGATGGAGTACTCGCTGCTGAGCTTTTTGGCGACGCATCCCAACCGCGCCTACAGCCGCGAGGTGCTGCTGCACCGCGTGTGGGGCTTTGAGTACTGCGGCGGCACGCGCACCGTCGACGTGCACATCCGACGCATCCGCTCCAAGGTGGGCCCGCAGATCGCGGCGCACATCACCACCGTCCGCGGCGTGGGCTATCTGTTTAAGGACTAGATTTCCACCACAAAGGGGACAGGCACCTTTGTGGTGGTTTTGACGAAGGTACGGATTCCTTTCGGGTCTGCGGCAGAACTTAAGCCTTCCTAAAAGATTGCGTTCTCATACACTTGCGCCCGCATATTGGGGTACAACTCAACGTGAACAATGATGGCCCGCCACATGTTTGGCGGGCCTTTGGTTATTTGACGAAAGGATCGCAGCCATGAGCGAGAACGATTCCCAGCGTCCCCAGGATGCGGGCAACGCCGGCGAGACTCAGCAGCAGCCGCGCGTGCAGGTGGAGTCGACGCCTGCCGGCAGCAACATTCCCTACGTGCAGGCTTACGACACACAGACCGGCAAGCCGCTGGGCGGCCAGCAGGTCGTGAACAAGCACACAGTGGTCAAGACTAAGACCAAAAAGCTGCCGATCTTTATTACGGCGCTTGCCGGCTGCGCCTGCGGCGCCCTGCTGGTCATTGCGCTCATTATGAGTGGCACGCTCGATATCGGCGGCGGCAGGAACGCCGTGACGGCGGGTGCTTCGGGTTCGTCGACGCAAAAGATCACCATTGACTCCGAGGACACCACGCTGGCCGAGGCCGTTTCTGCCAAGGCGTTGCCCTCCGTGGTTTCCATCACTGCCACTTCGAGCGGCAGCCAGAATGGCTCGCTTTCGCAGTCTGCCGACGAGTCGGACAGCTCGGGCAGCGTCGGCTCGGGCGTGGTGCTTGATACCGAGGGCCACATCCTCACCAACAACCACGTGGTCGATGGCTATGACCAGTACGTGGTGACCATGGATGACGGCACCACCTACGAGGCCGAGTTCGTGGGCAACGATGCTTCGAGCGACCTGGCCGTCATCAAGCTCAAGGATGCCGACGCCTCCAAGCTCACGCCGATCGAGATCGGTGACTCCTCCAAGCTCAACGTGGGCGAGTGGGTCATGGCGATCGGCTCGCCGTTCGGCAACGAGCAGTCTGTCTCCACGGGCATTGTGTCGGCGCTGTATCGCTCCACGGCCATGAGCTCTACCAGCGGCAATACCATCTACGCCAATATGATCCAGACCGATGCCGCCATCAACCCGGGTAATTCCGGTGGTGCGCTCGTTAACGACAACGGCGAGCTGGTGGGCATCAACTCGCTCATCGAGAGCTACTCGGGCTCCAGCTCGGGCGTGGGCTTTGCCATTCCGGTCAACTACGCCAAGAACATTGCCGACCAGATCATCGGCGGTAAGACGCCGGTGCACCCGTACCTGGGCGCCACGCTTTCGAGCGTCAACGCGCTCAACGCCCGCACCAACAAGCTGAGCACCGATAGCGGCGCGTATGTGGCAAGTGTCGTCGAGGATGGTCCCGCCGCCAAGGCCGGCATTCAGGAGGGTGACGTCATCACCAAGCTGGGCGACGACGAGATCACGAGCGCCGATGGCCTGATCATTGCGCTGCGCAGCCACGAGGTGGGCGAGAAGGTCGAGATCACGCTCATGCGCGGCAAGGAAGAGAAGAAGGTCACCGTCGAGCTGGGCTCTGATGAGGAGCTGCAGAACCAGCAGCAGGACGACAGTTCGACCGACACCGGCAACGGCGGTATTACCGACGAGCAACTGCGCCAGTACCTGGAGGAGCTGCTAGGCCAGCAGGGCCAGGGCTACGGCCAGGGTTACTAACGAGCCGTATCGCACATATCGAAGCCAGAGGGGGCTGTCCCGCCAACGCGGGACAGCCCCCTCTTTTCGTACTGATCCCTTGGGGACGGAGGAAAACGGATCACTTGTGGCTGGCAAGAGGCTTGGTTCGGAATGGCCTGGACAGTTAATTCAGATGCGTATAAATCTGGGGCAGCTTGGGATGCGTTTTGAGCAATTTTTGATTGGGATGGGGATCGAATGCGTGTTTGGAAGGGAGAGCGGGACGTTTACATGGTCTCGAGGAGCCCAAATTTGTTGAAACAGGGGTGTTCGTGCCTGATTCAGCTCTAGGATTTATACGTATCTGAACTAACTGTCCGCCCCGGTCTGGCCGCTGCCGATTCGGTGCGGTTCGAAAGGGATATTCGGCCCCATTGCGACCGGTGGTACTCTAGTATCCGTTTGAAATCGAGCGAAGGAGTGCCGCTATGGAGCAATCGAGCCTGTTTGGTGACGGCGTGGACATCGATACCGAAACGCCCGCAAGCGCGGATGCCACCGCACCGACCGATGCCCGTGCCCAGGCGGCAGCGCGTGCAGCCGAGCTGCGCCACGAGCTCGATTACCACGCCTATCGCTACTACATGCTCGATGCGCCTGAGATCACGGACGCCGCCTTTGACAAAATGCTCGTTGAGCTCCAGCAGATCGAGGCGACCTACCCCGATCTGGTAACGCCCGATAGCTATACCCAGCGCGTGGGCGGCTATGTGAGCGAGCAGTTTACGCCGGTCACGCACATGGCACGCATGTATTCCATGGACGATGCCATGGATCTGGACGAGCTCGACGCATGGCTCCAGCGCACCGAGGACGCGCTCGGTGCCGGCAGCGTCACCTATACCTGCGAGCTCAAGATCGACGGCCTGGGCGTGGCGCTTACCTACCAGAACGGCACCTTTGTGCGCGCCGCCACGCGCGGTGACGGCACAACGGGCGAGGATGTGTCGCTCAACGTCCGTACTATCAAGGATGTGCCCATGCACCTGTCCGAGCCGGCGCTCGCCCACATGGGCGCCGACCGCGAGCGCACCATTGAGGTACGCGGCGAGGTCTATATGCCCAAGGGCAGCTTTGTTCGTCTGAATGAAGAGGCCGATGCCGAGGGCCGCGACCCCTTCGCCAACCCGCGCAACGCCGCCGCCGGCAGCCTGCGCCAAAAGGATCCCAAGGTCACGGCGCGCCGCGACCTGGCCACCTTTATCTATGCCATCGCCGATACCGACCCGCTGCACGTCCACAGCCAGCGCGAGTTCCTCGATTGGCTGCGCAGTGCCGGCTTTAGCGTCAACCCCAATGTGGCCCGTTGCGCCACGCCGGCCGAGGTCCACGAGTTCTGCGCCCAGGCCCTCGAGCATCGCGGTGACCTGGACTACGACATCGACGGCGTGGTCGTAAAGGTCGACAGCTTCCAGCAGCAGCTTGACCTGGGCTTTACCGCCCGCGCACCGCGCTGGGCCATTGCCTTTAAGTTCCCGCCTGAGGAAAAGCAGACCGTCCTGCGCGAAATTCGCATCCAGGTGGGCCGCACCGGTGTGCTCACGCCAGTCGCCGAGTTCGACCCGGTGACGGTTGCCGGCTCCACCATCGCGCGCGCCACGCTGCACAACATCGACGAGATTCGCCGCAAAAACGTGCGCGAGGGCGATACCATCATCGTGCACAAGGCAGGCGACGTAATCCCCGAGGTCGTGGGCCCGGTGCTCGATAAGCGCCCGGCCGATTCGGTCGACTGGCACATGCCCGAGGTCTGCCCCGTGTGCGGCAGCCCCGTGGTCCACGAGGACGGCGAGGTCGCTTACCGCTGCGTCTCCATCGACTGTCCCGCGCAGCTCAAGGAGCGCCTGCTCCACTGGGTGAGCCGCGGCTGCATGGACGTCGACGGCCTAGGCGACGAGATCGTCGACAAGATGATCGCCGCCGGCCTGATTCACGACGTCGCGGACTTCTACCAGCTCACGGTCGACGACATCGCCGGCCTGGACACGGGGCGCGTGTACGCCAGCTCCAACAGCAAAAAGGGCGTCAAGAAGGGCGATCCCATTCCGGTGGGCCTCAAGACAGCTGAGAAAATCATCGCCGAGCTCAATAAGTCCAAGAGCCAGCCGCTCGGTCGCGTGCTGTTTGCCCTGGGCATCCGCCACGTGGGCAAGAGCGTGGGCGAGGTCATCGCCGAGCGTTTCCTGTCGATTGACAAGCTCATCTTGGCGAGCGAAGAGGACATCGCCGAGTGCGAGGGCATCGGTCCCAAGATTGCGGCGAGCGTCAAGCAGTTCCTGGCCGTGCCCGAGAACCTTGCCGTGCTGGAGCGCCTGCGCCAGGCGGGCCTTTCGCTCGAGGTCGACCTGGGAGCCGCGCATGCACAGGCCGCAGCCGACGCTGGCGTGGCAGGCGAGCTCGCCGACGCACAGCCGCTTGCGGGCTTGACCTTCGTGCTCACCGGCACGCTCGTCAACCGCACCCGCGACGAGGCAGGTGCGGCGCTCAAGGTGCTTGGTGCCAAGGTCTCGGGCAGTGTTTCAAAGAAGACGAGCTATCTGGTCGCCGGTCCCAAAGCGGGCTCCAAGCTCACCAAGGCCGAGCAGCTGGGTGTGCCCGTGCTGGATGAGGACGCACTCGAGCAGATCTTGGCTACCGGTGAGGTGCCCCAGGCTTAGTGCATCGATAACCAAATTGAAGATCCGCCCGGAAAACATGATTGAACTGCCTTCCGGGCGGATCTTATTTGGACGGGGCAACGGGCACCGTGATCTGCGTCACATAGGTCGCGGGATCGTCGCTGATGATGTCATCGATCAGGGCAATCTCGCGCGATGGACCGGCGGGCGTCAGGTTATGTTCGCGCATATAGCCGAGCAGCTGCTCATAGCGCGGGCCCGCTTGCCCGTGCGTGCCGCGGAAGCTTATGGTCAGGCAGCGCGCGGCGGGTCGTGTCTCGACGTCGCCCAAGTACTCATCGGTGTCATCGAGCAGCAGAAAGACCTCGTCGTAGCCGTCAAAGTCGCCGGCGGCGAGGCGCTCGGCGCTGATCCCAACGCCCAAGTTGCCCAAGAAGACAAAGGTCTCGTGCTGCCCCTTCTGCAATTGACGAATCTGCCACTCCAGCGCATAGGCGTCGGTAGGGTTGACGCGTTCGCGCAACACGGCGCAGCGGAGCTCGGGCGCATCGATTGTGCAGATGGTATCGAGCTCGGTGTTCAAGGCATTGTGCAGCAGGGCAAGCCGGTTATCGATCTTGCGCGACACGCGCTCGAGCTCGCGGCGCTTGCGTTCGATGAGCTCCTGCTGCTGAGCCAGCTGCCGCTGCATGAGGTTCACATCGCGCGTGGTCACAAACTCACGGATTTGCGCCAACGGCAAGTCAAGAACACGCAGGTGGCTGATGGTGTTGAGGGTGGAGAGCTGCCGCGATCCGTAGTAGCGGTACCCACTCGCCGGATCGATGCGCGCCGGGTCCAGTAGGCCCATCTGCTCGTAATGGCGCAACGTGCCCACGCTCAGGTTAAACAGGCGCGCCACCTCGCCAATGCGGAGCAGGCCCTCGGTATGTTCACTTGGCATGTCGGTCACAGGACCGCTCCTTTCAATAGGGTCGGGGAGGGCGTCAGGCTTGCGTCGCCTCGCTACGCCACTAGCTTGTCAAAAGCCCCGCGCCGGTTGAGCACGGTAAACGCGACAACACAGATGACTGCCGACAGAATCGACCCGCACGGCGAGGCGATGCCCATGGGAAACAACGTATCGGAATAGGCGTTCGACAGCAGCCAAGCGCCCGGTACGCGAATGAGCGCCACGGCCAGCACGTTGTGCGCAAAGCCGATGTAGCTCTTGCCGTATGCAGCGAAAAAGCCGCTAAAGCAAATGTGGATGCCGGCGAAAATCGCGTCGAAAATATAGCTGCGCATATAGCCGGTACCGGCCGCGACTACCGCAGGGTCCTTGGCAAAAAAGCCGATAAACGCCGGTGCCACCAACCACATCAGCACCGTGATCAGGCAGCCGTACACTACCGATATGGTCATGGCGTTCTTGAGCACCTGGCGCGCGCGGTCGCCCTTGCCCGCACCGGCATTTTGTGCCGTGAGCGCACTGACGGTGGCGCCCATGGAACTCGGCACAATGAACAAAAAGCTGATCATCTTCTCGACTAGGCCCACGGCGGCGGCGTCGACGAGCCCTCGGTGGTTGGCGATGACGGTGATAAACATAAACGCCACCTGGATGCAGCCGTCCTGCACGGCCACGGGCACGCCGATCTTAAGAATGCTGCCGAGCACCTCGGGCTGGGGGCGCAGGTCGCTACGCTTAACGTGGATGTTCGTGCGACGGCTCTTGAGCCACACGAGCGCGAGGGCAACGCTTGCCGTCTGCGCGGTCACCGTGCCGAGCGCCGCGCCCACGGGGCCGAGCCCCATGTGGCCGATAAACAGAAAGTCGAGCGCGATGTTGATGATGCACGCCACGCCGATCACGTACATAGGCGAGCGCGAATCGCCCAGGCCGCGAAAGATGGCCGAGAGGATATTGTACGCGGCGATAAAGGGAATGCCGACAAAGCAGATGCGCAGGTAGGCGGCGGTGCCTTCGACTGCCTCGGCCGGCGTGCCAATGAGTGTCACGATCTGCGGGCACAGTGCGAGCAGGACAGCGGCCAGCACCACCGAGACACCCATAAAGAGCGTAATGGTGTTGCCGATGGCGGTCTCGGCGCGGTCGAAGCGGCGTGAGCCCACGGCGTGGCCGACGACCACCGTGGTTCCCATGGCCAGTCCCACGAGCGCCACGGTAATCATATAGAGCGTCTGAGCGCCATTTGCCACGGCGGTGATGCCGGCGGCGCCGCTAAACTGCCCCATCATGTACAGGTCGGCCATGCCGTAGAGCATCTGCAAAAAGTACGAGAGCATATAGGGCAGAGCAAAGACCGCGATGGTCTTAAGGACATTGCCGCGTGTGAGGTCGTGTTCCATGAGCGGGGCTTTCTGGCTTGGTTCGTTTAGCTACCAGTGTAGTGAAAACCCTACAACGATTGTAGAGTCAAGGTTTGTGTTGACAGTGGGGTGAAAAAAGTCACGCCCCGAGCACGATGCTTTGACCCCTCCGTGCCCCTCACCTCGCCTCAAACCATCACAACATTCGACGTTTTTCGCCAAAAACGGGAAAAGCATCGAATGTTGTGATGGTTTTTCTGCCACTCGATCGGGTGGAATCGCTTTCTTGCGCACGAAGGTGTGCGGACCCGTGAGCAGGGGAATAAGATTGGTTATCCGACTCCATTGGAGGGCTCATGGACCTGCCGATCGTCCTGTCCCATAAGACTGCCTGGCTGTACCACAACGTGGCGCGCCCGTCCGAGCCGCTCTCGCGAGCAAGCAGCCTATACGATGAGGACTCGCTTGCTAACGAGGCGGAGCCGACCGCGAGCCTGCCCAAATTGGGACTCAATGCCAAAGGGCTGAGGGCTTCAACGGCAGTTGGGATCGTTACCGACTATCTGGTTTCGCTCGGTATTCCACGAGAAGAGCTCGATCATATCGACACGCTCGTCAACTTCGATTTCGAGCGCTCGACGCCGGCTGGATTTAGGTGCCACGTGTTTGGGGCGCCGGTACCTCCAGGCCATCTTATCGAGGTGGCAGAGGGCCTTCTAGTGGTTGATGAGCTCATGTGCTTTGTCCAAGCGGGTTCGTGGATGAGCGAGCCCGAGCAGCTGGAATATGGGTATGAAATCTGCGCCCGTTACCATTTGAATCATCTGTCGACAGGCGATTATATCGAGATGGGGCAGAGGCACACCGTTGCCGACTTGATTGTTTATTGCAACGAGAACCGATCTCGTCAGGGGGCTATACGCGCGGCCGCCGTGCTCAAGCGCGTGCACGATGGCGCGCGATCGCCTATGGAGACAGCCACCGCAATCATGGTCGTAGCGAAACGTTCCCAGGGAGGGCTGGGATACGCCAAGATCGAGCTCAACCATCGGGTCAATGTTCCCAATGAGTTCAAGTATCTCGCTAAGGCCGGGTATTTCGAGATCGACGTATATGCGCCAGCGAGTGGTACGGGGATTGAATACAACGGCTCGGACCATCTTGATAAACAGCGCAGCGCCTCGGATGCGGAGCGTATGACCGTGCTGAGCGCGCTAGGCTTTAGGATGATCGTCCTCACCGGGACTCAGTTTGCCCATCAGCTGCAATTGCACCGGGCGATGAACGCCATCGCGCTCGCTATGGGTCTCAAGTGCGACCGAAGCGAGGTGTTCCAGAAACGTCAGAACGACCTGCGAGAATTCGTGATTCGACACTGGGACGGCGGTCTTTAGGGGCGCTTTGGTCCTTCTACGGGGTGCCGTGGGCAGGCAAACCATCACAACATTCGACGCTTTTTGCCAAAAACGGGAAAAGCATCAAATGTTGTGATGGTCTGTATGCTGAGGATGGGCTTGGAAAGTCCGTTTTGCTCGAAGCGACCTGTCCTGTCGTACGGGTGTCGGCATGATTCTCTCGTGGGGTATTATGTTTTCCGAAGAATAAAACGCCGCGTGAGGGGAGGGCTGCGTGGACGGGCGCGTGCAACATGACGGCTTTGGCCGCGACATCAACTACCTGCGCATTGCCGTTACCGACAAGTGCAATTTCCGCTGCATCTATTGCATGCCGGCCGATGGCGTGGCACCCCGCGCGCACGATGAGCTGCTCAGCGCCGAGGAAATCGCCCGCTTTGTGCGCTTGGTAGCAGGGGAGGGCATTCGCCGCGTGCGCCTGACGGGTGGCGAGCCGCTGGTCAGCCGCCGTATCATCCCGCTTATTCGTGACATCCGTGCGATTCCGCAGATCGAGGACATCTCGCTCACCACCAATGGCGCCCTGCTGCCCAAGCTGGCGCCGCAGCTCAAAGATGCCGGGCTTAACCGCGTCAACATTTCGCTCGACACGCTCGACCCTGCGCTCTTTGGAAAGATCACGCGCCTGGGTCGGCTCGAGCAGACCATGGCTGGCATCGATGCGGCGCTGGCTTGGGGCTTTGAGCCCGTTAAGGTCAACTGCGTTGTTGTGCGCCGGCTCAACCAGGATGTGGCGGCCCTCGCACGGCTGACCGTCGACCGCCCCATTCATCTGCGCTTTATCGAATACATGCCCATTGGCGACGAGCGCACAAGCTCGCATTGCGCTGTTGATCCGCATGCGCCCGCGCTCAATCCCGAGTTGTGGGACGCGAGCGACACCGTGCCGAGTGACGAGCTGCGGGCGCGCATCAATGCCGGGGCCGCCGCGGCGGGGCTGGGCGGGCTCGAGGCGCTCGCCATCAAATCCTGCGGTTCCGGCGCGGGCCCTGCGCGCTACTGGCACTTTCCGGGCGCGGCGGGAACGGTTGGCTTTATCAGCGCCATGTCCAATCATTTTTGTGCGAATTGCAACCGTCTGCGCCTGACGGCCGATGGCAACGTGCGTCCGTGCCTGTTCAGCGATGCCGAGTATTCGGTGCGTGAGGCGCTGCGCCGTGGTGATGATATGCAGGTACTTTCGATTTGGCGCGATGCCGTGGCCCACAAACCGCAGGAACACGCGATAATTGAGGGCACGCAACGATTTATGTCCCAAATCGGAGGATGATTATATGGCCAAGAGCAGGTACGCCGATGCCACCAAGGCCGCTCGCGGGGCCGCGATGTCTGCCCATAAAGCCTCAACCGCGACGAATGCTGGCAACGCCGACGCGTCTGCGCAGCCGACTGCCAACACTGCCGTCGAGCCCACCCGTGATGCCCGTCGCGACGAGCTGACGCACGTAGACGCCAAGGGCGAGGTACGCATGGTCGACGTGTCCGACAAGGCCGAGACCCATCGCATCGCCATCGCCGAGGGCACCATTCTCATGCATCCCGAGACGCAGGCCATGGTGCTGCAGGACCGCGCCAAAAAGGGCGATGTGCTTGCCTGCGCGCGCGTGGCGGGCATTATGGCCATCAAACGCACGAGCGACATTATCCCCATGTGCCATCCGTTGCTCATTACCAAGAGTAAGTGCGATATTGAGCCCATCGCTCCGGCAGGGACGCCTGTCGATGACATGCCCGAGGGCTGGGCGCCGGCGCGCACGGACGGGCAGGTTGGCTTTCACGTGCTGGTCACGGCGGGCGTGACGGGCAAGACGGGTATCGAGATGGAGGCTCTGACTGGAGCGAGTGCCGCGTGCCTAACGATCTATGACATGTGCAAGGCGGTCGATCGCGGCATGGAGATCGTCGATGTGCGTCTGCTGCGCAAGGAAGGCGGCCGCTCGGGCGTGTGGGATCGTGCCGAGCGCCAGGCCGCTGCCGCTGAGACCGTGGCCGCTGACGGCGCCGCGCCCGCGAGCGCACCCGTCGCCGTCGCGCCCGCAGCTCCGACACCGGCCGTCCCCGCGATTGCGTTTATCGGCTACCAAGACCACGCTCGTCGAGAAGGTTATCGCCGAGCTCACCCGCCGCGGTCTGCGCGTGGGTTCGCTCAAACACCACGGGCACCACGGCTTCGATATCGATGTGCCCGCTAAGGATACGTGGCGCCATCACCAGGCCGGATCCAAGCACGTGGGCCTCGTCTGCGCCACGCGCTGGGCGGAGTACGCCGACACGCGCGAGGAGGACGAGATGCCCGCGCGCGAGCTGCTGTCGCGTTACAACGATGTCGACGTGGTGATCATCGAGGGCTACAAGACCGAGGGCTTCGACAACATCGTGGTCGCGCGCTCCGGTGTCGACCGTCTGCGCGGCAAGAGCTCGCTCGACCTGGTCGACGGTCACACGCTGGCCCTTGCCTGCAACGAGGCCCTGGCGCGTCAGGCATTCGATGCCGGCTTTGCGACCCGAGCCATCAACATCAACGACGCCCGAGCCATCTGCGATCTCATCCAAGACCATCTGGCCTAAAACCTGCCAAAAAGGGATAGGTTTATTTTGGCAGGTTTTATCTGGGCAAACGTCACTTCCACCACAAAGGGGCCAAGCACCTTTGTGGTGGATTTTGCTTTAGTAGATGTGTGGGACATGCCTTACAATCTACCAAGTAGTTCATGACGGGCGAAAAACGGAGAGAAGGGGCTAGATGCGTCCTTAATGTTTCATGCGGATAGATTGATTTGACAGACGGTGGCGAATGCCCGCCGTCCGCATTCGTATGAAACAAGGAGTCTCCATGCTCGCCTCTCTTTTCTCAAAGCCTCAATCATCGCTGTCCGTGCAGGCCAAGCGCCTGGTGGCGATGCGCTTTCTCATCTACACCGGTTTTCAGACCAGCTACTTTATCGGCGTCATCGGAACGCTCACCTATGCAGATGATGCCTCGGTCGTCGCGACATCGCTGGCCGTCCTTTTTATGAACGTATTTGTGATCTTGGGATCCTTTGCGGGTGGAGCGGCGCTCGACGCCTGGGGCCCACGTCGCCATTTCATGCTGAGCATCGTTGGCACGTTGGCAACCGGCGCGGCAATCCTCGCCTTTGGCAGCGCGACCGGAACAGTCCTTGCCGGCGCGGTACTCCTGGGCTTTGTGATGGGATTCGCCCAGCCCATCGCTACGTCCTATCCGGCGTATCTCACCGACGATCCCGTCGAGCTCAAAGACATCAACTCCGCCATAACCATGTTCTCCAACGTGAGTATCATCATTGGCCCCACACTGGGCGGCTTTGTTGCGGCGGCTACATCGTCACGCGCGGTGTTCGTGCTCATGATGCTCTTTACCGTACTGGCACTCGTTGCCGGTTGGGGCTTTAGGCAAAGTGCAGGTCAGGTCGCCACACACGAAGGTAAACCCGCGATCGGCGATATCACATCGGATAAGGCCAGCCAAAGTCCCGACCCCAACACATCTTCCCGTGCAACCTTCGCGAACAGCATCAAGACGGTCTTTACCAACAGCGTCCTCGCGTTACTTTTCTGCATCATCTTCCTCTCGAACTTTGGCTATGGCGCCTTCGATCCACTGGAGTCGTTCTTCTACCGCGATGTCCTACATGTCGGTGTCGAATGGATGGGCTGGCTCTCGTCGGCCAGCGGTGTGGGCGCGGTGCTGGGCGCCGTGGTCGCGCTCCGCTTGCCGCCGCACCTGGTCAACCTTAAAACCCTGCTCGTGGCGCTCATGTCCGTGGGCGTGGGAAGTCTGCTCTACGTGGGAACGCCGTACGTGGGCGTAGCCCTTGTCGGCCAGATTGCCCTGGGCGTGGCCTGGGGCGTTGTCAACCCGCTCCACAACACCATCGTGCAAACAACGGCCCCGCTCGAGCAGCTCGGTCGCGTGAACTCGGTCATGGGCTTTGGCAATATGTTCGCCGGCGTGGCCCCGCTGGCGATTGCCCCGTGGCTGGCGGCGACATTTGGCGTGCAGCAGACGCTCGTAGGGGCGGGCATGGTCGTGACGGCAGTTCCCGTGGCGTTGCTGCTGTTTGGACGCCGGCATTTCGATCGTTCTGCAAAGCAGTAAAAACCATCACAACATTCAGCGAAAATCGCGATTTTGCCGAAAAAGGTCGAATGTTGTGATGGTTTGCGCCCCGGGTCAGGCCATCCTGCGAGTCCAGCTACCACAGAGGGGCCAGGCACCTTTGTGGTGATCGGGTCCCAACGGCCTGCGCCTTGGTATACCATGTACGCCGTTCACGAATACACCCCACACCGCCGCACAACCCAGAAAGGACCCCATGGACACCACCTTCAGCCATATCAAAGCCGTGTTCTGCGATATCGACGGCACGCTGCTCACGAGCCAGCATACGGTGTCCCCGCGCACCGTGGCGGCGATTCGCGCACTGCGCGAGCGCGGCGTGCTCTTTGGCCTGTGCACCGGGCGCGACGCCCACGCGACCGAGGCCATGTACGAGCTCTGGGGCATCGAAGGCCTGGTGGACGTGCTCGTGGGCTGCGGTGGCGCCGAGGTCATCGACCGCGCGCACGACATCAACGAGCTGAGCTATCCGCTGCCGGGCGAGACCATCGCGCGCATCTGCGAGCACATGGCAGACCTGCCGGCAACGCCCGTTTGCCCTCGGGACGGCGTGCTCTATGTGCCCGAGAGCAATGCGTGCGTCGAGCACCTGTCGCGCGTCGACGGCGTGCCCTACAAGGTGGTCGACTTTGCCGAGTTTTTGCGCGAGCCGCAGACCAAGGTGATGTTTACCATGGCGCCCGAGGTAATGCCGCAGGTCATCGAGCGGGCGTCGACGTTTGTCGATGACACTGTTAAGGCGGCGGCTCTGCAAACCACGCAGCGGCTCTACGAGTTCATGGATCCGCGCGTGTCCAAGACACGCGGCCTTGTGCGCGTGGCAGAGCTCAACGGCATGGAGCTCCAGAACATCTGCGTGTTTGGCGATGCGGACAACGACACCTGCATGGTGGCCGACGCCGGCGTGGGCGTAGCCATGGCAAATGGCAGCGACGCCACCCGTGCCGCCGCCGACTTTGTAACCGCGAGCAACGACAAAGACGGCATCGCGATCTTTATCGAGGAACATCTGCTGTAGCGCCGGGGGAGAACCACCACAAAGGGAGCAGGTACCTTTGTGGTGGCCTCAGACGATTTGGGTGAATTGATACCGAAAATCTGCGCGAAAATTCAAATAACGTTGTCTGAACATCATGCTTCTAACCACCGATGAGTTAAAAATATTCCCATCAATTTGGTAGTCTATTCCTCCCGGTTAATGATCTACCGTTCACGGTCGATTTTCGACCGTTCGCAGGATGCATGCTCTTGAGCAAAATGTTGTGCAAATAAATAAAATGCTATTAAAAAACTGATAACTGGCTTAATTACCAGCAGAAATAGATATTTCATAGCGAATAAACGAAGGTAAATCCGAGCAAATGTCAAGAGAATTGAGAATTCGCTACAAAACTATCGGTATTTTTGCTTAGATGTTCAAACAATCGTTACAATATGTACCATAAGCGTGCGCAATTACAGATTGCGCAGATACGTTTGATAGTGAAAGAGCAAGATCGCGGTTTCTTGGGGAGGAGACATCGATGAAAGCGAATTCAGAAAAAACTAAGCAGAGTAAAAAAGCGACGCGCCGTGTACTGGCAGGCGTTTTGTGCGGAGCCTCCGTGTTGAGCCTGGTACTATCGCTCGTCATGCCTCCGATCTCGCAGGCCATTGCCAACGATGGTCAGGCGGGTTCTACCGAAGAAACTGTGACGGCGGGTGGTTCCTCAACTGAGTCTACTGATGTAGAAAACACCAACAACGTGGATACCGAAAACCAGAATAGTGACGACGCCGAGGCCGATGAGACTGGCTCTTCAAATGACGTTGAGCAGAATCAGGCTGAGGATCAGCTCGAGGACGAGCAACGGGGTGAAGACGGTGAGACGTCGGATGACAATGCTGTAAAGGCGGCCGCGGAAGGCGGGCAGACTGAAACGGCATCCGACAAGATAGATAGCGCGGAAAAGCTGAAATCTGGACTGGAGGCGGCAAGCGGCGCAGCCAACTTCGAACTTGTGAGCGATATTAATATCAGCACGAATATTCTGCTCGACGAAGACGGTAGCAATATCACGCTGGATCTAAACGGCCATAAGATTAAGTATTCGAATAAAGATCAGCCTCTGTTCAACATCACTAAAGGTGCAACGTTAACCGTCAAGGATAATGAGCAGACTGCAATGGATATTCCGACTGGCGACAAATTCGTTTGCCAGAATAATTCGCTCAGCAAAAATGGTAACCCTGCTTCCATGATCTACGACACTTCCAATATCCCTACCAATCTCACCTATTATGTAACTGGATCGTCTGTTAAGGCGGGCGACACCAGTACTACCGAGACTCTGTATAAACATGAAACGAGTATCGGCGGTGCCATCGTGGCATGTGCTGACAAAGACAACCTGAATCATGACTACCTGAAACTCATTTATCTCTATGCAACCAACGACAAGGGTGGTACGTTCAATCTCAAGAGTGGCGTGATTACGCAACAGAAAAATATCAGTGTTAACAGTTTGGTTTATGCCGAGAAAGGTTCTACCGTCAATATGAGCGGTGGCTACGTTTGCGGTGCAACCTCTAATAGCCAAGGCGCAGGCATCGAACTTGGCGTCAAGGACGGCAAAGGTGCCACTTTCAACCTCACCGGTGGCGTGATTGCAGGTAACCGCGCTCCCAATGGCGGCGGTGTATACGCTAACGGCGCCGATGTGTACCCTAAAGACCCTGAAACCAACATGACCAAAATCAACATGACCGGTGGCATAATCTCCGGTAATAGCACACTCAACGCGGGACTCGGTGGCGGCATTATGGCCAAGGGCGGCATCGTGACCGTTTCTGGTGGCTATATCACGAATAATAGAATGGTTCAGTTCTGCGGCCACGATGGCTGGGGTGACCATGGCGGCGCTGGGCTTGCTGCCAATAACGGCGCCCATGTCACCATTTCCGGTGGCCAGATTACTGGCAATTATTCTGAAGAAGCTGGTGGTGGCGTTTACGTTACCGATCTTGGTCGAGACGGTTCTCGCAAGGATATGGCATGGCTCAACATTACGGGAGGAATTATTGCCTCTAACGTGAGCTTCCGATCTGAGGGCGCTGGTATCCGCGTTGGCCAGATGGTCGATGCGATGATTAACGGCACTGAAGGCAATAAAGTCTATATCACTAACAATTACTGCATGTCTCGCTTTGACTGGGGCGGCGGCGGCATCTTTGTCCAGGGAAACTCGAATGCGGGTAAGGAATATACTGCTGGTAGATTATTTGTATACAACTCGTACATTAGCAGCAATACCGCCGGTGGCTATGGTGGTGGCGTTGCAGTCTGCCCGACGGGCAAGACGCTGGTGACGAACACTGACGGCACTGCAATCTTTGGCAATATATCTGCTGGCAATGAGCAAAATGCTGATGGCGATGAGCAGAATGCCAACGGTTACGATCCGGCAACTAACAGTGGTAATGAAGGCAAGCCCCATCTTTCAAGTGGCGGTAGCGAAAAAAATCAAGATCAAGATGCATACAACTCGGAGAAGTTCCGCGAGAACGGCCATGCCGATTTCTTCCTTGCGGCAAAGGATGGCCATAAGGAACCGCTTGCGGCAATAATCGGCAAGATGCTCGGCGGCGGAGACGCCAAGTATTCGGGAACCAAAGAGTTCAATGAAGCTATAAAAATTCCTGCCGATGGCGGCGTGCAGATTTATCGGAGTATCGGATTGACTTCGGATGTTCATGTTGGCGACGCTGAAGCAAATAATGCACAGGCGGCTGCTACAACCTTCATCACGGGCAACTATTCCTGGGACCATGGCGGCGGCATCATGTCGAACGGCGACCTGTACCTAGGCGTGCCTGCGGATACGTACGTCTACCCAAGCCTTAAGCTAAAGGCGTCAAAGGCGCTGAAAAATAAGCAAACCGAAAAAGAAGAAATGCTCACAAAAGATCAGTTTTCTTTCGCGGTTTATCGCAAGGATTCGGATACTGCGACGGCGCCTTCTTGGAAAAATGAATCTTTCAGCGATGGTGACTGCACCTTAGTCGGGTCTGCCAAGAATGACGCTGAAGGTAACATTACGTTTGACCTTGGTGAACAGTTCGTAGATAAGACTGTTGTGGCTAACAAGATTACATACTACTTGGTCGAACAGACCGGTGGAGACTCTGACATTGAGTACGACCACACTGTGTACGAGATCGAGGTGCAGCTCACGGACAACGAAACTTTGCTCATGAATGTGCCGAAGAAGGATGATTCAAGTCAGAACGTTCCGCTTTACGTCCATAACTATACGATTACAAGCGTGAGTGCGACCGGGCGCTCCGGAGATACAACAAAAGCGCTGGGCACTATGGAAAGAGACAGCGAAGGCTATTATTCGATTATCGACTCCAACGCGGGAAAGACCTTCACCAACAAGTACACTCCGTACACCTCCAGCGGCTCCTGGACTCCCAAGGCGACTAAGGTCGTTAAGGGTGGCGAGATGAAGGAGTTTACGCTCGAGTTTGCGGATAATCTGGCCTTCGAGAAAGCCAAGACGGTAAAGACTCAGATTGATGGTGACAAGACTCAGACGCTACCGTTTGAAGCAGTCAACTATGAGTTGAAACAGCTCGAGGGCGGGGGCACCACCGGCCGTGGCGCTTCCAAGACCTTCACGTACTATGTGCGCGAGAAGGATGAGAGTTCGCTTTTCTCGCACTACAAGTTCGACAAGTCGGTCTACAAGCTTACGGTTGTTGCAACGGACAATACCAAAGGAACCATCAACTGTAAGGTGACCTACAGGAAGGGAACCGTTGGCTCCGATGGCAAGTGGAAAGATGCTGATAGCGCCGACCACGAGCTCACCGACACTGACACCCCCACCTTCACCAACACCTACTCCACCTCTTTGCCCCTTTCTGGTATGTCGGGCGTCACTCTGACGTACCTTGCCGGCGCGGCGGTGCTTTGCGCTGCTGCGGCCTGGATGCACATTCGTCGCAAGGCGAATGCGAAGGGAGGTAAGCGTCGTGAATAAGAAAGTTTGCTCCTTCCCGATCTTGTTTGCGCTGCTTGCCCTCCTGATCGGCACCTGCGCGGTTGTGTTCCCCGCTTCCGCGCAGGCCGTGCCGACCTCGACCGGTTCCATCACGGTGAGCGGCACCGTGGCGCGCAGCTACGATGCCTACCAGATCTTTAGCGCCAACGTCGTCGACGGCGACAGCGACGCCAAGATCGCCACCGACCTCGCCTGGGCAAGCGACGCCGCGCTGCCTGTGCTGCACAGCGCCGGCATGCCCAATTCCCAGGCCACCGCGCAGGAAGCTGCCGAGTGGCTCACCACCGATTCCCACCTTACGAGCGCGCTGAGCGCACAGCTCGCTCGTTCCCTCCAGAACTCTGGCGCCGTGTCCGTGGCCCTTAACGCGGGTACGGAGGCCAAGCTGCCCTGTGGCTACTGGCTCATCGTCGCCGACGACGACGCCATCGCCCAGGGCGAGGCCGGCACCGCGCCGATTATGGCGCTGGTGGGCGGCAGCGCCGTCACCGTCAAGCCCAAGGCGGCGACGCCCAAGGTCCAAAAGCACGTGCTGGAGGACAGCACCGCCGCCTGGCAGAAGGCCGCCGACGCCACGGTCGCCGACGACCTGTACTGGCGCCTCTCTGTCACGGTCCCGGCGGGGCTCACGGCCTACGGCACCTATACGGTGCAGTTCGTCGACACCATGAGCGCGGGGCTCGACCCCTCCAAGGTGGCCGCGAGCGTGCGCGTGTACGTGGCGGCGGGCGCGGACGGCGGCTTTGACGCCGTCTCGACCGGCAAGGACGGGCGCGTCGGCACCGAGCCCGCGAAGGGCTGGACCGACATCACGGCCCAGTGCGCCACCAAGGTAGCGGCCGACGGTAAGACCTTCACCGTGCGCACCGGCGACCTCATCGCCGCGCTCGGCGGGGCCGACGCCTTTACCGCGGGCGCCCGCGTGGTCGCCGTGTACAATGCGCCGCTCAACAGCGCATGCAGCCACGGCATCGCGAAGGGCAACCCCAACGAGGTCTACCTGCGCTACCCGCGCTCTCCCTTTGCCGACCAGTCCGGCGATGCCGGCTTTACCCACACGCCGAGCGACGATGCGTGCGCCTACACCTGGGATCTCGCGCTCACCAAGCGCGGCAGCGACGGCGACAAGCCGCTTGCCGGGGCGGTCCTGAGCATCGCCGACGACCGCGGTCGCACGCTGGCGGCCGACGGCACGTGGGATGCGGAGGGTGAGGCCACCGTCACCACGGGCGAGGACGGCCGCGTGACCGTCTCGGGCGTGGACTCGGGCAAGCTGGAGGTCCGCGAGCTCAAGGCGCCCAAGGGCTACACCGCCTTTGAGGGCACGCGCTCCGTGACGGTCAAGGCCGAGGGCCTGGACGTCGACCAGGTTGCCGCCGCCAAGCCCAAGCTCACCATCACGGCCGAGTCGCCCCTGCGCGCCGACAGCGCGGACGGGTCGACGGGCAGTCTGGAGGCGTCGATCATCAACTCGCCCGCCGGCACGCCCCCTAGCATCTTCACCGGAGGCTTTATGCCCTCGACTGGTGATATGGCAATGTACGCCGCGGCCGCCGCAGCGGTCGCCGGAGCCGCGCTCATCGTGGTCGCGCTCCTGGTCAAGCGGGGGGGGTGGCAGCCATAAAGAGTAGCTGGCAGCCCCACAGAGAGCGGGGCGAGACATAGCGAAGCAGATGCTAAGACACAGACAGACGATGACCGATCGAATGAGAACCAACCGGAAAACGGAGGAAAAGAAGATGAGCATGAGCAAGAACATCGCACGCCTGGCAGTAACCGCCGGCCTCACAGCAGCGTTGAGCTTCGGCGGAGTTATGGCCCCGGTGACCATGGCGTTTGCTGCGGAGGGCGACAACACCATCACCATCACGCAGAACGCGAACAACGGAGCCACCAAGTTCAAGGCGTATCAGATCTTTAAGGCCGATGTCTTGGACAAGGACGGAAAGAAGGTCGTGTCCAATGTCAGCTGGGCGAGCGATGAAGCGGAGGATGCCGTCCTGGGGGTCCTTAAGGGCGAGAGCGGGTCGGGCATCTCCGATGCCTCGACCGCGCAGGAGGTTGCCGACTACCTTTCCAAGACGATTGCGGATACCACTGCTACCACGGTCGTGGAGAAGGATAATCTTCTCAATAAGATTGCCCTGGCTGTCGAAAAAGCCGTGCCCCCGACCGGTGAGGCTTTTGATGCCGGCGCCGCCTTTACCGCCACGAACAAGGGGTATTACCTGTTCATGACCGACGCCGCATCGATTGGAGCCAAGGACAATTACGCCGATAAGAAGCAGACCGGTACCTCGCCGATTTTCGCCGTCGTGGGCGGCAGTGCTGTGGAGGTTGCCGAGAAGACGGACATCCCCACGGTCGAGAAGAAGGTCATGGACGACAAGTCCAACAGCAATTGGGCCGACAAGGCTGACTCCCAGATGGGCCAGAATGTTGAGTACCAGCTTACCGGTACCGTCGCTAAGAACGTCGATACATTCGATACGTATTACTATCAGTTCCATGACGAGCTCTCTGCCGGCCTGACTGCCAATCAGGCTTCTGTTGAGGTTAAGGTCGATGGGGCTAAGATTGATCCTGACAAGTACGCTGTTTCCTACGACCAGGAGAACGGCAATAACCTTCTGACTGTCACGTTCGATGATCTTAAGAGTTCGGGCGCAACCGTCACGCCGAATTCCAAGATCGTTGTGACCTACACCGCCAAACTTGATCCCGCCAAGGCTAAAAAGGTCGTTGTCGGTGGCGAGGGCAATGAGAATACCGTCAAGCTCATCTACTCCAACAACCCCGGCCATGATGGCAAGGGCGAATCCGTGCCCGACACCGTGCGCGACTACACCTATGCACTCAAGCTCGTCAAGGAAGACTCTGCTGATTCCGACGTTAAGCTCTCGGGCGTAAAGTTCACCATCCAGGCGACCGGTGCCGACGAGGGTACTGGCATCCAGTATGTCCAAGAGGACGGCTCTTTTGGCGATACTGCTTATGAGTTTACGACTGATGATAAGGGCGAAATCAGCGTCAAGGGCCTCGATGCTGGCACCTATACGGTCAAGGAGACCCATACGCTCGACGGCTATAACACCCTGTCCGATTTCACGTTCACCATTACTGCCACGGGTCTTGATCAGAACGAGGGCGCGAATGCGCTGCAGGTGACCACATCCAAGAATGGCTCTGACCTCGTCGCCACCCCCTCCTTTGATAGCGGCACCGTCACTCTTACCGTCCAGAACAAGAAGGGCTCCGGCCTCCCCCTCACCGGTCTCAACGGCGTGACCTTCACTTGGATCGCTGGTGGCGCGGTGCTCGTCATCGGCGTGGCGCACCTCATCCGCAGCCGTAAGCAGGCTGAGGAGTCCGAGCAGGAGTAACGCTCGCTCACCCATCCCTTTGGCAGGTGGGAAGTGATGGCCATGAGACTTGCGGACACTTTTCTCGTCCATCGACGTTCTTGCTTTGCCATTCTCTTTTCGGGGCAGACTCCGCGCTGGAGTTTGCCCCGTTCTTTTTGAACAGCGCAGCCGGGGCGCCGTCGCTCGTATGATCGAGCGTATGATTAGCGAACAAATGTTTGCAAATATTGCGTTTACCAGCTGTAAGTGCGAGTGCTCGCAGTAAAATACCCTTGCGACGCATTCCGTGCGCGGGCGGCCGACGACTCGATCGGAGGTCCCCAAATGCTGAAATTCCTTAACGCGCTCGCCGCCCTCGCGGCGGTAGGCTCGTTCGTCATCGCGTTTCTTGACTCGTATGAGGTTCGGTTTAAGGTCCGTAGGCGCACGCGCGGTGCGGACGGTAGAAGGCATTTGCGCTGCAACAAGCGCAAATAAGAATGCCCGGGGTTAGAGGCCCGGGCTTTAACAAAACCAGAAAACTAGGCCGCCCGCGCTTTCGAACACTTACGCGGGATGCGTCGTTTTCTATTGCCATTGTATCCCGAATCGCCCAGCCGATTCGGGATATTTTGAAAACTCAAATGCGGGCCCATACTTGCACTGCGCAATGTTGCCAGGCTGCGTTGCGCAGCGCATGAGCTCGCTAATCGGCTATTATTTGTTCAGACAACTTGAGTTGTAGAGGAGTGACCGGCGATGGTGCAGGGCGCCAAACATATGAAGAGCAGTAACGCCGCGGACAACGGCGGCTCAAGCCCTCAGCCCAAACCTCAACCAAAGCCCAAGCGCCGTCGCAAGCGACTGCCGCGCTGGGCCGACCGGCTCATCACCATCGTCATCATCCTTATTGGCGTGGGCCTTATGACCTGGCCGTGGATCTTGGATCGGCTCGAGGCCTCGGGCGTGTTCAACCAGATCAGCACGGTGTCCAGCACCGTGGATGCGCTCTCCGAAGAGGAGCGCGAGCGCATTCTGCTGCAGGCGCGCTCCTATAATGAGCAACTTTCCGGCGAGGCCACCGAGCTTCCCGCCGACCAGATCGAGCCCTACGCTCAGCAGCTCATCTTTGACCGCGACCCCATGATGAGCTGGGTCGAAATCCCCTCCATCGACGTGAGCATGCCTATCTACCACGGCACGAGCGAGGAGGTCCTCATGGCGGGGGGCGGCACCCCGGGGGGGGCGAGCCCGCCGCCAACAGGCGTCGGCCACCTGGAGGGCACGAGCCTGCCGGTGGGCGGCGCCTCGACGCATTGCGTGCTCACCGCGCACTCGGGCATGCGCAACCTGAGCATGTTCGACGACATCCATTCGCTGGAGCCCGGCGACCTGGTGCTGCTGCACACCATGAGCAAGACGCTCGCCTACAAGATGGTGGACTCCGAGGTCGTGCTGCCCGAGGAGATGGAGTCGCTGACCATCGAGCCCGGCGCCGACAGGGTGACGCTCGTCACCTGCACGCCCTACGGCGTGAACGACCATCGCCTGCTGGTGCACTGCGTGCGCACCAAGTACAACAAGAAGGACGTCGACAAGCAAAAGTCGCTGGCCGACCGCCACTGGGGCAAGCGCGAGTTTGCCGTGCTCATCGTGGTCGTGGCCATTGTGCTGTTGCTGCTGGACATCGTGATCCACGCGGTCCGCAAGCGCCGCAAGGCCAAGGCCTCGGCATAAGACATCGTTCAGAACCACCACAAAGGGGACAGGCACCTTTGTGGCGGTCGGGGCTTTCAAACCATCACAACATTCGATGAAAATTGCGATTTTGGCGAAAAGCGTTGAATGTTGTGATGGTTTTTGTTGCGGACAGTACGGTCTTCGTTGTGGACGAGACGGTTTTCGCTATGGACGGTGCGGTTTCGCTGCAGAACCGCCAGCCTGCCGCCTGCCAACCCGCCACCCTCGTTACGTTTTCGCTGCATTTGGGTAAAGCGCCTGCCCAAGCCGGCGTTGCCCTGTATACTGGAACGGTTTAACTGTTATGCGGAAGGGAGCGCCTATGGCACTCAGCGAGAAAGACGTGCGCGGCATCGCCGAGTACGCAAAGATCGCACTGACCGATGACGAGCTCACCCAGATGACGTCCTACATGAACGATGCCGTCCAGATGCTCGAGCCCGTCCTGCAATATGACTTGCCCGACGTGGAACCCACGTTCCATCCCATCGGAAGCCTGTCCAACGTGATGGGCGATGACCTGCGCGAGCCCGAGCGCGACCTGCCGCTCGACGTCGCGCTGGAAAACGCCGGCAGCGCGCGCGACCGTTACTTCCGCGTGCCGTCCATTTTGGGAGAGGGGGAGAGCGAGTAATGGCGCAGAGCTTCGATTCCCTTCCCGCCGACCAGATCGCCGCGGGCGTTGCCGCCGGCGACTTTACCGCTACCGAGGTGGCCCAGGCCTCCCTTGCCGCCATCGAGGCGCGCGAGGGCGGGGTCCAGGCTTTCCTGCAGGTGGCGCCCGAGCTCGCGCTCGAGGCCGCCGCGCGCTTGGATGCCGACCGTGCCACAGGCAAGCCGCTGCCCCCGCTTGCGGGCGTGCCGCTGGCCATTAAGGACAACATGAACCTCGTGGGCACGCGCACCACCTGCGCTTCCCGCATGCTCGAGAACTACCAGAGCGTCTATACCGCCACCTGCGTCCAGCGCATGCTCGACGCCGGCTGCCTGCCCATGGGCAAGGCCAACATGGACGAGTTTGCCTTTGGCAGCTCCACCGAGAGCTCGGCGTTCCACCGCACCAACAACCCCTGGGATACCGAGCGCGTGCCCGGCGGCTCCTCGGGCGGCTCCGCTGCCGCCGTCGCCGCGGGCGAGGTCGCTCTCTCGCTGGGTTCGGACACCGGCGGCTCCATCCGCCAGCCGGCGTCGCTGTGCGGCGTGGTGGGCTTTAAGCCCACGTACGGCGCCGTGAGCCGTTACGGCGTGGTGGCCTTTGGCTCGTCGCTCGACCAGGTGGGCCCCTTTGGCCGCACGGTCGAGGATGTCGCGCTGGCCATGAACGCGCTTACCGGCTCGGGCCACGATCCGTACGACTGCACCAGCCAGGATTGCGCCGTCGACTTTACCGAGCATCTCAACGACAGCATCGAGGGCAAGCGCGTGGGCATCATCCCTGCGTTTATGGAGGCCGAGGGCCTGACGCCCGAGGTCAAGGCCGCTGTTCAGCGCGCCGCCCAGGAGCTGCAGAACCAGGGCGCCGAGCTGGTCGAGGTCGACCTGCCGCACCTGGACGCCGCCATCGCCGCCTACTACGTCATCGGGCCTGCCGAGGCGTTCTCCAACCTGGCACGTTTCGACGGCATTCGCTACGGCTATCAGGAGGAGGGCTGCGCCAACCTGTCCGACCAGAGCTCGCTCTCACGCGCCCACGGCTTTGGCGCCGAGGCCAAGCGCCGTCAGATGCTCGGCGCCTACCTGCTGAGCTCGGGCGTGTACGACAAGTACTACTACGCTGCGCAAAAGGCCCGCACGCTCATCACGCAGGACTACGATGCCGCATATGCCAAGGTGGACACCATCCTCATGCCCGCCTCGCCGCGCACGGCCTTTAAGTTTGGCGAGATCAGCGACCCCACGCAGATGTACCTCTCCGACCTGTACACCATCTCGCTCAACATTTGCGGCAACGGTGGTATCTCGGTGCCGCTGGGCCTGGGCGAGGACAGCAATCTGCCCGTTTCTGCCCAGCTGGTGGGTCCGGCCTTTAAGGACCGTCAGCTGCTCACGTTTGCCCGCGCCCTGGAGCGCGGCTTTGCCGATGCCGCCACGGGTGCGCCCGCGCTTTCCGTCGCGCCCGATTTTGCCGGGAAGGGAGGCGAGCTGTAATGAAGGAGCTTTCCGAGGTCCTGCAGGATTGGGAGGCCGTGATCGGCCTGGAGATCCATACCGAGCTCACCGCACTCGATACCAAGATGTTCTGCAACTGCAAGCTTAGCCACGATGACGAGCCCAACGCCAACGTGTGCCCGGTGTGCCTGGGTCTGCCCGGCGCCCTGCCGGTGCCCAACAAGCGTGCCATCGAGAGCATCGTCAAGGCCGGTCTCGCCACCAACTGCGAGATCCAGCGCCACTCGATGTTCTACCGCAAGCACTACTTCTATCCCGATATGGCCAAGAACTTCCAGACCACGCAGGGCCCGGTCGCCTTTGCCATGTACGGTCACCTGGATCTGGACGTGACCGGTCGCGGTGCCGCCGAGCGTCCCGACTGCGCGTTTGGCGAGGCCGAGGCCCAGAGCCTGGCGAGCGCCTCGGCCAACGCCGAGGGCCTGTCCACGTCCATGACGTCGACCATGCGCGAAGGCAACCAGCGCGCCGGTCACCTGGCTAGCTATGATGCGTCCAACCTGCAGATGCCCGAGCGCCGCGAGGACGGTTCCTACACGGTGCCCATCCGCATCCTACGCATTCACATGGAGGAGGACGCCGCCAAGATGGTCCACGTGGGCGGCGCCGAGGGCCGCATTACCGCCGCGGCCGAGTCGCTCGTCGACTACAACCGCTGCGGCACGCCTTTGATTGAGCTCGTGACCGAGCCCGACTTGCGTACGCCCGAGGAGGCTCGCCTGTTTATGGAGAAGCTCCGTCGCATCTTTGTGACGCTGGGCATTTCGGACTGCTCCATGGAAAAGGGTTCCATGCGCTGCGACGGCAACGTGTCGCTGCGCCGCCGTGGCGAGACCAAGCTGGGCACCAAGACCGAGCTTAAGAACCTTAACTCGTTTAAGAGCCTGCATGACGGTCTTGCCTACGAGATTTGCCGCCAGGCCGAGGTGCTCGAGGAAGGCGGCATCATCTATCAGGAGACCCGCCACTGGGAGCCTAGTCGCAAGCGTACCGTGGTTATGCGTGTGAAGGAGACGGCCGACGACTATCGCCTGTTCCCCGATCCCGACCTGGCGCCGTTCGATCTGGACGACGAGTTCATCGACCGCTGCCGTGGCGAGATCCCCGAGCTGCCCGATGCCAAGCGCGCCCGTTTTGAGGCCGACTTTGGCATTAAGGCGGCCGATGCCGAACAGATTGCCGGCGACCCGGAGTTTGCCGAGTTCTTTGAGGCTGCCGCTGCCGGTATGGCTGGCAAGGAGGCCCAGACGGTCGCAAACCTGCTGGTCAACGAGATGATCGCCTACCTTAAGGGTGCGGGCGTGTCGCTTGCCGAGTCCGGCATCACGCCGGCTCAGGTGGCCGCTCTTGCCAAGCTGCTGGCGACCGATGCCATTAGCTCCAACCAGGCGCACGAGGTCTTTGAGGCCATGGCCCAGACCAGCGACGACCCCAACAAGATCGTCGACGAGCGCGGCATGCGTCAGGTGAGCGATGCCGGCGCGTTGCAGCCGATTGTGGACGAGGTGCTGGCAAACTGTGCCGAGCAGGCGCAGCAGTACCGCGACGGAAACCAGAAGGTCATCGGCTTTTTGGTGGGCCAGTGCATGAAGGCGAGCCGCGGCAAGGGCAACCCGAAGCTCTTCAACGAGTTGCTGAGAACGTCGCTCTCGTAAGCGGGAACCCGGGAGCCCCGGCAGGGCGGGTGCTTCCTCAAAATTTCGAACAGTCCTGCGCAAGACGAAGGCCACATTAAGTGGCCTTCTTTGCGTGCGGAACTCATTTTGAGCAAGCACCCGCCCTGCCGGGGCTCCCGGGTTCTGCAACGACTCGGCCGTTTGGGTCAGGTAGGCTGATAGGAAAGATGGTGACGGAGGCGCAAAATGCGCCTCCGCCTTTTGAATGTGATGAAAGTGTGGCGAAATGAGCTTAAAACTTCCGTAAATGTGATAAATATCACGTTTTACCTAGGGTAAAATGTGGGAAATATCACGTTTACGGAAGTTTCTTTGCGGGAGGTTCGGTCATGCAGCGAGATATCATTGCCAAGCTTAACGCTTGGAAAGCGTCAGAATATCGTAAGCCGCTTATCCTTAAGGGGGCGCGCCAGGTTGGAAAGACGTGGGCGCTTAAGGAGTTCGGCCGAACCTCGTACCTCAATTTTGTGTATCTGACGCTCGAGGAGCCGTCACCTGGGGTACAGAGCGAGTACGCTCAGTTTTTCGAAGGTACGCGCGATCCTCGACGGATCATCTCAAATCTTTCCCTGGCACTTGGACAGCCTATCGATCCCGGTAAAACGCTGCTTATTATTGATGAGATCCAGGATTGTCCTTCTGCAGTCGGCGCCCTTAAATACTTCTGTGACGAGGCCCCCGAGTATCACGTCGCATGCGCAGGGTCTTTGTTGGGCGTTCGCTTGTCCCGTGAGACCAGCGCTTTTCCGGTGGGAAAGGTCGAGTTCATGGAGATGCGCCCCATGAGCTTTTCCGAGTTTCTGAAAGCCGAGGGTGCTGCAAACTACGACGAATACCTTGGCGGCCTGGATCAGATCGAGACAGTGCCCGATTTCTTCCATGTCCGTCTCGTCGAGCATCTTCGTCGTTATTTTGCATGCGGCGGCATGCCAGAGGCTCTTGGCCGGTGGGTGGAGACGGGCGATATCGTTCAGGTCGATAAGGTGTTGTCTGATCTCTTGGATTCCTACGAGCGCGATTTTGCCAAGCATGGTGGCCGTGCGCAGTTCGCCAAGCTTTCACAAATATGGAACTCGATTCCAGCTCAGTTGGCGCGCGAGAACAAAAAGTTCGTTTGGGGTGCGGTGCGCGAGGGGGCTCGTGCTCGAGAATACGAGGATGCTCTGGAATGGCTTGCCGATGCTGGGCTCATCACGGCGGTTCGCCTTAATGCTGCCGGTGGTGTGCCGCTCTCTGCGTACGATGACCTCAAGGCATTTAAGGTCTACTGTCTTGATGTCGGCTTGCTGCGCCGCATGGCAAGGCTGGATGCGTCCGCTTTTGCCATCTCGGATGCGCTATTTTCGGAGTTCAAAGGTTCGTTCGCCGAGAACTATGTGCTTCAGGCATTGCTTTCACAGTTAGATGCTGCTCCGCGTTATTGGACAAACGAGAAGCCGAAGCACGAAGTCGATTTTTTGATTCAAGTCGGAAACGAAATCGTTCCCGTCGAGGTCAAATCTGGAGAGGTCGTTCATTCCAAGAGCCTTAAGTACTATGCCGACAAGCATGCGGAGACGACTCCATTGAGGGTCCGCTACTCACTTAAGAACCTAAAGCTCGACGACGGGGTGCTCAACATTCCGTTGTATTTGGCTGATCGATCTGTCCCTCTTATCAAAAAGGCGCTTGATCGTGCACATCTTGACGTTTAGATCCTGGGTGAGCTGACGGGCGGCGGCTAATTAATCGCTCCGTTACGGCCAGGGAGCCTGGGCCTTAGCGATGCTTGCTTCGCCAAGCCGTGGGTGTCATGCCGGTGTATTGTTTGAAGGCTTGGGCGAAGGCGGCTTGCTGAGGGTAGCCTAGACGCTCTGCCATCTGCGCTATCGTGAGCGCGCTATCGGCCAAAAGGTCCTGCGCTCGCTCCATGCGGCGTCTGCGAATGTAGGCGCCCAGGGACTCGCCTGTTTGGGCCTTAAAGGTGGCGCATAGTTTGGAGCGGCTTGTGTAGAGCCTCTCGGCCACCTCGTTGATACCCACACGTCTGCCTTTGTCGAGCGCGCGCTCAATCATCGCCGTTGCTTCTTCGGCAATGGTTATGCTGACGCGTGTGTCTGCCGCCTGCCGCGCCCGCCTGTGGGCCGCGCGCGAACAGGCGAGCTCCGCGACCATGGTCTCCACGATGCCCTGCATATAGACGTGTCCGCCTACGGTGCGGGCGCGGTCCTCGTTAATCCGGCGAAGCGTGTGGCAGATGGCAGACGTCGCTTCCTCGTGCCATGGCTCGGCAAACGCCTCAAAGATTCCCGCGAACTCGGTGGGATAGCGGTGCTCCAGTTCGTCAAAATATCCAGGCAAAAAGAGCACCGAGCGCGAGTGATAGAGCTCCCCCGCAAACAGCGGGCTTAATTCCTCGCCACAGCTATCTTGGATAAAGCTGCAAACGGCATTGTTTGGCCACGGTCCATGCAATGGTTTGAGGTTCGCGGGCGTTATGCCAGCCTCGGGCATGCATGTAAGTGTGGGCGCGCTGACTTCGCTCACGCAGGCGTATGGCTCGGGTGTGTATTCGGCCAGGTACATATCGTGCGTCGGGGTGATGAAATGCTCCATGACGATGCAGGCAGGGGAGAGAGGCATGATCCATGCGCGGCCGTGCGCCCGGTCGTTTGCCACCTCGCCGGTAAAGACGGCGCCCTTGCCGGTAAGCTTCAAGCCAAACTGCTCAAATTGCGGTGCGTAGAGCTCGGTTATGTCGGTCGCTGCCCGCCGTATTTGCAAAAGCATTCCTTTCCTTTGCAGAAACGTTCACGCCTGGCTTGATTGTGAGCCATGGCTAACACAGCAATGATAAGTTCATTACGGTTAACTCTCAAGCCGTTAGAAAGGAATCTCATGGCAAAGGAATCAAAAAGGGAAGGTGGAGGCATCGGCGAGCTGCTCGCGTATGCCGGCGACCGCAAATTCCTAACGTATTTGGGCATGGCGCTCTCGGCGCTCTCGCAGCTGCTGAGCTTTGGCCCGTACGTGTGCATTTGGCTTGTCGCGCGCGACCTGATCGCCGTGGCGCCCAACTGGAGCGAAGCCACTAACATCGCGATGTACGGTTGGTGGGCCGTGGGGTTTGCGCTGGCAAGCATCGTAGCTTATTTCGTGGGGCTCATGTGCACGCATCTGTCCGCGTTTCGCTGCGCGTCCAATATCCGTAAGGCTACGAGCGAGCACCTGCTTAAGTTGCCGCTCGGCTACTTCGACACGCATGCCACCGGCGAGCTGCGCCGCATTGTAGACGGGTGCGCCGCCTCCACCGAGACTTTGCTCGCACACATGCTGCCCGATATCGCAGGCGCCGTCGCCATGGTCGTGGGCTTGCTCGTGCTGCTTTTCGCCCTCGATTGGCGCTTGGGCGCGGCATGCCTCATCTCGGTGGCCATTTCGTTTGGCGCCATGGCCACCATGATGAGCGGCAAAGGCGCCGAGTTCATGAAGGCCTACATGGGAGCGCTGGTCAAGATGAACAAGACCGGCACCGAATACGTACGAGGCATCCCCGTGGTCAAGGTGTTTCAGCAGACGGTCTACTCCTTTAAGGCCTTCCACGATGCAATCGCCGAATACGCCGACATGGCGCAAAACTATGCGGGCACGTTCTGCCGAGGTCCGCAGGTGCTCAACCTTACCGCGCTCAATGGCCTTGTGACATTCCTGCTGCCCGTGGCGTTGCTGTTGGCGCCGGGCGAGACGGACTTCGCGCATTTTATGGCCAACTTCACGTTTTACGCGATTTTTTCGGCCGTGGTGCCGACGGCCATGACCAAGCTCATGTTTGTGGGCGAGGCCTCTCAGATGAGTGCCGATTCGCTGGCTCGTATTCGAAGCGTCATGGATTCCAAGCAGCTCTCCGTGCCCGCCCAACCCAAGCAACCTGCCGGTGGCGACGTGCGATTTGAGGACGTGAATTTTACCTACGAGGGTGCCGAAACACCTGCCGTTAGCCATGTGAGTTTCAGCGTTTCCGCGGGTAGCACTTTCGCCCTGGTGGGTCCCTCGGGTGGCGGCAAGTCAACCTGCGCAAGCCTGATTCCGCGTTTTTGGGACGTTTCCTCGGGTCGAGTGCTCGTAGGCGGTGTGGACGTTCGCGATATGGATCCGCACGAGCTTATGGGCCAGGTCGCCTTCGTGTTCCAGACCAACCAGCTGTTCCGGCAAACACTTGCCGATAACGTGCGCGCCTCCAAGCCTACGGCCACTGACGACGAAGTGCGTGCGGCCCTCTCCGCAGCTCAGTGCGACGACATTGTGGCCAAGCTCCCACAGGGCATCAATACCATGCTCGGTGCCGGCGGAGCATATCTTTCAGGCGGCGAGGTCCAGCGCGTGGCACTCGCCCGCGCGATCCTTAAAGACGCGCCTATCGTGGTGCTCGATGAGGCCACGGCGTTTGCCGATCCCGAGAACGAGGCGCTCATCCAGCGCGCCTTTAGCAAGCTGGCGGCTGGTCGCACAGTCATTATGATTGCGCACCGACTCTCGACTGTAGTGGGCGCAGACCAAATCGTGGTGCTCAACCAGGGCAGCGTGCAGGAGTCGGGTACCCATGCCGAGTTGCTGTCCCAAGAGGGTCTGTATGCCAAGATGTGGGCCGAATACGAACAGGCCGCGAGCTGGAAAATCACTGCAGCGACCGCGGATGCCGCCGTCACGAAGGGAGGCGAGGCCTAAATGTTCGCCTCATTCCAAAAGAAGTATTTCCTATCCGATAAAGGCGTCGCCGGCGTAAAACGCGGCATTTTCTGGACCACGCTCACCAATCTCATTACCATGGCCGGCATGGGCTTTTTATTCCTGGTTATGGCCGGCTTTGTCGAGCATCTCGCCAGCGGGGCTGACCTGCCGGATGCCCTGCCGATCGTGGGCGGCCTCCTGGTCTTTTTCGTGTTGCTCTTTGCCTCTAACTGGCAGCAGTATTACTACACCTACTGCATCTTTTATGAGGAGTGCGGCAAGCAGCGTATGGAGATTGCTGAGCGCTTGCGCAAACTGCCGCTGTCGTTTTTTGGTCGTCGTGATCTGGCTGATTTAACCGAGACTATCATGGGCGACGTCCAGGCCATGGAGCACGCCTACAGCCACGTGCTGGGAGAGCTTTGGGGTGCCATCATCGCAAGCGCCATTGTCTTCGTGGCATCGCTGTTCTTTTGCTGGCAGCTGGCGATCGCGGCGTTTTGGAGCGTTCCCGTGGCCTTTGCCGTGCTGTATCTAACACGCGGCCCCATGACTCCGGTGTTCGATCGCGTGCGCGCCGAGAAGGTCAAGGTTACCGAGGCGATTCAAGAGACACTCGACTGCGTTCGCGAGATCCGCGCCACCAACCAGGAGGCCCATTATCTTGAGGGACTCAACGCCGTGATCGATGCCGAGGAGCGCGAGACCACCAAGGGCGAGCTCGCTAACGGGCTTTTGGTCAACTCCGCCTTTGTCATCCTGCGTCTGGGCATTGCCACCACGCTGGTTACGGGCGCCGCGGTGGTCGCCTCCGGGCAGGTCGACTTCTTGGTGATGTTTGCCTTCCTGCTTATGGTGAGCCGTATCTATGCGCCCTTTGACCAGGCGTTAATGTTAATGTCCGAGCTGTTTGCCGCCGAGTCGTCTGCCAAGCGCATGCGTTCCATCATGGAAGAGCCTGTGGCGCGGGGCAGCGAGAAATTTGAGCCCGCGGGCCACGATGTGGTGTTCGATCACGTGGCATTTGGCTATGGTGCGGGCGAGGACGGACGCGCCGGCGAGAAAGTTCTTACCGATGTGAGCTTTACCGCCAAGGAAGGCGAAGTTACGGCACTGGTCGGTCCTTCGGGTTCCGGTAAGTCTACGGTGAGCCGCCTGGCCGCGCGCTTTTGGGATGCCACCGCGGGCAAGGTTACCGTGGGCGGTGTGGATGTTGCGAGCGTCGATCCCGAGGTACTGCTGCGTGATTACGCGATCGTCTTCCAAGACGTGCTGCTCTTTGACGACACGGTTATGGGAAACATCCGCCTCGGGCGTCGTGATGCCACCGATGAGGAAGTGCTTGCGGCCGCACGTGCCGCCAACTGCGACGAGTTTGTGAGCCGCATGCCGCAGGGCTACGACACCATGATCGGCGAGAACGGCTCCAAACTCTCCGGTGGCGAGCGCCAGCGCATCTCCATCGCCCGCGCGCTGCTCAAAGATGCGCCCATCGTGCTGTTGGACGAGGCGACGGCGAGCTTGGATGTGGAGAACGAGACCGTGGTACAGCAGGCACTCTCCCGTCTGCTTGCAGGTAAGACGGTTATCGTTATTGCCCACCGTATGCGTACGGTGGAAAATGCCGACAAAATCGTTGTGCTCAAGGATGGTGTGGTTGCCGAGCAGGGCACTCCGGCGCAGCTCAAGGCGGCAGGTGGAGAATTCGCTCGCATGGTTGCGCTGCAAAAGGAGGCGGCGGACTGGCAGCTGTAGGCAAAGGGACTGTCCCATAATGTGACAAAGGGACAGCCCCTTTGTCATATTGAGTTTATCCCCATAGTTTCCAAAAAGTTAACCTTTGTTGACCTTAATAGTTAGATAAACTAAACTATTTTCCAAAAGTGTGCTCGAGTAAACTTGTTTACTCGGGTGCTGAGGCACCGTGCCGCGTCCAATGCGGCAAAAGGGAGAAGCAACATGAAGAAGTCGACGTTCAATACCCTGCTTGTCGGTGGCGGTTTTCTGCTTGGCACGGCCGGCATCAAGCTGCTTACCAGCGCTCCGGTCAAGAATGCCTGCGTGCAGGGTATCGCGTGCGGCATGCGCATCAAGAACGGCTACCAGGACATGGTCGAGCAGGCCAAGGCCAATGTCGATGACATGGTTGCCGAGGCTGCCTACATCACCCAGAGCGAGGCCGCTGCTGACGAGGCAGCCGAGTAACGCTCCCAGGCACAAACTATGAGATTCTCGATTATTAGCGAGATCCCCGGCAGGACCCGTCTTCAATTGGCGGGTCCTCTGCCAGAGAGCGATCTCGATGCACTTCTTAAGCTTGGCGGCGACATCGATGGCGTGCACAAGGTGCGCGTGTATGGCCGCATTGGCCAGATGGCGCTGGAGTACGACGAGCCGCGCCGCGCGAGCGTGCTCGACGCCCTGGGCGCACTCGATGCTCAAGCTATCGCCGATGCCAAGTCGGGCTACGTGATGCAGCTTGAGCCACGCAAGCACAAGCTCGTCATGGATCTTGCCACACTTATCGGCGCCCACTACGCGCGCCGCTGGTTCTTGCCGACGCCTCTGCGTGCGGTGTTTGTCGTGGCCGGTTACATGGCATTTTTGCGCGCTGCCCTTCATGAGCTGGCGCAGCCGCGCCTGACCGTTCCTGTGCTCGACGCTTCGGCCATCGGCATTTCGTTCGTCAAGCGCGACGTCGACACCGCGGGCCAGACGATGTTCCTGCTCAACGTGGGCGAGCTGCTCGAGGACTACACCCGCGCCATGAGCGAAAACGAACTCATCAACTCGCTGCTCGATGTGCCCGACAAGGCGCAAAAGGTCGTCGGCGACACCGAGGTAAGCGTTGCCGCCACCGAGCTTGAGCCCGGCGACCTGGTCGCCGTGCGCACCGGCATGTCCATCTGCATTGACGGTGTTGTCGAGCAGGGGAGCGCCATGGTCAACCAAGCGACCCTGACCGGCGAGCCGCTGGCCGTCGAGCGCAGCGTGGGCGACGACGTGTTCGCCGGTACCGTCGTGGAAGACGGCGGCATCTTGGTGCGCGTGCGCGCTAACACGGCTCAGACCAAGTTGCGTTCGATTGTCTCGCTCGTGCAGACGGCCGACTCGCTCAAGTCCGAGGGCCAGTCGCACATGGAGGACCTCGCCAACAAGATCGTCCCGTGGAACTTCCTGCTCGCGGGCCTGGTCGCGCTTACCACCCACAGCCTCATCAAGACCTCGGCGGCACTGATGGTCGACTACTCGTGTGCACTCAAGCTCACGGGTTCCGTCGCCGTCATGACTGCCATGAGCGATGCCGCCAAGATGGGCGTGATGGTCAAGGGCGCCAAGTACTTTGAGTCGTTTGCCAAGGCCGACACCATTGTGTTTGATAAGACCGGCACGCTCACCGAGGCGCAGCCGCGTCTAGCTTGCGTGCTCACGACCGACGGCTGGAGCGAGGACGAGGTCCTGCGCCTTTCCGCTTGCTTGGAGGAGCATTTTCCGCATCCGGTGGCGCGTGCCGTGGTCAATGCGGCACGTGAGCGCGGGCTCGAGCACCGCGAGCGCCATGCTGCCGTCGAGTACATCGTGGCGCACGGCATCGCTTCGTCCATTGAAGGGTGTCGCGCCATCATTGGTTCCGCGCACTTTGTATTCGAGGATGAGGGCGCGCAGCTCGAGTCCGGCATTAAGGAGCAAATCGAGTCCCAGATGCAGGGCCTGTCGCCGCTGTATCTGGCGGTCGATGGCGAGGTTGTCGGCGTGCTCGGTATCGAGGATCCGCTCAAGCCCGGGGTCCGTGAGGCCATCGCCGACCTGCATGCGCTGGGCGTCAAGCATGTCGTTATGCTCACGGGCGATTCGGAGCGCACGGCTGAGCGCATTGCGCGCGAGGCGGGTGTCGACGAGTTTAAGGCTGAGCTGCTGCCCGAGGACAAGTACACGTATGTGGAGCGCATTAAGGGCGAGGGGCGCCACGTTGCCATGGTGGGCGACGGCGTCAACGATTCGCCGGCGCTCGGTTTGGCCGACGTGGGGCTGGCAATGGGTGGCGGAAGCGACATCGCCAAGGAGGTCGCCGATATCATCCTGACCGATACGGATCTGGCTGCGATCGTGCGTCTGCGCCGTATGAGCCAGGGCCTCGTTGATCGTCTGACGAGCTCCTACTCTAAGGTAATGCTCACCAACTCGGCGCTCCTGGCACTGGGCATTACCGGCGCGATTACCCCGCAGGCGTCATCGCTGCTGCACAACGGCTCGACGATTGCCTACAGCCTGAGCAACGCGAAGGCATATCTGCGCTAGCGCTTTTGCTTGAGTTTATGGCCTGCATTCGGGCGGCACCGCAGCCACCAGGGTGCAGGCCTTTTTAGGCAAGTGAAGCTTTGATGGCGGGGCTTTCTGCGAGCTGCTCGGCTGCCTTTTCGTCGGAGCTGTCGAGTGCTGCCAGACTGCGGTAGACCCACTCGTTGACCCGGGTGTTCTTGACGCCTGCGGTCTGCATAAGGGCGCCTACTTCGCGGATTGCTGCGAGCAGATCGACTTTGGGACCCGCGAGCTCGACCTCGATGCCGTGGTAGGCGGGCACGCCGCGGTTCTCACTCACGTGGTCGATAAAGCCCTCGACGGTCTCAAGCTGCTGGGCGAGAGCTGCATCATCGTCAGCGTCCAGCGCGACGAGTGCGTTCGATACCGTGAGGGCGGGATGTCCGCAGGGGACAAAGCCCTCGATCACATCCATAGCTTCGGTAATGGTTGAGCCCAAGCCTGCGAGGGCATTGACGAGTTGCTGCTTGGTATCCATAACGATCCTTTCGATGGGTCAATTTTGCTTGGCGAAAATATACGTGACGCGATCGGTAGCAAAAGTGCGAAGTGCGGCGCACATTGGGGTCTTCACAGCTCGTGCATAGAACAGCTGTCCGCTTTCAGAACGTGGTAAGATAACACTCCACAAGCGGGGCTCGCTCCGTATGTTCCTTGAAAAGTCGACGGGCGTTGGGTGCTCGTGCCCAATACCATCCAGACTTTCCCGACATTCGGGGGCGACTGGTTTCGACACGATAGCTCTGAGAGAGGAAGCAAGCCGAGGTCTCCTCGCCTCGTTAAACAGGGGTACCGTCAAATTGAATTGACAACAACTCTTCTTTTGAGCCTATGGCTCTCGCTGCTTAGTTTATAGCGGCGCGTCAACCCGGTGATTTCCCCGACACCGGCGCGACGTCATTTTAGGGGAATGCTCCTGCGCACGTAATCGGTATGGCGCAGGCTAAGACCGAACCGGTTAGGACGCCGCGAGCGTGTCGCTGCGCGCAAAGTGTCCGAGACAAATCCAGCGACTGAGCTTGGAGATGCCAATCAGGGGGCTTTCGTGGACCGGAGTTCGATTCTCCGCGCCTCCACCAACTGTTCAGTAGGCGAACACATACGCGTGTTCGTCGTTAGGCGGGCGTTCGTATTGCTCGTCAGATAGAAAGAAGCCGCTCCATACGGGGCGGCTTCTTTGCGTTCTAGGCCTGCGGCATGATCTCCTGCTCGCCGTCCTCGTCCATGTACGGCATGAGGAACACGCCGCCCTGCTCGGTGGTAAGCAGCAGGTACTCGCGGTTGTGCTCGTCGCACACGATTTCCTGGCCGATGCCCTCGGGCAGGTCGTATATGGGGCCGTCCGTGCGAGCTTGCCTCACGGTCACGTCTTGCGCTCCCATGGCCTGCGACGCGCAGCTGGCGGCGGCCAGGACGATGAACAGCAGGACGACCGCCGCGAGGATGGGGCCGCACCCGCCGTTGCGCTCCTCGTCTGCGGGGCTCGGGTACGGCATGGCCTATCCCACCTTCACCAGATAGTCGTCGGCCTCTGGCTTGCCCGTGGCCTTGCCCACGGCGATGTAGCGCGTTGCGCCGCTGTAGCCCGTGTATCGGCCCCACACGTAGCCGTCGGCGATCTTGTACCAGTTATCCAGCGTCACGGTCTCGCCGCTGGAATAGTGCGCCACCTCGGTGCCGCCCAGGCCGGGGGCGTCGCGCACGCGCAGGTAGTCCACAGTGCAGCGGTAGGTGCCGCCGAAGTTCTCGGTCGTTTCCTGCTGCGCAGGCTGCGGCTGCGGGACGGCTGCGGGGGCGCTTCCAGCAGTGATGCCGAAGCATTCCAGGTAGATGCGCGCCAGCTCGTCCAGGTTGCCGTTGAACTTCTCGCGGTCGCCGTCGTTGTCGATGAAGCCGTTCTCGCACAGGCGGTAGTTGATGCCGCGCGCGGCGGCTCGGTTCGGGTTCGCGAGGTCGGAACGGCGCACCAGCTTCTCGGAGCGCCCGGGCATGAACGCCGCCAGCTTGTCGGCCAGCGCATTGTCGTACTCGTCAGGCTCAAAGCCCTCCTTGATGATGACGTGCGCGCCGTGGGCCGTGGCGATGCCGCTGGCGTCCATGTGCAGCTCCACCACTGGCGCGTCGGTGCGCAGGCGGTTAAGCCCGCCGTCGGCGTACCAGTTGCGGGACGTATCGCCCAGCTCGACCTCGGAACCGCCCAGTTCCTTGATTCGCTGGCCCAGGGCGCGAACGCGCTCGGCCTCGGTGCAGCCGCCTGCGCAGCAGCCGGGGTCGCCAGCGCCGTGGCCGCAGATGATGAACAGTTTAGCCATTGCCTACTCCTTCCCGCCTACGGTCACGCCCAGCAGGGCGTCGAGCCACTTGGATGTGATGCCTACCGACTTGAACAGCGTGTAGGCCGCCTGCACGCCGCCTACCACGGCGAAGGCGCACGTGACCCATGCGCCCGGGTCTGCGGGCACGCCGCCCACGAAGCCGGTCACGACGCCCGCCAGGAGCGAGCAGCCCAGCGCCAGGATGCGCGCGGCCTTGCCGGCCATGGCCTCGGTCTTGATCAGCTGCACCGCGAACGGCACGGCGAAAGACAGCACGATGGCTGCGATTGCTTGCATTTCTGTCATTTCGGATTCCTTTCTATCGAGCCGATTCCTTGTAGAGCAGGTCAACGCGGTCGGCGATGTGGTCGACCTTCGCCGCCATGCCCTGGCTGCGCGCCTGGCTGTTCGCCAGGTCGGCGTGCAGCACCTCGTTGGAGGTCACGACGGACTCCATGAGCGCCTTCATAGCCTCCATCAGCGCGTTGCTGCGCTCCATCTGCGCGGCGATGCGGCCCTCCATCTGGCTGCGCTCGCGGTCGCGCTGCGCCCGCTCGTTCACCTCGTCCTGCTTTCGCTCCTCGCGCTTGAGGTCGATGTTCGCCTTGCGCTCGTTCTGGGCCTTGAACTCTTCGAGGAACTGCTTGCCGAAGTACAGGACCACTAGGACGAGCAGCGCGCCGAAAAGCGACCCTGGGCCGTACGGCGCGAAGATTTCCAGCACGTCGGTCATTCGTTTTCTCACCTCCTCGAATCGCTGCCGCGATTGTCCGCGAGGTGTCGCCGGGCAAAAGAAAAGCGCCCCCGAAGGGGCGCTCGCTACTCCTGCGGCGCTTCCGGCTGGTCGGGCTCCATGGCTTCCAGCTCGTTGATGCGGTCGCGCCACGTCTGGCGCTGCGAGATGATCTCGGCCACCTCCTTGGCAGCTGCGGCGATGGCCGAGAGCAGGTCGGTGATGGACGATGCGGAGAAGATGCGCTCCACCGCCTTCATGACCTTGTAGTCGCTCTGCTCAAGCTGCTGTTTGTAGCCGTTGATCTCCCCGGCGATTTCCTGTTCCGTCATGGGTCGCTCCTTCCGTTGCTAGGGTAGGGGCATGTTCCCATCCGTGTCGCCTCCAGGTTTGGATTGCATTGAGCAACCCCCCCGCGGGATTTCCGAACAGGCTGCGGTACAGCGCGTCCATGGCCCGCACGCTGCGGTGCGCGTCCAGCCGCTTCATGCCTCCGCGCCAGCTCTGGTAGCTCTGCTCCACCTGCTCGGGGGTCATGATGCCATCGGCGACCATGCGGGCCATCTTCTTCAGCTTGCGTCGCTCGCGCGTGATGGAGTCGCGGCACGGCTTCATGACGATGCGGCCCGTTTCGGTGTAGAAGATGCGCTTCTTCAGCCACGTGAAGCCGCGCGTCAGCTTCACCACGCGGGTCTTGCGCGGGTTCAGCTCGATGCCCAGCTCGGCGCATTTGCGCTCTATGAGCAGCAGGCACACCTGCAGGTAGTCCTTGGACTCGTGTATCAGGTAGAAGTCGTCCATATATCGACCGTAGGCCTCGGGGCGCAGCATCTCGATTACGTAGTGGTCGATGCGGTTGGGGTGCGCGACGGCGCATATCTGGTTCGGCTCGCTGCCCAGCCCCAGGCCCACATCGCCCTGCGCGTCTATCAGGCGGTGCTCCAAGGCGACCACGCGCGGATCTAGCAGCGCGGAGGCCATCTGGTCTTTGACGGGTTGGTGCGCTATGCGCGCGAAGTAGTCGGAGAAGTCGCCCAGGAGGATGTAGCCCTCGCGGCCGTGCTGCCTCCAGTGGTCGGCCAGGTGGCGCTTGAGCAGCTTCAGGGCGTAGTCGGTGCCGCGCCCCTTTATGTTCGCTGAGTTCGCGGCTATGAGGGTGGGCACGATCGCGGGCACGAGCGCGTTCTGCGACAGCGACTTCTGCACCACGCGCTCGGGGAAGTGCACGGCGCTGATGTGGCGCAGCTTGCCGCGCTCCCACAGGTCGAAGCGGATGAAGCCCCGGCATATGTCGCGGCCCTCCAGAAGGTCGCGGCGGGACAGGACGGCGTTGCGCAGGTAGTCCTTCATGTACCGCTGCGTGGACGCCTTCCACATCACGCCGCGCGCGGCCTGCTTGGAAGCCTTGCACAGGCTGTTGAGGTCGGCCACGATCTCAAGCGTGCACGCCTTGACGCGCTCGGCCTTGGCCTTGGCCCGCTTCTCCTCGCGGCGCTTCCGGCGCGCCGCCCGCCTTTGCTCGGAGTTCACAGAAGGCACCCCGCACGGCTTGCAATGTGGCTCTGACAGCCGCTTGAGGTATGGCCATGAAACGCGGCGAAGCCACGGAGCGCCGCGCCATGCAAGCAGCGTCCGGCCACCCTCGCGGGGTGCGTATTTACGGGCGTGAGCCCGACGGTCGCGCCTTCCTTCCTCTCCGCGCTCTGCTTTCGGCCCTGGGGCCTACTCGGTCTGGCAATAAGGGAATCCGGGGCGGGGGCGAACCCAGACGTCCGTCGCCGAAGCGTAGCCGGCAAGACCGTTGTTGGTGACGTAGCACACGTTTGACGAGGAGCCACCCATGACGGAACGCAACCACCAATTGTACCGATAAACAAGGCGCGACCGCCGCCCATTATAGCGAACGCAGGCGCTCTAGCTCGGCCTCGGCCTCGGCTATGCGCTCCTCGGTGGACTTCTTGCCCGTCATGCGCACGTTCTTGCGTGCGCCCTTCAGCAGCCTGATCTCCTCCTCGACCATGGCCGCCAGCTCCTCGAAGCGGTTGGCGTTCACGGGCAGGCCGATATCCATGAGGCACTGCATGTCCAGCATCAGCTGCTCGCAGTCAGCTATGGCCAGCGTCAGGTAGCGTTTCCTCTCCAGCGCGTTGAACGAGGTGTTGGGGTAGAAGCAGTCGGCGCGGTTGACGTTGTACACGATGCTGCGCGCCGTCTCCACCGTGGGCACCGCGTTCAGCAGACGATAGGCCTTCGGAACCACGGAGGACGACGCCATCAGCTTGTTGACCTCCGCGCGGATGGCGATCGCTTGAGTGAAAAACTTGTACTCGGAAACCTCGCGGTTGCGCTGGTAGACGCCGCTCACGTGCACCTCCTGGGGAAACTGGCGGAAAAAAACGGCCCGCTTCGCGGGCGAGAGGCGACCGCGCAAGGCGGTCGCCTAAAAGCAGAGTATAGAGCACTCGGCTGGCTAGCCGACGAGGAAGCCGGGGCGGGGGCGAACCCAGACGTCCGTCGCCGAATAGTAGTTGGCAGAGCCGTGGCTGGCGACGTAGCACACGTTGGACGAGGAGCCACCCACGACGGAACGCAACCACCAACTGTACCGATTTCCGTTGACTCGGTGCGCCGTGTCTCGGAACAGGTTAAACTGGCAGTCGAAGCCCACGCTGTAGCCCTTCGTCCCCCACACGGGGCAGCCGTACACCTCCATCTCCGACAGCGAGAACACCTTGCCGATATCCTGCCAGCTCCACGAGTTGGAGTCGTTGAGCGCGCCGCTGGCGCTGTACCGCTCCTCAAGCAGCACGCGCTGGGTAAGCAGGTACTTGGTCAGCCCCTCAGGCAGGCACGCCTCGAAGGCCGTCTCCCACGCCTTGAGGTTGCTGTTGGGGTAGGGGCATTTCTGGTCGGCGGTGCCCTGGTTGGTGTTGGTCGTGTTCCACATCAGGAAGCTGTCGTTGGCAACGCCGGTCACGGTCTTGGCCACGGCGATGGGCGCGGAGGCCACGAACGCGATATGGTGTCCCTTGCTGTTGTCGCCGCAGTAAAGGTACGGGTCGATGTGGGCAAGCAGGAACCGCACAGATTGCTGTGTGGTGACGGCGGATGCGCTCACAAGCGGTACGTCCAGGTAGTCGCCCACGCGCAGGCCTGCGAAGTTCGCGGCGGCGATGCGCTTATGCAGCGCGTCGTACACGCTGCCGCTGCCGATCTCTCCCGCCAGGATGGTGGCGATGTTCTGCCCGCCGTACTTGCCGATTTGGCCCTGGCGGCTGTACTCGGCGTTGTTGAGCGCCGTCTGCGCGTTGCTGCGCGCGGTATAGTCGATGACCTCGTAGCCGATGCCGCCCACAGACAGGGTTTTCGCTTGTGCCATTTCGTTGCCTTTCTACTTGAGGTTGAGGGTTGTGCCGGACGCCGTGCAGGTGCTCCCGAACGTGATGGTGCTGCCAGATGCACTGGCCTTGGAGGCGGGGCAGTACACGGTGCCGTCGTCGTAGATGAACGCGTCCGTGGCGTCGGCCAGCTTGCCGTACAGGTCGGCTATCTGCTGCTTCTGCCTGGCCATGTCCGAGCTGCCCGCGCTGCCCTGCGCCACGCTGTTGGCTATCTGCAGGGCGATGTTTGCCGCCGCGTCGGCGTTCGAGGCCGCGCCGTTTGCCGCAGCCGTGGCGGCTTGCGAGGCCGTCTTCAGCTGCGACGCCTCGGTCACGCGGTCGCTTTCCGCCGTGGCTCGCTTCTTCTCGGCCTCTGCGCGCTTGGTTTCGGCGGTCTGGCGTGCCTTCTCGTTCGTGGCGCGCTGGTTTTCCGCGCTCGCGCGGGAGGCCTCGGCCTTCTGCATCTGCGCGTTCAGCGCGCTCACGTCGGCTAGCTGCCCTTCGAGGTTCGCGATGATCGCCTCCACCGCATCGACGTACGGGCCGGATATCTCGCCCGACGCGCTCGCCGAGGGCAGCACGTTCACCAGGACGTTCTCGGTGGTGGCGTCCAGCCCTGCCGCGTTCCGCACGCGCACGTAGCACACCTTGAGCAGCCCGGCCACGCCGAAGACGGCGGGGTCGACCGTCACGGTGGCCACGTTGTCGCTGATGCCAGTGAACTGCTGCTCCACGTAGGTGTGGTCGGGCTTCGCAGCCATGAGGTGCACCTTGCAGCCCGTCAGGGCCGCCTTCTTGTCGCCGTCGTAGATGGCTGCCTTCAGGACCTCGGCGCTGTCGCCCTGGTGCACGGTGATGACGGGCGGCGCTATGTTGGTCTTCTTGAGGTTGAGCGTAAGCTCGTGCGTTGCCATGCCTCATTCCTTTCCTTCGGCCGCAAGTGTCCCCGATATGTCGCCGGGCTGCGCTCTGTGGACCCCGCATATCTCCTCGTCGGTGAGCGCCGAGAAGTCCACGGCGTTGGCCTCGCCGCCTTCCGCGTCCATGACGGCCACGGGGCTGGACACGAGCGTGAAGCCGCCCTTGCCGTCGAACTCGAACACGTCTTCCGATTCCACGATGGCCCGCGCCGTGGCCGGGTCGCTGATGCACTCGAACACCGGAAGCGCCTCGGGCGGCTTCGGCGCGCCGTCGAGCGCCTGCGGCGCTTCGGGCTGCTGCACAAGGTGGTAGAACATTCCGTTTCCTCTCTCGCTGGTCTAGTTTCCCGTGATGCTGCTCATGCCGGTGATGATTCCGTTCACCACGTTGATGGTGCCCCACGTCCAGCTGTTGCCGTTGTTGGTGATGCACCCGATGAACTGCGTGGAGCCCGTGTACCCGTAGGTGCCGCCGCTGCTCGGGTTGGTTCCTATGGCGAACTTCGGGGCGAGTATCCTGGCGGTGCCCGACGACCCAATGTCTGCGCGGCTGCTATCCAGGTACACGTAGTTGCTGGAGTTCTCCTGCAGCGTCACGTACGCCGAGCCGCCCGCGTTGCTGTTGCCGCTCCTCATGTACAGCTGCTCGTCGGGATGGCTCATGTAGCCCGCGTAGTAGGGGGTCGTCAGCCACGTCTGGCGGTAGTAGCGGTTGACTGCCAGGAAGCCGTAGCCGCATATCAACGCCTACGGGTAGGGGGGTTTGCCGCCGGGAAAGCCGTAGCCGCAGGCGGATATGCCCACGCCGTCGGTCGAGCTCGCCGTGGGGCTGTCCTTCGCGTGGACGGCCTCGACGGTGCAGTACTCGGTCGAGCCGTTCACGAACGACGCTCCCGGGTGGTTGTTCGTCGTCGTGCCGGTGGTGATGTAGTTGGTTGACGACGTGCCGACCATGTTGCAGCGGAACATGGAGGTACTGCCCACCAGCACGGTGCCCGCGATGATGGAGCCGTTCTTGTCGTATATCTGGAAGCCGTTGGTGGCGTTGATATAGACCCTGTTGCCGTTGCCGTCCGTCATGAAGATGGAGCCGTCGCGCAGGTAGAAGGCCCCGCTGTCGAGGTCCCAGTACGAGTTGCCGCCCTTGATGCGGCCCGTGGTCAGCTCGTCGGCGGTCACGCCGTCGCCGGTGATGGCCGTGCGCCACTTCCACGCGCCGCTGGAGTACTTTGAGTTGGCCACGCCGATGACGCCGCCGCCTATCTTCACGCACTTGGTCGCGTTCTCCGGCTTCTTGTCGTACACGAGGATGCCCTGGCCGGGCTCCTCGTACACCCAACCGCCCGTGGTGTTTATCTCGCTGTTGAGCATTTCCACGATCTTCTTGCGGATATCCGTCGGCAGCTGGTCGAGCTGCTTCTGCAGCCCATCAACCTCGCTTTCGGCGCTCGTCAGGCGCTCGTCCAGCGAGCCGGTGACGCCTTCCAGGTACTCCTTGTTGGCCTCGTCTATCTGCTTGAGCACGCTCTCGCTCTGCTCCACCGTGGTGTCGGTGTAGAGCTTGAGCACTTCCTCAAGGGACAGGTTGCCGTCGTCGGAGTACTTCTTCAGCGCCTCTTCCAGCGTGGTGTCGCCCTTGTCGGCATACTCCTTGAGGGCCTTGTCAAGCGCGTCCTTCACCTCGTCGGTGTAGTCCTTGGCCGCGCCGCCCTGCTCCCTGGCGAACGCCTCCTGGCGCTTCTCGGAGGCCGCCAGACTCTCGCCCCATTTGCCGGTCGATGCCTTGTTGGACGCGTTTACCGCGTCGGCCACGGTGGCGCGGATGCTCGAAGCCGTTCTCTTTGCGCTGGACTTCTGGGCGGCCATCAGCTCGGCCACGGTCTGGTAGTTGCCGAACGTGTAGGTGACCTCGTCGGGGCGCAGCTGATCCTCCACCACCTTGGTGATGCGGGTGCGCACGCGCAGCGGCGGGTCGTACACCTTGTCCACCACGGTCACCAGGTCGCCCTCGTCCGCGCCCTCGAAGCCCTCGCCGGCGCGCGCAAGCGCCGTGGCGTCCACGGTGTAGGACACGGTGGGCACGCACGACTGCGCCAGCTGCGCCTCGGTGAGCTTCTTCAGCTCGGCGGCGTCCTCGCAGTCGGAGAACTCCACGTCGCCGAACACGTGCGCCTTGCCGCCCTTGCCGTCGGGCCGTCCCCAGCGCGCCAGCGCGTCGGCCGACCCCACCCAGTTCTGCCCGCCGTTCACGTCGCCGAAGGTCAGCTTGCGATCGTAGCCGCCCGTCAGGTTGCCGTCCTCGTCGGCGGTCTGCAGGGACTTGCCGTAGCCGTACAGGGCGGTGCACACGTTGCCCTCGTCCACGCTGCGCTTGACGCTCACGAGGTCCTTGGCGTAGGTGAAACGCTTGCCGTTGTCCTCGCCGACCTGCTTGGCCATGCACACGCGGCGTGCGGTCACCTTGGTGCCGCTCACCTGGATTTCGAACGACAGCTCGCCGCCCCAAGTGTCTGCCACGTCGTGGATGGCCGCCCATGCGTTGGTGTGGTAGAAGTTCGTGCCGGCCTGCCCGAGGTCGGCCACGGTTCCGACCTGCCAGCGCGAGGAGGACAGCGCCGAGGCCAGCGCGGCGTAGGCGCTCACGTCGTAGGGGCGCTTGTCCTCCAGGTAGTCGCCCAGGAGCTCGATTTGCGCCGAGGTCGGGCAGTAGTACGTGTAGAGGATGCCCGCGCTTGCGCGCTCCTCTTCCACGCCGTCCACGATGTTCTCGTGCCAGCGGCCCTTGAGGTCGCGCCACACCAGGCGGTCGCCCTTGTCCAGGCGCGCCAGCGTTGTGATGCTCAGGGCGTTCTCGCCGTTGATCTCGCGCGTGTCCTCGCACTCGAACAGCGTCTTGATGGGTCCCTTGTACGCCTCCCAGCGGTCGCATGCCCACAGAATCATCAGCCCACGTACCTTTCCGTCCACTGTACCGTCGCGGTGCCGCTGGACAGCTTGAGGCTGTTGGCCCCCGGCTCCAGCGGGAAGAAGTCACTCTCGAAGGTCACGGGCGCGGGGCTGCCGTCCACCGTGGCCTGCGGGGCGGCCATGTCGATGACCACCGCGCTCGATGCCGTCACCGCCTTGTCGATCTGCACGAACTCGCCCGTGCCCATGTTCGTCAGCCGCAGCGCCGACGTGCTGCCGCCGGGCCTGACGGTCACGGTGGGGTAGGTGCGGAACGTCCCGCCCACCTGCACGCCCGAGGTGCCCGACACGGTTGCGCGCCCCTCGGCCCCGTAGGCCACGGGGTCGTATGCCGTGAACGTCAGCGTGGCCTCGCCGGTGTGCCACAGCGTGTCGAGCGCGCCCGGCGAGGTCAGCACGGCCATGTAGCGCAGGCCCAGGTGCCTCTCGTCGTCCAGCCACAGCTCGGCCTCCTTGAGGCACAGCAGGCGCGAGGCCATGAGGCGGCGAAGGGCCGCCATATCGTCGGCGGGGCGTGCCCTCCAGGCCGCCGCCACGTCTATCGTCAGGGGTTTCAGCTCTGCGCGCATGAAGCGCGAGCCGGGCTGCCCGGGCACGTCGCGCGTGGCGATTTCGTACTCGGGCAGCAGCGAGCGGGTCACGAGCCGGGTGTCGAACCACGGCGCGAAGTCGAAGCCGTTGTATATCATGCGAAGCACTCCTGCCGTTTGATTTCCTTGGCTATCTGGCGGGAGATTTTCTCGATGTCGGCCTCCTCCCGCACGGTCGCGTACAGGTTGATTGTCACGTTCGTGTCGCCATGGGCCGCGCCGCCCTTGCCGTCGAGCAGCTTGGCGATGCCCTCGGCCAGCGGGCGCGCGCCGCGCTCGTTGAACGGCACCACGCCCTCGGGGCCCGCCTCGCCGACGCCGATGACGCTGGGGCCGTTGAACACGCCGCCCTTGGCGTACCAGTCGATGCCGAAATGCGGCACGCTCGGCGGGTTGATACTGAAGCTGCCGGAGATGGACAGGTGCGGTAGCTTCAGGTGGGGCAGCGACCATGAGAAGTTGAAGAACCCCTTGATGGAGTCGATGACGTTGCGCACGGTGTCGCGGGCGTTCTGTATCGGCGTCTCGATGGCGCTCTTGATGGAGTTCCACACGCTGCTCACGGTGTCCTTGGCGGCGTTGAACACGCTGGAGATCGTGTCGCGGATGCCGTTCACGATGCTGGATATGGTGGAGCTGATGCCGCCCCACACGCTCGACGCCGTGCTGCTTACGGCACCCCATATGGAGTCCCACACCGCCTGAATTGCCGACAGCACCGCCGATATGGTGGAGCTGATGGCATTGATGGCCGCGCCTATCGCCGAGCTGATGGCATCCCATATGCTGGAGGCGGTGGAGCTCACCGCGCCCCACACCGTGTCCCACACGCCCTGGATGACCCCAAGGGCCGCGCCTATCACGTCGCTGACGTACTGGATGTATGCGCTCACCGCGCCGTAGATGGCCTCCCATATGGCGCTGGCGGTGCCGCTGATGCCTTCCCACGTCGCGCCCCACCATTCGGAGAGCGCCGTCACCACGTCGGTGATGACCTGGCTCACCGCGTCGATGTAGCCTCCCACCGCGCCGCAGATTGCGTCCCATGCCGCCGTCAGCTGCTCGCCGAAGTTCTCCCAGATGAAGTTCCAGGGTATGAGCAGCGTCTCGATGGCCAGGTTCAGAATCTCGCCCAGCAGCATCACGGCGACCTGCACCACGTTGCAGATGCCGTCCCAGATGGACGAGGCGGTGCCGGCCAGGCCTTGGAAGAACCCGGCTATGGCGTCGATGGCCCCCTGCACCGTGGAGCAGATGCCGTCCCACACGCCGCCCAGCGTCTCGCCGAGCTGCGAGAAGAACTCGCCGACGCTTTGGGCCACGTCGCCCGCCACCTGGGTGGCCACCTCGAACGCGGCGCACACGGCATCCCACACGGCGGTCACCGCGTCGCGGAACTCCTCACAGTTGTTCCACAGCAGCACCACGGCGGCGATGATGGCCGCTATGGCCGCTACCACGGGGTGCGCGGCTATGAGCCCCAGCGCGCCGGTGCCCAGCTTGCCGACCACCTGGAAGGCCGCTCCGATTTTCGGCACGGTGTCCACGACGGTGCCGACCGTCGACAGCACGGGGCCTATGGCGGCCCCTCACGCTGGGCACGCCACGACCGCATGGGCATG
>OBWQ01000060.1_pt1 | contig 86319 bp, 84 predicted proteins | sample 1476511 | NCBI WGS metagenome assembly OBWQ01 (sample SAMEA2580126, study PRJEB22360) | human gut metagenome | biome: human gut; feature: human-associated habitat; material: faeces | place: Denmark | collected 2008/2010
CTGCAGACCCGGACCCCTTCGTCATACTTACCACCCAGGCCAATGCATCCATGGCCCCTGTCCACAGCCGTATGCCTCTGGTTCTTGAGAGGGAACAGGTTAGGGAATGGATTCTGGACAGCGCAAAGACAAAGGAACTGCTGGGGCAGGAACCGCCCCAACTGGCAAGGGACTGTGAGTATGAGCAGCAGACCTTGTTCTGAGCCGTATATGGCATGAATATATGGATTTGATTATCTGAACATGAGGGCGCCTCCTTTTGACACGAGTCTGAAAGGAGGCGCCTGCTGTTTCGTTTTATGGAAGTGGGTAGGGAGCAGTTAAGGATTGAATAAGGTTTATCTGTCAGGCATTAATAAATCCCGGTTCTCCAGCACATACTCCGCCACTGCCCGGTTGGTATCAATCCAGGCCCCATGGGACAGCATATAGCCTATAAGCTCGCTCAGCATGTTTACCCGGCTGGCGCGGCCTATGAACTGGGGATGGAGGACGAAGTTAATCATTCTGCCTTCCGCCGCCAGGGAATCGAATTCATCTTTCCAGATTTCGAGCATTTCCCGGGGAGATTTCAGTTCATATCGTTCCGGGGCAGAATCCGTGTAAAAATCGTATGCGGTATCGTCAAAGATGGAATCCTTGGGAAGCTCCACCAGGGGAACCTGCCGGCCGTCTATGGTATGGATAAAGGGGCCGTCGGAGTCTCTCCAATTGGAGCTGTATATGTAGCCGTGCTCCAGGAACAGTCTCAGGCTGTAATCATGTATCACACCTCCCGGTCCACGGTGTCCTGCAATGGTCTGTCCGGTCAGTTCCTTTATAATGGTCTCGCAGCGGGTCATGGTGGCATCCTCCTCCTCATAGGAAGTGGAGGTGGATTCCTCGTGGAGGTATCCGTGAAATCCGATTTCATGCCCCCTGCGGCTGATTTCCTTTACTACCAGGGGATAATGTTCGGCTATGACGCCGGGAATGAAGAAGGTTGCCTTCACCCCATACACATCCAGCATGTCCAGGATTCTGGGCACACCCTGTTTGGGACCGTATGCGCCCCGGGATAAGTTGGTTATATGGTCATGGTTGCCATCGCCTCTGGTGGTCCACATGGTCTCTGCGTCCAGGTCAAATGCCATCATGACAGCGATACGCTTGTTGTCAGGCCAGGTCATCATACGGCGGTACCTCCTTTTGCAGGATTCCCCTGATTGGTTTCTGCCTGTGCCAGTACATACCGCGCCGCCTCCTCACAGGTGGTAATCCAGGCGCCGTGGCGCTTCATATAGGCAATGAAGTTTCCCAGGGCGGCAATCCGGCTGGCGCGTCCTATCATCTGGGGATGGAGTTTTAGGATGAAAATTTTATTTCCCTCTTCCGCAAGGCCGTCGAACTCATCCTTCCAGTTTCCGAATACTTCGCGGTTGGTATACATGGAGCGCACGGCAGGGTCGCTGAAGGTAAAATAAAAATAGGTAAAATCATCCATGGTAATGTCACACGGCAGCTCCACCAGCGGAAGGACCTGTCCGTCCTTTTCCCATAGATATGCCCAGTCGCAGTCCTTCATGGAAGAACTGTACAGGTAACCGCGCTGTGCCAGCAGCTCAGGGGTAAATGGATGGATGATGCTCTCCGGGCCCCTGTGTCCCACGGGACGGCGTCCCGTGATGCGTTTCAGTATAGTCTCGCTTTTTTCCAGTATTTCTGTTTCTTCTTCCATGGATATGCCGCGGACGGATTCATGCATATATCCGTGGCAAGCGATTTCATGGCCCCTGGCATGGATGGATTCCACCTGGGCAGCGTATTTTTCCGCAACGATTCCCGGTACAAAGAAGGTGGACTTGATATCATGTGTGTCCAGCATATCCAGACACCTTTTCAGACCCTCTTGGGGGCCGTACTGGCCGCGGGAATAATCCGTGAATCCGATGGAGGTGCCTTTGGAGGCGGCCCTGGACATGCGCAGGTATTCTGCGTCAAAGTCAAATGTGACCATGACAGCAATCCTGGCGCGGCCGGGCCAGGTTATGGCAGGTCCGTTTGTCCTGCCGTCTATTTCATATGACATGGTAAATTGCTCCTTTTATTCATTTCTGGTTTTCATTATAACATGGACGGGAGGTAAGTCAACTAAGGGGATTAACGGGTTGGAAAAATCCTGGAATCTATTGAATCTGATGTATATTTATGCTATGCTTATGCAAGTTCTTCCTTGTATGAATGCCGGTCAGGCAGAGGGAAGGGATAAGGTTTGCAGAAAGCAGACTTTTTATTTTTATATACATATAACAGAGAGGAGAATTATTATGAAAAAAATTGCACTATTGCTGTGCGCTGTTCTGACAGCAGGCGCACTCACCGCATGTTCCGGCGGAGCGGATGCCACCACGGCCGCTGCACAGGCAGCCACCCAGGAGGCCGCGGACAAGGGTGGGGCAGGTAAGGACGCGGCGGATACTGCGGCAGCCGGCGCTGAGGATAAGTCAGAAGCAGGAGAGAATCCGGCAGACACTGCGGCCGGGAATCCATTTTCCGGCAAGACCGTGAAGGTGGGCTGTTCAGCTACCTTTGTTCCCTTTGAATCCATCGAGATGGCGGCAGACGGAAGCAAGACCTATGTAGGTATGAATATTGATATTGTAAAGGCAGCTGTGGAGAAGAACGGCGGTCAGGTGGAATTTGTGGACATGCCCTTTAAGAGCCTGATGGCTGCTATCCAGGCAGGACAGATTGACTTCTGCAGCGGCGGTATGGCGCCCACAGCAGAGAGGGAGAAGACACTGGACTTCAGCGAAATCTTCTTCTATCCAAGAAATGCCATTGTGTACAGGGCAGAGGATAATTACCCGGATTTGGATTCTCTGAAGGGTAAGAAGATTGCCTATGTATTCGGCACCAACTACCAGCAGGTAGCGGAGAGTGTGGAAGGCGCGGAGACCGTTGGCATCCAGGGCAGCCCTGCATGTATCGAGGAAGTAAAGAGTAAGAGGGCCGACGCGTGTATCGTTGACGGCGCAGGCGCAACAGAGTTCTTAAAGAACAACGAAGGTCTTAAGCTGAGCCTTATGGATAAGGTGGATGATGACTGTTTCGCCATCGGTTTCCCGAAGGAATCCCCTTACTATGAGACATTTAACAACACATTGAAGGAAATGATGGAAAACGGAGAACTGGATGAAATCATCGCAAGTCATTTAAGCGAACAGTTCATCTTAGATTAAGGAAATGTAAAAAGGGGCTGCGCATATGAAATTAGATTTTACCAGCGTTTGGCAATATTGGCCATTCCTATACCATGGAGCACTGCTCACCCTGAAGATTACGGCAATCTGCGCCGTGCTGGGGTTTTTGCTGGGCATCGTACTGGCTCTTGTTAAAATCAGCAAATATAAACCTCTCATATGGTTCGGAAGGTTTTATACATCCATCTTCAGGGGAACGCCTCTCCTGGTACAGCTGTGTATTGTCCATTTTGGACTGCCGCAGCTGCTGGGATTCACACTGACCACCACCCAGTCCGGAATCCTCACATTTACACTGAACTCCGCAGCCTATGTCTCCGAGATATTCCGGGGAGGAATCATGGGGGTGGACAAGGGACAGTATGAGGCGTCCATGTCCCTGGGGATTGGCTACGGGGACATGATGAAGGACATCATCATTCCCCAGGCCGTGAAACACATTCTTCCCAGCCTGGTGAATGAGGCCATTGCCCTGTTAAAGGAGTCTTCCATCCTGTCCTACATCGGTGCGGTGGAGCTCTTAAGGGCCGCGGACCAGATTACGGTCCTGACCTTCAGGTTCTTTGAACCCTACCTGGTCATTGCCGTTATTTACTACGTATTTGTCATGATATTGTCGGCAGTTGCCAGCCGTCTGGAAAGGTGGGTGAACAGAAGTGATAGAGTTTCGTGATGTGCATAAAAGCTTCGGAAACCTGGAAGTATTAAAGGGAATCAACCTGAATATTGAGAAGGGCCAGGTAGTTACGCTGATTGGTCCCTCCGGATCCGGCAAGTCCACCATCTTAAGGTGCATCAACCTGCTGGAGAAGCCCACCAAGGGGCAGGTGTTCATTGACGGTACGGATATTACGGTTTCAAAGGCCGATATCCAGGCAGTCAGGAAGAACATCGGCATGGTGTTCCAGCACTTTAACCTGTTTCCCCATATGACGGTCATGGAAAATATGACCTATGCCCCCGTGAAGGTGAACAAGATTCCCAAGGACAAGGCGGCAGAAAATGCCCTGGAGCTTCTTAAACTGGTGGGACTGGTGGAGAAGGCGGACGCCTATCCGGGAAAGCTGTCCGGCGGCCAGAAGCAGAGAATCGCCATCGCCAGGGCCCTGGCCATGGAACCGCAGATTATGCTGTTCGATGAACCTACCAGCGCTCTGGATCCTGAGATGGTAAAGGAGGTTCTGGAGGTCATTAAGAACCTGGCTCATACAGGCATTACCATGGCCCTGGTTACCCATGAGATGGGATTTGCCAGGGAGGTATCGGACCGCATCTGCTTTATAGACGACGGACAGATAGTGGAGGATGCCAATCCCGATGAGTTCTTTAAGAATCCCAAGAGCGACAGGGCCAGGGGATTTTTGGAGAAGGTGCTGTAGAGAAAGCGTGGCTAAGTACGGGATAGAGGATATTCGGAAATATTGGAGCTGATGTTATCCATTGTTTTGGAAAAGGAAATTGAGCTGATAAAACAGCCTCAGTCGGAGCGGGAGTTGAGAACAGCGCCATGGCTGCGTTCCATCCGCCTGGATGTGTAATATATGCAGGAATGGGAAGAACGGGCGTATCAGCTGCAGGAGGCCAGGGAGGAAGGCCGGATGAAAATTTCAACATAACAACAGGCCGCCCGGGCGCAAAGCTCAGGCGGCCTGTTGTTATGTTACATATAAAATTCGTCTTATCATTTTCCTAAATTAATCCCATCAGGCTCGGAATACCCAGTGAAAGCGCCGGTATATAGGTAACGGCCATAAGCAGGAGGAACAGTACCGCAAAGTAGGGAAGCAGGGTTCTGGTCACCTGTTCGATACTGATTTTGCTGATACCGCAGCCCACGAACAGTACGGAACCAACAGGAGGCGTGATGTTGCCCAGGCACATATTGAAGATTAACATGACGCCGAACTGAATGTCAGTCATTCCTAAACTCTGGGCGATAGGAAGGAAGATAGGCGTGAAAATCAGGATAGCCGGTGTGATATCCATGAACATGCCCACAACCATCAGGATTATGTTCATCAGCAGCAGAATCACGTATTTGTTGGTGGAGATGGACATGATGCCCTCGCTGATGGCTGCCGGGATTCCTGAGTATGCCATGACAAAGGACATGGCGGAGGAAGCGGATATTAGGAACAGGATGATGCCGCTGGTGCATGCGCTGCTTACCAGGATTTTCATGAAGGACTTCACTGTAAGGCTCTTGTAGCAGATGGAAAGAATCAGGCAGTAAAGCACGCAGATACCTGCTCCCTCAGTGGCTGTGAAGATGCCTCCCACGATACCGCCGATAACAATGATGATGAGCAGCAGGCTGGGGATGGCTTCCAGCGTCACTTTAACGGCTTCCTTCATGGGCGTGCGGCCGGATACCGGATATTTATGCTTTTTGGCGTAAATGAAGGCCACTACCATGGAGCCAACGCCCATCAGGATGCCGGGAATGTATCCGGCCATGAACAGGGTGGATATGGACACGCCTCCCGCTACCGTGGAGTACACGATGAATGCGCTGGTAGGGGGAATCAGGAGTCCGGTTGGGGCTGAGGCAATGTTGACTGCCGTGGCAAAAGCAGGGTCATATCCCTCATCCTTCTGGATGGGGTAGATACAGCCGCCCATGGCAGATGCGGCTGCTACGGAAGAACCGGACAGTGCGCCAAAGAGCATGTTGCCCACGATGTTGGCCTGGGACAGGGAACCTGGAATCCAGCCCACGAACAGCTTTGCAAAGTTTACAAGGCGTCTGGCGATACCGCCGTTATTCATGATGTTGCCGGCCAGTATGAAGAGGGGGATGGCAAGCAGGGAGAAACTCTCCACGCCGCTGTTCATTTTCTGCATGGTGATGAATGTAATCTGGTCCCAGGACAGGCTGGAGATGGCAGTTACGATGGATGCGATTACGATGCTGACGGAGATTGGGCAGCTGAGGAACAGCAGGATGCCAAATACCGCAAACAGAATGACTGTTGTAAGTCCGATACTCATTACTCATTCCCTCCTTCGATGGTGATTCCGGTTACATCCTCGTAGATATTGATAATCTGTGCCAGGATGATGAACAGTCCGGAGATTGGCGCCATGGCATATACCAGGCTTCTGGGAATCCCCAGCAGCGCGGAGAATACCTTCCGGGCGCTTAATGCCAGCTTGAATCCGCCTATGGTGATGACAAAGATGGCAAAGAGCAGAATCAGCACATCGATGACTGTCATCAGAATCCGGCGGCCTGCCGGGCTTAAGCTGTCACGCACCAGCATCAGGCACATGTGCTCCCTGGTGATAAAGGCATAGGCAGCTCCGATGAAACCGGTCCAAATCAGTAAGTAGCGCACCAGCTCCTCGGTAAAGGCAGCCGGGCTGTTGAGCACGTAGCGTGTAAATACCTGGTACAGGACCAGAAGGGTCATGACGGACAGCAGCGCAGTGGCTATGCCGGCCAGAAGACGGGTCATCCACTTTCTGATGACAGATAATATTTCATTCATGTGATTACCTCCCTTTATTCTACCGAATCAATGATGTCAAGCAGCTCCTCCACACCCGGATACTGTGCGCAGTATTCGTCAATCATACCGCTTGTGGCCTGGCGGAACGCATCCTTGTCAACATCATTCACGAATTCCACTACCATCTGGGACGTTGCTTCCTGAATGGCCACATCAATGGCGGTATCCCATGCAATCTTGTGGCTTTCGGTGGATTCGTGGGCGGCTTCCAGGATGATTTGCTGGTCTTGCGGGCTGATGGTCTTCCATATCCTGGCGCTCATGACCATTACATCAGGAATCATGGCGTGCTGGTCCGTGGAGTATACCTTGCAGATTTCACCGTGCTTACCGGTGGTAAGGGCTGTTTCATTGTTCTCAGTGCCGTCGATGATGCCGGTCTGAAGAGAGGTATATACATCGCCGTAGGACATGGCTACCGGGATGCCGCCTAAGGCCTTCATCATATCAGTCTGGGATTTCATGTCCCGTACACGAATCTTCAGACCCTTTAAGTCAGCGGGCGTGCGGATTGCCTTGTTCTTGGTGTAGAAGGAACGGGCGCCGGAGGTGTAGTAGGTCAGGGTTACGAATCCGTCATCTGAGGAGGACAGGAAGAAATCCTGCATCTGATCGGAATCCATTATATGATAAAAGTCTTCCGTATCGTCAAAGATATAGGGAAGGCCAAAGGCGTGATAGGATTCATTGTAGGTGGCAAGGCCAGGCGCGGATACCTTTGTCATGGAAATGACACCGGCCATCAGCTGCTCCATATTTTCATTCTCGGAACCCAGCTGGCCGTTTGGGAGGATGCGGACCTGGATTCTTCCGTTTGTCCGTTCCTCCACCGTGTCTGCAAATTTTGTCATTGCAATATGTACCGTATGGGTCTCGCTGAGGCCGTGAGCCAGAGTAAGCACCATCGGGTTTTCCGCGGTGGCTTCCGTGCTGGTCTTAGCGCCGCTCTGGGCACATCCGGTGAGCCCCAGTACGGCCAGACTCAAAGCCGCTGCCATTGCTGCTGCAAATTTTTTCATTTTTAGTATCCCCTTTCTATGTAGCAGCTTCCCCTCTGTAAGCGGGAGGGGAAGCGCATGCTTATCTTTACATACCAATCAGGTCAAACTGCTCAAAGGACACAATCACCTGATAATCCTTCTTAGGATTAAGGTACTTAATCTGAACGGACTTAAGCCTCTGGCTGTAATACCATCCGCAGTCCGCCTCCTCGAATTTTCTCCTGTGGAGGAAATGAGGAATGGTTTCGCCGTCCGCCTTGACCCAGTAAGGCGCTTTCTCACGGTGTATCATGTCCAGATACAGCGTCTTTACGGCTGTCTCATAATGGCCTTCCTGATGGAAATTCAAAACAGTGCGTTCTCCTGCCGTCATGGTTATGGATGTCTTCAGATAGCCTCCGTTCTCATAGTCCATGGAAATGCCGTCGTCCTCATAAAGATCGAACCGGCCGTCCCTGCCAGCCGCACACAGGATTCGTATGTGCTCTGCCTGCTGGGTCTTTAAGTTATCAAGCCTGTCTTCCGCCATGGGAATGATGGCTCCGCTTCTCACGAACAGGGGGATGGACCCCAGGTCCACAGGAAGCTCGACGGTGCGGCCGCCCTCATAGGCAGTCCTTGTATGGAAATCGTAGAAGGTCTCGCCCTCAGGCAGGTATACCTTTCTGGTGGAGGCGTCCTTTTCAACCACATTGGCCACCAGCAGGGAATCTCCGAACATGAAGTCCACGCCCTCCTCGTAGCACTTTACATCCTCCTGGAATGCACTGCACATGGGTTCCATGATGGGCAGTCCTGTCTCATGGGCCCGTTCCATCAGCGAGTAGAGGTAGGGACTTAACTGGTAGCGCAGCCCGATAGCCTCCCGGATATAATCCGTACAGTGGCCGTACATCCAGGGCTCAGTCACCGTGTTGTCGGTGTTGGTGGAGTGGATGGAGAAACGGGGCTGGAATATGCCGTTTTGAATCCAGCGGACCATAAGCTCTGCTTCCGGTGAGGGGCCGTAGAAGCCGCCGATGTCGCAGCCCTGGTTGGCCACGCCGGAAAGGCTCATGCCCAGGATGGTTGCAATATTATATTTTAAGGAATCCCAGCAGGTCAGGTTATCCCCTGCCCAGGTCTGGGCATAGCGCTGTATGCCGCAGTGGCCGGAGCGGCACACAATGTAGGGACGGGTATTGGGGAAGGTTTCATGGATGGCTTCATCCGTAATATGGCACATGATGTTGGACATAACGGATTTCAGCTGGCCGATGGTACCGCCCTTGCCCTCAAAATCACAGCGGCAGTCCTTGTCCACCAGGCTGTCATATTCGCAGTTGTCGTTCCACACAGAGCTGGTGCCGTATTCCAGGACATTTTCCCTGAGCATTTCCTTCCAGTAAGTCCGGGTGGAAGGCTTGGTAAAGTCCGCGAACACGCCTTTTCCGCCCCACCAGGTTCCGATGCCCGGCTCATCGCTGTCACTGGCCTTCACAAACATGCCCTTGGCCTTCATTTCGTCCAGCTTGGGATGGATGAGAAGGATGCCCGGTTTTACGTTGGGGGATACGGATACGCCCCTTTTATCCATCTGGGCAAAGAATTCCCTGGGGTCTTTGAACCGCTTTTTGTTCCAGGTAAAGACGCAGCGCTTGATACCCTTATCTGTCTCCACGGTGCAGTAGCCGGAGGAAAGCTGGAAACCGTCAACCGGTATGTTCTCTTCCTTTGTGGTGTCGATGAAATCCAGAATAGCGTCGTCGCAGTTCTCATCCAGTTCCGGATAATACATGGAGGAACCCAGGTATCCAAGGGCATACCGGGGAAGCATGGCTGATTTGCCGGTGAGGTCCGTATAGCGCTCCACGACCTGACGCACGGCAGGGCCTGCAATGAGGAAGAGGTCGATGTCGCCGCCGTCTGCCCGGTAACGGCTGGGGGGCTTCCAGTAGTTGCTCTTCTCACGGCCCATGTCAAAATCGCACTCGTAGGTGTTGTGGTAGAAATACCCCACTGCCTTCCTGGTGCCGCGGTTTAATTTTATGTAAAAAGGGATATGCTTATAAAGTGAGTCGGTTTCCTTGGGGTTGTATCCCATGGCGTCCTTGGGGCTCATACCCATGAATTTCTGGGCTTTGTTGAAGTCGCCGCTCTTCTCCCCAAAGCCATAGAAACAGTCTTCCGGTGAAATCTCGCTGGTGTGAATCCGGCGGTGGTTGCTGTCCTCCATATAGGCAAGGTCCACGATATCGGCGTGAAGCAGGGTGCCCTCTTTGTCATACACGCAGATGCGGAACGGGTCCTTCTCCACCACTACCTTCAGAATACGTCCCTCAATTACTGCCTCCCTGTCCCCGTCCGACAGGACTGCGTCCGCCGCTTCCACACGCGTTCTGCGGTCCTTCAGGAAATCATCCATCCGGTCTTCCCATGCTGTCATCACAAGGCTGTAGGATTCCTCCGCGAAATCGCCGTCAAACCCGGCCCTGATACGCAGGATGGAATCTGTCAGAAAAAGAATGCGGATTTCCACACTGTTGGTCATCACTGAAAAGTAACTCTCCTTTTTGGTGACCGTGTAAGCATTCGTACAAACCTTCATAAATTGTTGCCTCCTTGTTTTATTTCAACCGGTTTTATGTTATTATCATATAGAATTAAGGCCGCCTAAACTAGACAATATTTGCAGTGTTATGGCGGAAATTAAACATATCTTGCTGTATCAATTTGGAAGCACTATGATGATTACGTGTATTTTATACCTATAGAAATATGGGACTTGGATATATGTACCAAAGAAAGGGGGAAACAGATTGATAGACCAGGCTGGAATCATGATGGCTCAGGGAAGGAGCATTGCCAGCGAACGCATACAGGGGGTCAATGACAATATGTCAAAGTCCCATTATCACGATTATTTTGAATTGTATTATCTGGAGGAAGGGGAACGGTTCCACATCATTGAGGACCGTCTCTACTGCATTCATCCGGGAGAATTCCTTATATTTTCCCCGTATGTGATGCATCATTCCTACGGCCAGAAGAATGTGCCTTTTAAGCGGCTTCTGGTATATTTTTCCAGGGAGGAAGTGGACTCCAAGCAGCTGTTAAAGGTGCTGGAACAGGGAACCGGGGTATATAAGCCGGACCATCGGGAAAAACAGGTGGTGCACCGCATGCTGGATGACCTGCTTAAGGAACAGAATGATCCTCAGGCTTATCATGGGGACTATATCCATACCCTGTTAAACATGGCATTACTGACCATTGCAAGAAAAATTCGGACACCGGTGAAGCCGGAAAAGCGAAACCGGATAACAGATGTAATCAGGTATATCCATCAGAATTACCAGGAGGACATATCCATAGACCAGCTGGCCCAGATGTCCTATGTGAGTCCCTACTACCTGTGCAGGGAGTTCAAGCGGTATACCAACAGCACCATCATCCAGTATGTGAACGTCACACGGGTCATGAATGCCCAGAGGATGTTCATGGAAACGGATAAGAATATCACGGAAATCAGCCGGGACACAGGATTCTCCAACATCACTCATTTTAACAGGGTGTTTAAGAAGGTTATGGGTATGACGCCATCTAATTTCAGGAAAATGTATAAGAAGGAGGCCGGACACGGCAGAAGGATGATTTGATGTGGTCCGGCCCGGCGGGGAACGGACCAGGTCCGCAGGATTACCAGCAGGGCAGCCCCATTCGGGACTCAATATGCAGTTTTGCATCCTGTCGGCCCTCTGTTACAGGGGGCTTATCATTAACAAAAAGCCGGCATGTTTTATGCTTCCGTATGGCTGCAGCTCCCGGAGTAGGCGGAAGGTTAACCGGCGGCGGATGCCGGATATCGGGGGACGCCGGGATGCAGCGGCGGATGTCCCGTCCTTAGTTTGACGCCAGGGGAATGATGATGGCGGCCACAAAATAAGCTATGATTCCCGGGCCGGAGCAGGCAAAGATAGCCCATATGAGGCGGACGATGGTGGGGTCAATGTTAAAATATTCTCCTATGCCCCCGCATACTCCGCAGAGCATTTTATTTATATTTGAACGGTATAATTTCTTATCCATAATTCTATCTCCTTTTCTGTAGTGCCTATAAGGTATGGTCAAAGTTCACAGCAATGTTTCCTACGCCGCATTCCAGTTCCATGGTGTAGGGAGCCTTATTGTTGATGTGAGTCTCATGGGAAAGCATGGTGTAGTGATCAGCGCCCAGGTTAATGCTGCCAACGCCGCACTCCACCTTGTAATTGTACCCGGTCTGGGAACCGATCAGGTTCAGGGTTACATCTCCCACCCCTGTCTCGACTTCCACATCCCCGTTGACAGTGCCTGAAAATGTAATAGCGCCTACGCCTGTGTCAATCTCCAGTTTGGAGGTGGTGACGCCCAGGACCGTGCACTCTGCGGCGCCCATATCCAGGGACAATTTGTCAAGCTCATATCCGGCCGGAATCAGAATCTCGATTCGGGGAGCCTCATTCCCCCGGCTGCGTCCTGATTCCCTCTTAATCTTCAGGGTGGATTCATCCATATAGCACTTTGTGCGGTCATAGATATCCTGCACATTGACCTGGATTTGGGAAATGCCCTCTTTTTCTGAAACGCGGATTGCCCCTTTGTCTATATCCACATCCAGTTTCCCGGCCCGTGCATATGAGGGATCGGATATCGTGCTTATCTGTGAAGGGCCGTGGGTGCGGTCTGTGTCATCCGGGTCATCCGGGTCATCCGGGTCATCCCGGCCATTCCAATTATCCCAGTCATCCCGGTCATCCTGCCAGTCATTGCCCCAGCGGACCAGCCGCGGCATGTGGTTGTGCCATACCCTGGAGACCAGGCGTGACGGCAGGCTGTTTGTATATCGTCCTCCCATGGCGGCTGAGACAGCAGTGATGCCCAAACCAAGGAGAAGGAGTATCAGTCCGGTGACGGCGCATATTTTTACGAATCTCTTCATTTTTATTACCTCCCTCGGTGAAGCAGGCGGCTAAGCCCATTGACGATACTTCGTATGACGAAAGGGACGAACCTTCCGTAAAACAGTACGGAAAGGGCCAGGCACAGGGCACCGGCGCCCAGAAGGATTAATCCTGTGCCGGAGGTCATGAGTCCGTCCAGGGGATGGGAAAACATGTGGAGCACACCATAGGGAAACATAACGATTCCGCCCAGGAGAACTGCAAAGGTGGTGGCTCCAAGGGTCACCAGGATGGCTGCCAGAATGCCCAGGATTCCCGCGGCCAGACCCAGCAGACCGCCGCCAACGCCCAGGAACAAGGGAAAGGCCACAATGATGAGGACAGCCCATAATATGAGTTTTATCACCTTGCTGGTCCTGGGCGGAGGCGTCTGGGAAGTACCATTGCTCCCTTCTGTATAAGTCTTCCCTGGTTCCTGGTCAAAACTCTGCTTCTGGTTAAAGCTCCGCTTCTGGTTAAAGCCCTGTCTCCTGCTGTAGTTTCCCTGCCCGCCGTTCTCCCGCTCTTCCGGCAGGTCCAGACGCTTTGCCATGGCATAGCCGGGGTCCCGGAACCGCTCATCCTGATATCCCTGTTCTGTGAATTCGCCGCCGTCCTCCAGATGTCCGGCTATGTCAGCGCGGATGATGGCGGCAATCCGCTCAGGGCTTCCTAATTCCTGTATGACCTCTGCTTCCTTATCAGGGCCGGCCTCTTCAAAGTAATCTGTATAGTATTGGACGGCATCGTCCTTGTCTTCATCCTGGATGTCCTGCAGAAGATATGCAAGCTCCTTCATAAACTCATCCCTGGTCATAGCTTCGCCTCCTTAAATATCTGGGATATCTTCCGTGAATAAGTTACCCATTCCCCCCGGTATAAATTCAGCTGTACCCTGCCTTTTTCCGTCAGCCTGTAATATCTGCGGTTCCTGCCGTCAATGGCCATGTCATATACTTCCAGGCAGTCCTCCTTCTGGAGGCGTCTCAGCACCGGATATAAGGTGGATTCAGAAACATCGATGGCCTGCCGGACATCCTGGGTGATTTTATATCCATAAGTCCCTTCCGCATCCTTAGAGACAACTGCCAGCACAATGGCGTCTAAAAGTGCGGAACCAGTGTTAAATATCATAAGCACCCCTCTGCTCTAAAGACAATATTATTAGTCACATTATATTATACAATATATAATATAGTCATACTATACAGCATATAGTATTGTATGTCAACACAAGAAATTAAAAAGATTCTGTTATATTTTCTTAAGCCTCTTTAGAAACTATTTAGAAATCAGTCAAACTTATGACACAAATAGCCGGTATACTATAAAACATAAACAAGCAGTCAGAGCTTTTAATATAGATACCATACATAATAAGCCGGTGGGATTGGCAGAGGGCCTTTCTTGCCGGCTCAACCTAATTTATGGAGTTATCATTGAAAATAAGAGAGCCTGTCTTCCGTTATCATTAATATCTTTAACCCATGTCTCATCATATCCGGAGTATTGAATAAGAAAATCACATACAGTCCTCACATGGTAGCAGAGAACCTGGTTCTGGTGGCCGTGTTTTTCCTGGTGCTCATTCTCCTGAGCAGGCTGTTCACAAAGATTATGAGGCTTGAGCCGGGGGAGGTGAACAGCTACCGTCTCATGATGATATTTCCCAATCTGGGGTTCATGGGGATTCCGCTGGTGCGCAGCCTGTACGGGGAGGAGGCTGTGATATTCGTGGCTTTTTATATTGTTGGTTATAATCTTCTGGTCTATTCTTATGGCATCCTTTTGGCTATGGGGACAAGAGATGATATAGGAAACGCAGGAAAGGGCGCAGCAAAACGGGCCGGGCTTCCCTGGAAGAAGATGCTCAATATCGGAATGGGCGCCTGTATCATGGCAATTCTTATATTTGCTTTTCATATCCGGGTGCCGGAGCCGGCAGCTGTTTTCGTGGACAGTATGGGAAACGCGGCAGTGCCCTTATCCATGATGACAGTGGGAATCATGGTGGCCCAGTCGGATTTAAAGTCCCTGCAATGGGACGTGGAATCCGTCATTTACAGAATGGATTTTTCAGGACAGGCCCTGTCCGCGTCCAACCGTAAAATATAATATGACCACAATAACCACCGGAGCCAGGAACTTTACCAGGAAGGCCCACAGGCGCTTACTGGCCATGCTGTGGCCTGAGGCTTCAATTTCTTTTGAGGCATTTTCTGTTCCCCATACCCATCCCACGAAGAGGCAGAAGCACAGGGCTCCCAGGGGAATCATCAGATTGTCAGTGAATTTTTCCATGACAGCATTCATGGGGAGATATTGGACGCCATTGGTAAAATCAAACCACGGCAGCTTTATGTCCATGGCTCCCTGTGACAGCGAATAGCCTGCGCTTAAGAAAGACATGGGAATCACAAGAAGCAGGGTTGCTTTCAATCTGGAGAAACCGAATTCTTCCGTAAGCCATGCGATGCAGCTCTCAAGGATGCTGATGGCGCTGGTCAGGGCTGCCACGAACAGCAGGAGGAAGAAGGCAAAACCGAAGAACACGCCGCCGGGCAGCCGGCTGAACACCTCAGGAAGGGCCATGAAGGCAAACCCGCCTCCCATGCCCATGGCTTCGGGACCAGCCGTGATATAGACCACAGGCACGATGGCAAATCCGGACAAGAGGGCCACAAGGCTGTCCAAAATACAGATACTGCCGGCGCTTTTGCCCAGGTTCTCTGTCCTTGGCACATAGGAGCCATAGGTCACCATGATGCCCATTCCCACGCTGAGGGAGAAGAAGGCCTGGCCCAGGGCGGCCACCACGGTTCCTCCGTTGAATTTTGCGGGGTCCACGGCCAGCATATATTTAAGGCCTTCGGCAGCTCCATCCAGGGTTATGGCATAGATGACAATTCCGGTTAACAGCACGAACAGGCCGGGCATTAAAAATTTACTGACCCGTTCAATTCCTTCTGACACGCCCCGCACAACCACGTAGATACACAGAAGCAGGAAGGCAGCGCCCCATATGAGCGGTTCTACGGGCCGTGATATGAAATCTGCAAAATAAGCGGAAAATCTGCTGCTGTCATTTCCAAAGGCACTGAAATCCGCCCCGGTAAGGTACACTGCAATGTATTTCATCACCCATCCTCCCACCACACTGTAGTAGGACATGATTACAAACAAGGTCAGGACGCCGATGCCTCCGGCAAAACTCCAGCGCGGGTTCAGCTGGCGGAAGGCGCCCACTACATTTTTCTGGGTGCTGCGCCCGATGGAAAGCTCTGCCAGCATGACCGGGAATCCTACCAGCAGGACAATCAGGGCATAACAGATTAAAAACGCCCCGCCTCCTCCGGCGGCCACCTTTCCAGGAAATTTCCATATATTTCCCAGTCCCACAGCACTTCCTGCAGCGGCCAGTATAAAACCTATGTTGCTGGCCCATTGGCTTCTTTTATGTTCCATTTTCAAAACCCCTCCATTATATCCATTAGAAATTCCGGCCGTATACCGGGAAAATAGCCCAGTTTATTCTATCACAATGACCTGGCACCGTCCATTCCTTTTTACAAAATATTACAGCGAAAGCAGCCTTGGTAAAGAATAGAATTTTCCAATCTGATTTTCTGCCTGTTCGTTTTTATCTATACAGGCAGTCTCCATATTGACTTAAGGACCGCTGCTCATTATAATTCAATAATGGTAATTAATGTCCTTAAGAGGATAGGATAGTGATACAAAATACTATTATGAAAGAAAGGATACGACCACAGATGAGAAAGAAAATAATTGCCCTGTTAATGGTATTGTCCATGGTACCGGCCCTGGCAGCCTGCGGCAGCAGCAATTACACAGGCAATAATACCAGCGGGGCCGCTACCGAAGCTCAGACCGGGGAAACCACCGCAGCCCAGGAGACTGAAGTTCAGAGCCAGGAGGAAACCAATGCAGAAACAAAAGCAGAAGCTCCGGCTCTCTCCGGCACCATGAAGGTAGTAGCTACCAGCGAGAATTATGTAACCCTGTTTGACAAATTCACAGAGGATACCGGCGTTAAGGTAGAGCTGCTGTCCATGTCCTCAGGAGAGGTGCTTTCCAAGCTCCGCGCGGAGGGCGGCACGCCTTCTGCCGATTTATGGTTTGGCGGCGGTATCGATGCATTCATGAGCGCAAAGGATGACGGACTGTTAGAGCAGGTTTCATTTGACGCTTCTGCGGACCTGGCGAAGGAGTTTAAGGATCCGGAGGGCTACTGGTATTCCAAGGGAATCACCATCGTAGGCTTTCTGCTCAATGACGGCCTCATGGAGGAGCTCAATATAGAGGCTCCCGCCAGCTGGGATGATTTGTTAAAGGCAGAATACGAAGGTGAAATCATCATGTCCAACCCGGCTGTATCTGGTACCAACTATGCTGTGGTCAATGCACTGCTTCAGGCTAAGGGGGAAGATGAAGGCTGGTCCTATTTTGAAGGACTGAATAAGAACATAGCTTACTATGCAAAACGCGGATCCGACCCTAAGAATAAGGTAACCACAGATGAATATGCCATCGGAATCACATACATTGACGGCACCATCGAGTCCCTGTTGGACGAGTATGATGTGTCCATCGTTTACCCGGAGGACGGTATTCCGTGGGTTCCCGAGGGAGTGGCGGCATTTAAGAATGCTGAGAATGCAGATGCAGCCAGGTACTTCATAGAGTGGCTGTTTGGCAGTGACGAGAATCTCCGGATGCTGGCAGAGATAGACCAGAAGAACAGCGTAAAGACCATCAAGCCATCCCTGGAAGGACTGGACCTGGGATATGACACCGGTATGCTGATGAAGGAGGACCTGTCCCTGTTCGGTGAAAAGCGTACGGAAATCCTGGAGCATTTTGAGGCGCTGATGGGAGATAAGGCAGCAGATGAATAGGTTTGACAGCCCCCATGGAGACATGAATACAAATAAACACAGAAACATGCATGGAGACATGTATGGCAAAAGGGCATCGAAAGATGTCCTTTTTGGCATTGCGGGATATGGGGCGGACAAACTGCTGCCGGCAGTTCTGCTGGCCAGCGTTTTTCTGTTTGTGTTCTGGCCCATGCTCTGCATCCTGATTAGGAGCCTGTGGGACGGGAAATCCATAAGCTATGACGCCTATGCTTCTGTCTGGAACCAATACAGGGGAAATCTCTGGAACAGTGTGTTCGTGGGCATATGCGCATCCCTGCTCTGCACTGCCTTTTCCACGGCGGCGGCCCTGTTCCTGGCCACAAGACGGGGAGCCGTCAGGCTGCTCTGCATGGCGCTTCTGCTGATTACCATGGTTTCCCCGCCCTTTGTGTCATCCCTGGCTTATATCCAGCTCTATGGACGCCGGGGGTGGATTACCTACCGGCTGCTGGGGCTGAGCTGGGACCCCTATAACTGCTGGGGAGTCATCCTGATGCAGAGCCTTTCCTTCGTACCCTTAAATGCCCTGTTTCTGGGGGGAATTCTGACCAGGCTGGATGGAGACAGCATCCGGGCAGCCAGGGACCTGGGAGCCAGCCCAAAGGCCATTCTGGGAGACATTGTACTGCCTCTTATACGGCCGGGGATATGGGTGTCCCTGCTCCTTTCCTTTGTCCGTTCCCTGGCGGATTTTGGAACTCCGGTCATCATCGGCGGGCGGTTCAGCACCATTGCGTCAGAGATATATCTTCAGCTGGTGGGATACTCCAATCTGGAGAAGGCTTCCGCCATGAACATGGTTCTGATGCTTCCGTCCATAGCCGCGTTTTTCATTTACCGGAAACTGATGAAGCGTTCTGATATGCTGACAGAGGGAAGCAGAGGGAGACAGGAGCCGCTGGCCCTTTCACTGGGAAAATGCGGGGCGGCAGGGATTCTCTCAAACCTGGGAAGCATAATATTCTTTTTTATGATGTCTTTGCAGTACGGATGCATATTCATATCCGGCTTCCTCAAAAGCACCAGGGGAGTGTATTCCTTTACCGCCCGGTATCTGGAGCAGATGGTCCGCTTTGACCTGGGCACCATGGGGCGGAGCGTGGCATATGCGTTCATAGTATCCCTGGCCGGAACCCTTTTTGCAATGCTGTTCGCTTATTACATGGAGCGGAGACAGATTCCTGGCCGGAATTTCTTTGACTGTCTGGTCACGCTGCCCTATATGCTGCCGGGAACCTGCTTTGGAATCGGCTATATCCTGGCCTTTAATTCTCCGCCCTTAAAGCTGACAGGCACGGCCCTGATTGTCATTTCCAACATGCTGTTCAAGCAGCTTCCCACGGCCACAAAGATTTGTTCCGCCACCCTGACCCAGGTGCCAAGGGCACAGGAAAAAGCGGTGCGGGACCTGGGCGGAGGCCAGCTTTCGGTGCTGAAGACCGTAATACTGCCCGGTCTTAAGCCGGCTTTTCTAAGCTGTTTTGTATATAACTTTTCCAGCAGCATGACTACGGCCGGAGCAATTCTGTTCCTCATAGATCCGGTCCGTAAGCTGGCAGTGTTTAAACTTTTTGACGCGGTTTATACCGGGGACTACGCCCTGGCCTCCCTGATTGCCGCAAGCATCATACTGGTGGTGCTGGCAGTGGAAGGCATGGCTTATTTAATAACATGGAAGGCAGGTAAGCGGCGTGTATCTTGAACTTAACCATTTAAAAAAACATTTTGACGGCAGGGAAGTGGTGCGGGATCTGTCCCTTACCCTGGAACAGGGCCAGATTCTCTGCATCCTTGGCGCGTCAGGGTGCGGGAAAACTACGACCCTCAATATGATAGGAGGCTTCCTGGCTCCGGACAGCGGCAGCGTGCGGCTGGACGGCGAGGACATCACCCGTATCCCTCCGGAACAGCGGCCTGTGACAACCGTATTCCAGTCCTACGGCCTGTTTCCCCACATGACAGTGCTTCAGAATGTGATTTACGGCCTGAAATTCCGGGGAGTGAAGCGGGAACAGGCCCGGCAGAAAGGGATGCATTATCTTGAGATGGTAGGGCTTACAGATTATGCCTCGGCCTATATCCAGGAAATCAGCGGAGGCCAGCAGCAGAGGGTGGCCCTTGCCAGGGCGCTGATTGTGGAGCCTAAGCTGTGCCTTCTGGATGAACCCTTCTGCAGCCTGGATGCTGCCCTGCGAACCAAGATGCGCCATGAGCTGAAACGCCTCCAGAAAAGCCTGGGGCTGACCATGGTGTTCGTCACCCACGACCAGGAGGAGGCCATTATCCTGGCTGACCGCATTGCCATCATGGACCAGGGCGAGCTGGTTCAAAATGACGCGCCCCTGGACCTCTGCCGGAGGCCGGCCAGCCCGTTTGTAGCCGAATTCATGGACCTGGAGAGCCTGGTATGGACAGAGGACGGCAGGCTGCTTAAAATCATCAAGAGATAGGAGGAAACTCAATGCTGGTTGACATGCATCTTCACGAGTGTACTTATTCATCGGACAGCAAAATAAGCCTGGAGGAAATCGTAACCATAGCCCGAAGCAGGGGACTGGACGCTGTCTGCATCACGGACCATGACAGCATGGGACTCAGGGAATATGCGGCGGAGTATTCAGACAGGACCGGTTTTCCCATTTTTGTGGGTATTGAGTTCTTTTCCCTTCAGGGGGATATCACGGCATGGGGGATTGAAGATTATCCCGGCTGCCGGGTGGATGCCCAGGATTTTATAAACCATGTCAATAAAGCCGGCGGCTTCTGTGTCGCCTGCCATCCTTTCCGGAACAATAACCGCGGTCTGGAGGAAAACCTCCGTGTGGTCAAAGGGCTCCACGGGGTGGAGGTGCTCAACGGCAGTACGGCCCTGGAAGCCAACCGCAGGGCACTCTCGTACTGCCGGGAGTTAGGGCTTAAGACCATAGGGGCCAGCGATGCCCACACCACGGGCCAGATTGGAAAGTATGCCACCTGGCTGCCGGAGAAGGTGGACCGGCTGGAAGAGTTCGTGGAACAGCTTAAGACCAGGCAGGTGCGTCCGGCTGTGTGGAACGGAAGCAGCTATGACGTGGTTGATATGTTTTAACAGCAGCCGGTTATTTTCGAAGTGCTACAAATTTTTTAAAATCGCCGCTTTTTTGCTTTAAAGCTTTGACTAAATGGCGTTAATGGGGTAGTATAGTAAGGATGGCTTTGCAGGCAGTTCTGCTCCCTTTCATGCAGTGCAGTGCAGGCCGACTAAATGTATATCTAAAGGAGAAGTTATGAGCAAGCAGAAAAAAACGGATTCCTCACCGGCAGCCGTGCACCAGAACGGCGGCTTTGGGAGCAGCCTGGGATTTGTGCTGGCCTGTGTGGGGTCCGCAGTGGGAATGGGCAATATCTGGATGTTTCCGTACCGCGTAGGGCAATATGGCGGCGGCGCGTTTCTGGTGCCCTATATTTTATTCATTGTATTATTCGGCCTGGTAGGGCTGTCGGCTGAGTTTGCCATTGGGCGCCGGGCCAGGACCGGAACCCTGGGAGCTTATGAATATTGCTGGGAAAAAATAGGAAAAGGTAAGCTGGGGTATTTCCTGGCCTGGATTCCTCTTATGGGTTCCCTGGGTATTGCCATTGGATACGCCATCATCGTGGGCTGGGTGGTAAGAGCCCTGGCCGGTTCCGTAACAGGGGCCATCCTTACAGCAGATGCAGCGGCCTATTTCAGCCAGGCCACAGGCGAGTTCGGAAGTGTTCCATGGCATGTCCTGGTGGTGGTGACAGCGGCCGGTATCCTTATGTTTGGGGCCACCAAGGGAATCGAGAAGATTAATAAGGTCCTGATGCCTTCCTTCTTTGTATTGTTTGCAATACTGGCCATCCGTGTGGCCTTCCTGCCGGGGGCGGCGGGAGGGTATAAATTCCTCTTTGCCCCGGACTGGAGTGATTTGCTAAAGGTGGATACCTGGGTCATGGCCATGGGACAGGCATTTTTTTCACTGTCCATCACGGGTTCGGGAATGATTGTGTACGGCACCTATCTGGCCAAGACAGAGGATATACCGAAGGCATCCATCCGCACCGCATTTTTTGATACGGTGGCTGCCATGATGGCAGCCCTTGCCATCATGCCTGCTGTATTTGCATTTGGCATTGAACCAAACGCGGGCCCGCCCCTTATGTTCATCACCCTGCCTGAGATTTTCCGGCAGATGCCCATGGGAAGGCTGTTCGCAGTGATATTCTTCCTGTCCGTGGCTTTTGCAGGCATCACCAGCTTAATCAATATGTTTGAGGCGGTAAGCGAGTCATGGCAGAACCGGTTTAAGCTTCCCAGGAAAGCGGCCGTGGCCCTTTGCAGCGGCATTGCCCTTCTAGTGGGCATTTTCCTGGAATCAGAGCCCAAGGTGGGGTCATGGATGGATTTCATCACCATTATTGTGGTGCCGTTTGGCGCAGTGCTGGGAGCTGTATCCATCTATTATATCCTGGGCTATAGGGAGATCAGGGAGGAACTGGAAGAGGGGCGGAAAAAGCCCTTGGGAGAGTTCTTCGGACCTTTGGCCAAGTATGTGTATGTGCCATTGGCCGTGATAGTGTTCATACTGGGAATCATGTATGGCGGGATTGGTTGATTGAATTTATAAGACAAAGCGAAATGGAGAAATTGACTGTCCGGGACGCGGTAAAACTGCTGCGGTTTGAGGGGCTGGTGATCGCCCCGGGCTACATGGACACGGAGATGTGCGCCAGCATGAGCCAGGAGCGCAAGGACGAGTGCACGAAACGGATCGCCGCAGGCCGGTGGGGCACACCCGAGGACTTAAAGGGTCCCATACTGTTTTTGGCTTCTTCCGCCAGCGACTATTTAAACGGCGCAGTTATCCCTGTGGACGGAGGATTTCTGGTGAAGTCATGAGATCAAAAATGAAATGAGATAACCGAAAACAAGGTGGGGCTGTCGCTTTAACTTAGTGCGATAGCCCCTTTTCCCATTCCAGCCATTTACACATAATCCGTATGATAAATCCAAACCTGATCAAACACATCCTTATCCCTCATGATACGTTTCTCATTTCCCACTGTGACAATGGCGCTACGCCGCAAAATCTCATCAATGACCCGGGCCGCGTCCTGCTGGTGGCAGAGGGCCGCATTCCTGATATCTGAAATCATTTCGTTTATTCTGCGGGTATCCATGTTCACCATGTCCCTGCGCATGTGCCGCATGCGGGTGCTTAAGGTTCCGGAGGGCGGAAGGGCCTGGGCATAGGCGTTCAGGATGTAGCCGTCCAGTTCCTCGTGGGTCAGCGGCAGTTCCATGAGCTGTGCGCCGGTTGCCAGGAACAGCTTTAGCGTACTCCTGACTTCCGGATCCGCGGTACTCCACAGGGAGAAATAGCCGGCAGGAATGTAAAAGTCAATGCCGCTGTCATAGGCGCCGCCCTGGTAGCGGATGGCAGGCTTTAGGTATTTATCCGCCGCAGCCATGAGAAAGGGCAGATAACGCCCCTTAAAGTCTGGATTTCCATGGAAGTCTCCCATGAGCCGTGTCTCCTGGCAGGAGGCTTCCACGCACACGGCCAGTCTTTGTTTCTGGTCCGGAATCCAGATGGCCGGAGCGGGAGAGCTGTGCCCTTCCTTAAAACCGGGAAGTCTCCCAAGTATATCCACGGCAGTCTGTTCCAGATTTTCTAATACATCCGGTGAAGCGGCTGCCAGGAATACCAGTCCCCGGCGGTTTAATATGGTATGGGAAATGGTTTCAAGCCTGACAGCTGCCGCGGTCCCAAAATCAGGCTCTTCCTTCAGCCGTTTCAGGACATCCTTCAGGAAATAATAATTCTCCTGGCTGTTTAGCATATTGCGGAACCTGCATTCCTGTCTTGTATAGCCTTCGGACAGGCTGAAGGCCAGGGCAGAGGCATTGTCCGCCCTGGACAGGTCGTAGTCAGGCAGATATTTTTCCAGGACCTGTATGATGGTATCCGTGTCATTGTAATCTCCGCCGCCCATTACATCCAGGAGAAAATCCAGTCCGGCTTCAAAGTCTTCGGTCAGGCCGTACCAGAATACGCTCATCATGGGATGGTTTAGAGGGCCTGCCTCGCCTCCGGGGTACAGCTCGTCAAAGGTACAGTCGTGAAGGTATTCCTGCTCCAGGTTCTTCTGCTGTTCCACCGTAAACCGCTTTGTATCCAGTTCCGTGAGAAGCATCTGATAGAGCGTAAGGTAGTTAAGGTCGTCCTTCTCAATCCGGCTGATGTCAAAATAGAGCTGGTAACTGCCCACGCCCCGTGAGGGGGAGGGAGATGTGTAGCATGTGATGGTTCCCCACTGTCTTTTTGTAAAGGGGCATGCTTCAGCTGGCTCAGGAAGCTCCTCCGGCCGTATGAGAAAGTCCATATTACTCCGCTCCCTGGAATTCCAGGCATGGAAGGCAGCTGTTTCCTCTATCAGCTGTTTTTGCTCAGCCGCAGTCATGGATGCCAGCTTTTCCTTAAGGTACTGTTCCTTTTCCTCCTCCATCTGCTCAGCCAGACCAGGAACAGGTTCGGTCACGACCAGGGCGCTGGCGGAGGGATGAAGGGCAGAGGCAGCCAGCTTCTTTATGATGGCCTGGTCGGAATCTTCCTCAAAGCGCCGGAAGGCTTCCTCATAGAGCTGAAAATAATCGGTCCGGCCTGTGGTGCTCCAGTAACGTCCGATTTCCTCAGACAGGTTAAAGCCCAGATGGGGGGCTTCCCGGGTAAGGGAGTCGGAGAGGCGGTTTTCCTTCATGGAAGCCCGGTACAGCTTTGGGGACAGACCATCACGGCTGATATCCTCCAGGGCCTTCCTGATGGAGTCCAAAAATGCCTCCTTCAGACAGGAATCCCCGTTGCGCAGGCGGAATTTTAGGGAGGGGTGGGGCAGCAGAATATCCAGATAGACTTCCATCACATGGTTGAGTCCCATTTCCCTGGCATATCTGTGCCAGGGAGAGGTATCGTTATCCAGGATATCCGCAAAGAGGTCCCAGTATATGAGTTCCTCCTTTGTGCAGGCTGACAGGTCTATGCCGTAGTCTATGACAGAGGCGTGTTCCGAGGGGCTGCCCTGATAAGCGGGACTCTGAGCCGCGCAGGTCCGAAAGCCTGGTTTCACCGGTTCCTCAAACTCCCCAAGAAGGCTGCGGCCTTGTGACGCGGCCTTGGAAAGGTGTTCCCTGTCCAGAAAACTCAGTACGGTCCAGTAATCCATATTTCCATATAGGGTAATCAGGCAGTTGGAGTAGCTGTAGCATCGCTCAAAGGTTTCCCTGGCCTGCTCATAGGACAGCTCCCTGTAATGCAGATGAGCCCGCCCCAGCAGGTTGGCAGTGCGTGCGCCCTCGTAAAGTGTATGGGACATGGCGCTGTCTGCATTTTCCAGGATGTCGGTCAGATGGCCCCAGTCCTCGCTGAGCACCGTGCCCTGCATGGTAAGGGGGCCTTTGGCGGATGAGAGTTCATACCGTAGGGCCTCCCTCAGATAAAAATTTTTGTCCTTCAGGGCATCCGGCTCCTCCATGCAGCACAGGAAAACATCCATCAGTTTTAAAAGCTGTTCCTGGCTCTGGCTGCACACCGGATAGCAGGTGAAGGTATTGTCCGTAAGGCCGTTCATAAAGGTAGTATAGCTCTTGCTGTCCATGTCAAAGAAGATATCCCTGCTGGGATACTTTTTACAGGAGGACAGAATGAGATGTTCCAATATATGGGAGTTATCCCGTTCATCCACCTGCGGCGTCCGGTAAATCAGGTTAAAACCCAGTTCCCGGTCGTCGTTCTGAATATATAAAAGCTGGGCGCCGCTTGATTCATGGTTAAACAGAACGGTCCTGGCGCCCAGCATGTGTATGGTTCCAAGTTCGGCGGCAGTGAAACCGCTTATGGTTTCGCCAATCCTTGGCAGTGATGCCATAGTAATCCTCCTTCAATTGATAATCGTCCTGATGAAATCTTTCTATACTATAGCATCAGGCAGACGTATTTTGCAAGAAGGACCGCAAATTTAAAGCACAGTCTTGGCAGGCCCATAAGAGAGGCGGCACCTTTGCAAGCTGTTCCAGCATGGCAGGCTGGTATCCTATCAGTGCAATGCTTTCCCTTCCTCTGCCAGCAGCTTCATGAAACGTGACCTTAATTCGCTGTAAAATGACAGCGCATCATTGATATGTGTCATTGGATATTGTGTATGTTTCCTTTTTCAAGCCGGCAGACCACATCCCCTGTATGGCTTATGAAGGTACGGTCGTGGCTGATGGCCAGCAGCGTCCCGTCGTAGCTTTCCAGCAGATGTTCCAGGCCCTCCATGGTATACACATCCATATGGTTGGTGGGTTCGTCCAGTATCATGAAGTTGCAGCCCGATACCAGAACCTTGGCCAGGGCGGTCTTGACCTTTTCTCCTCCGGATAATACGCTGACCGGTTTAAACATATCTTCCTTAGTCATATAGAGATTGGACAGGACGGCCCGGCAGATGTGCTGGGGATAGGCGGCATCCTCCGCCACATTTTCCAGCACGGTTTTTTTCGGGTCCAGGGTGTCCATGTCCTGGGAAAAATAGGCGACCCTTGCTTCGGAGGTGATGAAGGTTTCGGGGGCCCTGTCCATCAGGGCTTTGATTAAAGTGGACTTTCCGGCCCCGTTATTGCCGGTGATAAAGGTCCGCCTCCCTGCCTCTATATCCAGGCTCACGTCGTCCAGGACAGTGCGATTCCCGTAACTCACGGTAAGATGCCGGATGGAGGCCGCATTTCTGGCCCGTATCCGCCCGGCGTCCGGCAGCTTCATGGACACCTGGGGCAGCTCGTCCGGGCGGTCCTTTTTATCCAGGTGCTCCAGCCGGCTCATGACAGAGGATTTATTACTTTGGACATGACCCTGCTGGACAGCCGCAACGCCTTTGTAGAGCATCCACTCGCTGCTGCCCATGCGTTTGGGCGGCTTTGCCATTTTCCGGCTCTTTCTCTGCATGGCATCGGCAGCACGCTCCAGCCGCTTTTTTTCTTTCTGGTACTGCTGGTATTCAAATTCCTGGAAGCCCCGTTCACGTTCCTTCTGAGCGGCCCAGTCAGAGTAATTGCCGTCAAAGACGCGCACGGCTCCCCGGTCCAGCTCCCATATCTGATTGCAGACCCGGTCTAAAAGAGTCCTGTCATGGGATATCATCAGGACGGCTCCCCTGTATCCCCTCACCATTTTCTCCAACAGCTCCACGCCTTCCATATCCAAATTGGTGGTGGGCTCGTCGGCAAAGAGCAGCGGGGCCTGGCTGGAAAATGCCGCCCCGATGGCACGCCTGGTCTTCTCGCCCCCGCTTTTTACAGCGCTGTCACGGAGCTTTAATTGGCTTAAAAGCCTGGCCTCGGGTTCATCCTCAGTTTCCCCGGTCTGGAGAATCTCAGCAATGGGACAATACTTTTTCACCACGCCCTCGTCGCAGGCAATCCTTCCGGAAAGAACGCCTAAAAGGGTGGATTTCCCGGCCCCGTTGCGTCCGATGAGTCCAATCCGGTCCCCGTCCCGGATTTCCAGTTTTTCAATATCCAGTACGGTCTGGATTCCATATTCTTTTTTAATATTCAGTGCATTTAATAACATAAAAAAGTCCCTCCTAAACGCACTTCGTTCAGAAGGGATATAAACCTGGCCTGTGAGGGTGCCAAAGGAGCGGGAATGTACAGGCAGGAGCAGCTTACGCGCGCCTGCCGGGACATGCCTGTCCGCTGCGGCGGATGCATATGGATAGACAGATGCATCCTGTTATATAAAAATATGGCCCTATGGAATATGATTCCCTGAATGACTGAACGAAATGACAAAGACACACAAAATCCGCCCGGCTTTATACAGCCAGGAAAGGGAGTGTGTAAATCATCTGCTGCTGTTCATTCATCTAATAATCATATTTCAGTTAGCCACCTTTCTCTTTACCATATTGTACTTATATCGTGGAATGCAGTCCGCAGACCGATTTTGATTATAGGGGATGGGAAATGTAATGTCAAGATATATTCTGCTGCGCATCAAGGCACAGATTATAGGGATACGGGCTGAGGACTTCATCACGGAACAGGTGTCGGACAGGGATGAGCAGTACACGGGACGCTGCGAGGTATTCATACCGGAGGAGGATGTGAAGGAGTTTAAGAAAAAAGGGATTCCTGGGAAGCGGGCTCTGCTGGCAGATTACACTGAATGCCAGCGAGTGCGGGCGCTCAGAGCTTGCCATGGACGCGGTCCGGCGTCTGTGACATCCGGCGCCTGTATTTATAAAATAATCATTAAAATCCCGTCTGTACATTGCTTTACCATAAAAATTAGGTTATAGTACTTTCGGATGAATAATCCGCAGCTGCCTGAGGGATGCATCTGGCAGCAGGCCGGACAATTGGGAAAGGATAGTTTACAGATGAATAAAATCAGGGAAAAATTCCAGCGTTTCATGATAGGAAGATATGGTATGGACCAGCTGGGCCAGTTTATTATGTATGCCGTGCTCGTGCTGGTTTTCCTGAACGTTGTTGTCAGGGTAAGGATATTGTCCTCATTCCTGTATATCCTTGAGCTGGCGGGCTTTATCTGCCTGTACTTCCGGATGTTTTCAAAAAATGTAGGGAAACGCTACCAGGAAAATCAGGCTTATCTGCGCCTGCGGTTTTATGTGACGGAATATTCCAGGAAAATCAAATTCCGTTTCACAGAGGGGCGGAAATACCGCATCTTTAAGTGCCCAGGATGCGGGCAGAAGGTGCGTATACCCAGGGGACACGGGAAGGTCAGCGTTCATTGCCCGAAGTGCGGGACAGATTTTATTAAGAAGAGCTGACGGTTCGGCGGAGATCTCTAATAGATTTCTCTGAGGCGGCTATTGCTGTGAGCCGCCTTAAACAGTCAGATAAAAACGGTCATTTGGGAGGAATGATACTCCGGATGGCCGTTTTTCGCTGATGAGGAATGACAGGCAAAGAGGCATCCTAAGGCTTCTCCGACAACAGCCGTATGGAGGTGGCATACTCAGAAGGCGTCATGGAGGTAATCTGCTTGAACTGCCGGGAAAAATAATGGATGGAATTGTACCCCAGGCGGTCTGCAATCTGGGTGAAATTAAGCTGGTTGTCACGTATCATCTGTTTGGCAGTGTCAATTTTCATCATGGAAAAGAATTCTATGACCCCGCAGCCTTTTATGTCCCGGAACAGCTTTTGCAGCTGGGAGCGACCCACCAGGTTGTCCCGGCAGATTCTGTCTATGGTCATGCGTTCGCCCAGATGTTCCTCCATATAGCGGACGATTCGGTTGTAGGTATCATTCCCGCTGCTGGCCTCAGCCAGGAAGCGGGAAGAACGCACTGGCAGGGAGTAGGAAAAATACCTCCTGTAAAGATGGATAATCAACTGTTCCAGGTAATGGCTGATGAGCTGGGCCGAACCAAAGGTCAGGGGTTCACTGTTAAAGATAAGCTCCTCCTGGTATGGGTCATCCAGTCTTCCGTCGAATGTGTTTCTGGCTTCCACGATGATTTGGGCCAGGAGCTTTTTTTCCGTATCCTGGACCGACATGAGCTGATCCTCGAATGACTTTATGGCAGGCGAATGGCATTCGAATCCAATGACTACCAGGCTTGGAGAAACCTTTCCGTTGGTCAGTACATTGTGGAACTCATTGGGCTTGTGAAACAGAATATTTCCCTTCTTTAAGGTCAGACGCCGGTCTCCGGCCACCGCATCAATTTCTCCGCGGTCTACACATATCAGTTCCCAGAAATCGTGGCTTTCCCCGGGAAAGGAGAAGTCGCTCATATACTGGAAATAGTGGACGGAAATAATCCGGTTGATGGTAATGCTGTCTTCCAGAACTACACTTTTATAGGCCATGGAATCCTTCCTCCTGCACTGTCTTTTTCTAAAACTGTCTTATCTTCTGAATTATACCACAGAAATCAATCCCGCAGAATACAATCATACAAATTAAATGATAGAATGTGCAAATAAAAATCCGTACTCTGTCTTGTTACAGAAAAAGCTATCCGCTATAATTTATTTAAATGAATCAAGAGTCATGGGCTCATGGAAAACAGCCCAATATGAAGATATAAGGGAGGATACGGACATGTCTAAGACAAGAGGAAGGGTTACGCTTCCCAGTGAATCCGGTTTTTTTAATGAGACAAGGGAGCTTATGGAGCGCTGGGGCGCTGATGCCATCCGTGACAGCGACGGGACAAAGCTGGACAAGGATGTCAAATCTCTGGATGCGGAAATTTATACCACCTATTTTGTGGCAAGAGGCCACAATGAATTTGCAGTTAAGCATATGGAGGAATGCCAGCAGTTATATCTCATGTCCCGGCGCTTTACCGCGGTGGAGAACCATCTGGAGATGGACTTTATGGAAGGGTATTTTGGCCAGCAGGTGGTTCCTGACTGTTACCATGACCCTAAGAAATGGTGGGAGGTCATGGACCGCACCACGGGCCAGGCGGTCCCTGCCTCCCAGTGGGAGCTGACAGGAGCGTTCATGCCGGAAGGATTTGGCGACGGCAGGGAGTTTAAGGGAGTGTTTGAAGGAACCGGGGAAGCCGGGGAAGCCGCGGGAGCCGGGAAAACCGCGGGAGCCGGGGACGCCGCGGAAACCAAAGAAGCAGAAGGCAATTCTGCCCCCATGCGGGTGGTGCTTGAGCATGCGTCGCCCTTCCACGAATATACGGTATCCTTCCTGGTATACGCGGTATGGGACCCTACCCAGATGTACAATCACATAACCAATAACTGGGGGGATAAACCCCATGAGATTCCCTTTGACGTGCGCCAGGAGGCTTCAGGTCTGTTTGCAAGGGAGTACCTGGTACAGTGGTTAAAGGATAATCCGGATACGGATGTTGTACGGTTTACCACGTTTTTCTACCATTTTACGCTGGTATTCGGAAGCGACGCAAAGGAGAAATTCGTGGACTGGTTTGGATACGGAGCAACGGTCAGCGTGAAGGCGCTGGAGGAATTCCAGGCAGAATACGGCTACGCCCTCAGACCTGAGGATATTGTGGACAATGGGTACTATAATTCCTCCTTCCGGGTTCCGACCAGACATTACAGGGATTATATGGACTTCATCCAGCGCTTTGTGGCAGGAAAAGCCAGGGAGCTGGTGGAGCTGGTCCATCAGGCAGGGCGCAAGGCCATGATGTTTTTAGGCGACAACTGGATTGGAACCGAGCCTTACGGCGCTTATTTCCCGGAAATCGGTCTGGACGCCGTGGTGGGCAGCGTGGGAGGCGGGGCAACGCTGCGCCTTATATCCGATATTCCGGGGGTGAGCTATACGGAAGGCCGTTTCCTTCCCTACTTTTTCCCTGATACATTTTATGAGGGAAATGATCCTGTGCCTGAGGCGGTGGAGAACTGGATTTGTGCCCGAAGGGCTCTGATGCGCAAACCTGTTGACCGCATCGGGTATGGCGGATATCTGAGTCTGGCCTATAAATTTCCGGGCTTTGTGGATTACATTGAGAAGGTTGCGGAAGAATTTAGGGAAATCTACGGCAATATAGGAGGAAGCAGGCCTTTTTGCGGGCTGAAGGCAGCCGTGTTGAACTGCTGGGGAAAGCTGCGCTCCTGGCAGCCCTACATGGTGGCCCATGCCCTGTGGTATAAGCAGACCTACACTTATTTCGGCATTCTGGAGGCACTGAGCGGGGCAGGCGTAGATGTGACATTTATGAGCTTTGATGATATACGCAGGTCAGGCATACCTGAGGACGTGGATGTGATCATTAATGCAGGGGATGCAGGTACGGCCTGGTCCGGCGGGGATGAGTGGCTGGACGGGAAGATTCTCACGGCAGTGAGGCGGTTTGTCTGGGAAGGCGGCGGTTTTGTGGGAGTGGGCGAGCCCAGCGCCGTGCAGCGGGGCGGACGGTATTTCCAGCTGGCAGATGTGCTGGGGGTGGATAAGGAGCAGGGTTTTACCCTGTCCACGGATAAGTATGATACAAAACAGGCAGACAGCCACTTCATCACACAGGACGTTCCAAGGGATGAATCAGGAAGGCTGGTTCTGGATTTTGGGGAAGGGATGAAGAATGTATATGCTTTGGGAGCGGACACGGAGATTGGGGAATACTCAGACCATGAGGTCCATCTCAGCGCCCATCCATATGGAAGGGGGCGGGGCGTGTACCTTGCGGGCCTTCCTTACAGCCATGAGAACACCAGGCTTCTCATAAGGAGCATGTACTATGCTGCCTCCAAAGAAAGGGAAATGAATAAATGGTTTTCAGACAATCTGTTCTGTGAGGTACACGGATATCCTGAGGCAGGGAAATACGCGGTGGTCAACAACACCAGCCGGGCGCAGTCCACGGTGGTTTATGACGGGGATGGACATGGGGTTTCCATGGAGCTGCGGCCATGTGAAATAAAATGGTTTGACTTATAAGGCGGCTGATCCGGAAGGGACTATATATGGGTATCTTCAATAAGTATACAAAATGACTTACAAGCGTCCGGGGCAGGAATTATATTTGTGGATTATACATAGGAAAAGGCTTTTTGTGCAAATAAAAAAAATTATAGTGCAAAGAACTTAATGTGCACATTTACTATAATTGGATTATCGGTAGTTAATGTGAATCGGCAAAAACACAATAAGATTCAAGGAGGACGTATTTTATGAAAAACAGAAAATGGATAGCATTGGCACTGGCGGCAGCCATGGTTGGTTCCCTGACAGCATGCGGCGGCGGGTCCGGCGCCACGGATACCACGGCTGCGGCTGCAGCTGATACCACTGCGGCTGCGGCAGCAGATACCACTGCAGCAGCGGACGCACCGGCACCGGCTGGAGATGGCACAGGTCTGGTATACTGGTCCATGTGGGAGTCCACAGAGCCCCAGGGCCAGGTAATCAAGGAAGCAGTTGACAAGTTTTCGGCAGACACAGGAGTGGCCGTGGACGTACAGTTCAAGGGACGTACCGGAATCCGCGAGGGATTACAGCCGGCCCTGGACGCAGGAACCAACATTGATCTGTTTGACGAGGATATTGACCGTGTGAATACTACATGGGGCGCCTATCTGATGGATCTGGAAGAACTGGCTAAGGCATCTGATTATGAAGCAACTGCCAATGCAAGCCTGATGGAAGCCTGCCGCGAGGTAGGAGGGGGGACTCTTAAGTCCATTCCCTATCAGCCTAATGTATTTGCGTTTTTCTACAATAAGGCAATCTTTGAGGAAGCCGGCGTGACAGCTGTTCCTGCCACCTGGGCAGAATTAGACGCAGCATGCCAGAAGATCAAGGACGCAGGCTATACACCCATTACATGTGACGACGCATACATACTTTGTCTCTTCGGATACCATATGTCCAGACTCAACGGCTATGACAAGACATCGGATATCGTAAAGAACAATAAGTGGGACGACCCGTCTGTGATGGAGACAGCCAAGGCTTATGCGGATTTTGCCCAGAAGGGATATTTTTCAGAGAACATAGCATCCAACGTATTCCCGGCAGGACAGAACCAGGAGCTGGCAATGGGAACAGCAGCCATGTACCTCAATGGTTCCTGGCTTCCAAACGAAGTAAAGAACATGGCGGGCGACGACTTCCAGTGGGGATGCTTCAGCTACCCGGCAGTGGAAGGCGGTACGGACGGTCCGGAAGCAGCAAACTACGGCGGCCAGGTTCTGGCTATCAACAAGAACTCACAGAATGCAGAGGATGCATTTAAGCTGATTACCTATATTACCAAGGGCGAGTTTGACAAGAAGCTCGCTGAGGAATCCCTGGGAATTCCGGCTGACACCACCAACTCAGAGTGGCCTGTACAGCTTACTGATGTGAAGCCTGTAATGGAAAGCTTAAAAACCCGTTATCCATGGGCTGCCGGCGCAGAGGACAATGTGGATATGACACCAATCATCAAAGAGAACATGACCAAGCTCTGCAGCGGAGCCATTTCAGCGGATGAATTTGTATCCAACCTTCAGGCTGCAGGAAAGTAATCAGATTAACACATTCAGCATTTTGCACGGAATATGCAACAGTGAGGTGGCATCGTATAACGCTGCCGCCTCTTTTTGGACTCCGGAGCGTATCCGGAACAGGTTTATGTTAGGAGGAACTGGCGTGAAAAAAGATAAGGGAATGATAATTGTGTTCATGACACCGGCAGTGGTGATGTTCGTCCTGGTATTCCTTTACCCCATTATCAGGACTATCCTCATGAGCTTTTTCAAGATTGAGGGAATCACGGACCCCATGTCAAAATGGACCTTCAGCGGTATTGATAACTATGTGAAGCTGGCGAATACCACCTTGTTCCGCATCTCCATGTGGAACCTGGGCCGGATATGGTTTATCGGCGGTATCATCGTCATGTCCCTGGCTCTGCTGTTTGCCGTAATCATTACCAGCGGCATCCGCTTCAAAAGCTTTTTCAGGGCAATGATTTATCTGCCTAACATCGTCAGCGCAGTGGCCCTGGCGACCATGTGGCTCCAGTATGTCTACAGCCCCAAGTACGGACTGATTAAAAATTTCTTACAGGCTTTGGGCCTGGATTCCCTGGCAAAGATACAGTGGCTGGATAATAACCACAAGTTCATGGCTCTGCTTCTGGCCTACTGTTTCGGCATGGTGGGCTATCACATGCTGATATTTGCCAGCGGCATTGAACGCATCAGCGGCGATTACTTTGAGGCAGCCACTCTGGACGGGGCCAATAAGTTCAACCAGTTCCGTTATATTACATTACCCCTGTTAAAAGGAGTGTTCAGAACCAATGTCACCATGTGGAGCGTTACCAGCGTTGGGTTTTTCGTATGGTCCCAGCTGTTCTCAACGGTCACGGCCGATACCCAGACCATTACCCCAATGGTTTATCTGTACATGCAGATATTTGGGGCGGGCAACAGCGTAACGGAGCGCAATTCCGGGATTGGCGCAGCGGTTGGCGTGATGTTAAGCGTATGCGTGGTCATTGTGTTCTGGCTCTGCAACCACCTGCTTCAGGACAAAGATCTGGAATTCTAGGAAAGGGGGAGAACATATGTCGGGATTATTTCAGAAAAAAGAAAAACTGTACAGGGAACCGGTCCGCTGGAAGAAGGAACTAAAGCTTGCCCCCGGATACCTGATTCTTACCCTGTGGATCCTATTTACCCTGGCCCTGCTGGGCTGGGTCCTGATGGCCAGCTTTTCCACCACCAAGGAGATATTCAGCAATAAGCTGCTGGAGAGCGGATTCCATATAGAAAACTATGTGAAGGCATGGGTCAATTCCAATGTCTCCACCATTTTCTTCAATTCCCTGTTTTATGCAGTGGTATCCTGTACCCTGCTGATACTGATTTGCGCGCCTGCCGCCTATGCGCTGTCACGTTTTGACTTTGTGTGCAATAAACTAATACAGTCATCCCTGGTGGCGTCCATGGGAGTACCGGTAGTCATGATTGTGCTTCCGCTGTTCGCCGTGGTGGCAGGTCTCAACATCCTTAACAACGTGTCAGCCAACCGGGCGACTCTGATATTCCTGTATATCGGAATCAATGTGCCCTACACCACCATTTTCCTAACCACCTTTTTTGCCAATCTGTCCAGGGCGTTTGAGGAAGCGGCTGCCATCGACGGCTGTCCGCCTGTTAAGACCTTTTGGCTAATCATGCTTCCCATGGCCCAGCCGGGAATAGTGACCGTTACCATATTTAACTTTATCAATATCTGGAACGAGTATTTCATCTCCCTGATATTCGGAAATTCCGACAAGGTACGTCCGGTGGCAGTGGGTTTGTATTCCATGATAAACTCCATGAAATATACAGGCGACTGGGCCGGTATGTTCTCTGCTGTTGTCATTGTGTTCCTGCCAACCTTCATCCTGTATATCTTCCTGTCAGAGAAGATTATAGCAGGCGTAACCGGAGGCGGCGTGAAGGGATAAGGTGGATGCAGGAACAGGCATCGTGAAGGAATAAGGATAATCATGTGAGGAGGAAGGAAAGCATGTCTCAGAAACCAGTACTAGTGATCATGGCGGCGGGGATGGGAAGCCGTTACGGAGGATTAAAGCAGATTGACCCCGTGGATCCCTATGGGAATATCATCATTGATTTTTCCATATTTGATGCCAGGGAAGCGGGATTTGAAAAGGTCATATTCATTATCAAGAAGGCCATTGAGGAAGATTTTAAGATTCACATTGGAAACCGCATCAGTAAATATATGGATGTGGCCTATGTTTATCAGGAACTGGATAAGATTCCGGAGGGATACCGGGTGCCGGAGGGCCGGGTGAAGCCGTGGGGGACGGGCCATGCAGTGCTTTGCTGCAAGGATTTGATTGACGGGCCTTTTGCTGTAATCAACGCGGATGATTATTATGGAAAAGAGGCCTTTCACATGATTTATGACCAGCTGTCCTCTGTGGAGGACACGGGCAGATACCAGTACACCATGGTGGGCTACAAACTGTACAATACCCTGACAGAGAATGGGTATGTGGCAAGGGGCGTGTGCCGGACAGATGCAGACAGCCGCCTGGTGGATATCCACGAGCGGACCAGGATTGAAAAGCATGGGAACCAGGCGGAATATACGGAGGATGACGGCGCTACATGGACAGAGCTTCCGGAGTCCACTATTGTTTCCATGAACATGTGGGGGTTTACAAAGAGCATTCTGGGTGAACTGGAGAACAGATTCGGGGCTTTCCTGGATAAAAACCTTCCAGTAAGTCCTATGAAGTGCGAATATTTCCTGCCCTTTGTGGTGGATGAACTTCTCAAGGCAGACCTGGCTGAGGTGACTGTGCTAAAGAGTGTGGATCGCTGGTATGGAGTTACCTATAAGAAAGATAAGGAGACAGTGGTAAAGGCCATTAGGGACCTTAAGGATAAGGGATTGTACCCGGAGAAACTTTGGGAGGAACAGGTGTAATGAGTGCTGAAATGGATAAACATATACTTAAGGAGGCGGCCGCAGCTTTTGCCACGGATGGGGAAGCAATCAGCTGCGAGCGCTATGGAAACGGCCACATCAATGATACCTTCCGTCTTATATGTGAGAACCGTCCTTATATTCTTCAGAGGATGAATACTGATATCTTCCAGGATCCGGTATCTCTTATGCGCAATATTGAGGGGGTCACCACCTTCCTGAGGCAGGAGGTCATAAAAAACAACGGGGACCCGGACCGGGAGACCCTGAACCTCATAAAGACCAGGGAGGGAGCCACCTTCTATGTGGACAGTCAGGGGAATTACTGGAGGATGTACCTATTCATTGAGGGAGCCACCTGCTATAACCTGGTGGAGAAGCCGGAGGACTTTTACCAGAGCGGAAAGGCCTTCGGGCATTTCCAGAGACTTTTAGCCCGCTATCCTGCCAGAGAGCTGGCAGAGACCATCCCGGGTTTTCATGACACTCCGGGAAGATTCAGGGCTTTTAGGAGAGCGGTGGAGGAGGATATCTGCGGCCGGGCGTCAGAGGTACAGGACGAGATTCGGTTTGTCATGGACAGGGAGCAGGATGCGGGTCTGGCCATGGATATGCTGGCTAAGGGGGAGCTTCCTCTGAGAGTGACTCATAATGATACCAAATTAAACAACATTATGATTGATGACAAGACCGGTCAGGCCATCTGCATCATTGATCTGGATACCGTTATGCCGGGACTTTCCATCTTTGATTTCGGAGATTCCATCCGCTTTGGCGCCAATACCGCAGAGGAGGATGAAACGGATTTAAGCAAGGTGTCCCTGTCCATTCCTCTCTTTGAAATCTATACCAGAGGATTTCTGGAAGGGTGCGCGGGAAGCCTTACCGAAGCAGAGGTTAAAATGCTTCCTCAGGGAGCCAGGCTCATGACCCTGGAATGCGGAATCCGGTTCCTTACGGATTATCTGTCCGGCGACACTTATTTTAAGATTGCCAGGGAGAAGCATAATCTGGATCGCTGCCGTACCCAGTTCGGACTGGTGGAGGATATGGAAAAGAAGTGGGGAGAGATGGAACGTATTGTGGAGGCTGTCTGTAAGGGCTGAGCAGGAATAAGACAGATATAAAAAAAGACGAGAAAGGTGTCTGCCATGGCGGCGGGCGCCTTTTTCGTAGTGCCGGAGGGGCACCGGGCGGCGGCTGCGGTTTTACATACATTTTACGGAAACTATACCATATCATGATTTCTCCGGATGTAAATCTTATGTATACTCCAAACTGTAGTAGAGATAAGAAAAAACATGATAATAAACGACATGATTCAGGAGGAAAAGTATTATGAGAATGAATGGAAAGAAATTAACAGCACTGTTAGGCACGGCAGTTCTGGCCATGGGCATCCTGGCAGGATGCGGCAGCGCCACAGAGACAACCGCAGCAGGGACAGCCGCTCCGGCAACTACCGCAGAGACAGCCACAGAGTCTTCCGCTGCGTCCGGAGAGACAAAAGACCAGGCTGCGGCAGAGGCGGAAAATGCTCCGTCTGCTGATTTGAGCGGCGCCATCAGCATGGTGGGCTCCACTTCTATGGAGAAGTTTGCCAATGCTCTCAGCGAGTCCTTTATGGAGAAATATCCAAATGTGACGGTGACAGCTGAATTCGTTGGCTCCGGCGCGGGTATAGAGGCTGTCAGCAATGGAACGGCTGATATCGGCAATTCTTCCAGGACTTTAAAGGATGAGGAGAAGGCAGGCGGCGTGGCTGAGAACATTGTTGCCATTGACGGAATCGCAGTGGTGGTTGATGCGGCCAATACTGTGGAGGACCTGACCAAACAGCAGCTGTCTGATATCTACGAAGGAAAAATCACCAACTGGAAGGATGCGGGCGGAAATGACGCTCCCATCGTAGTGGTTGGACGTGAATCAGGTTCCGGTACCAGAAGCGCCTTCGAGGAACTGTTAAAGCTGGAGGATATGTGCAAATACAGCAATGAGCTGGACAGCACCGGCGCAGTGATGGCAAAGGTGGCTTCCACACCAGGCGCGATTGGCTATGTTTCCCTGGATGTACTGGACGACACAGTAAAGGCTGTGAAGCTGGAAGGCGCTGAGCCTACAGAGGAAAACATCAAGGCAGGCTCCTACTTCTTAAGCCGTCCGTTTGTAATGGCTACCAAGGGAGAAATAAGCGAGCAGAATGACCTGGTAAAAGCCCTCTTCGATTATATCTACTCAGATGAAGGCACAGAGATCGTGAAGTCCGTAGGACTGATTGCAGTTGACAAATAATCGGAATAGAGAAAGGAGACTTCCTGCATGAGAGCGGAGACATTTTCCATACGATCCAGTCATGGCAGCAAGTCCACCGTCGAAAAAGCTGCACAGGGCATCTTTACTGCCTGCGGCTTTTTCGCCGTATTGGCTGTTGCCTCCATCACACTGTACATGCTTATCAGCGGTACGCCTGCACTGTTTAAAGTGGGGCTGCTGGAAATCCTGTTTGGGACCGTGTGGCAGCCGGCTCTGTGCCTCCGTTTGGGCCCGGTGTGCCGGCGGCCAGCCGCATCCCCCAGCTTCGGTATACTGTTTGTCATCCTGACCTCCATAGTGGGAACCTTTCTGGCAATCCTGATTGGAGTTCCAATCGGCGTCATGACAGCCATATTCCTTGCAGAGGTTGCCCCCAAACGGCTGAGCGACATGGTCCGTCCGGCGGTAGAGCTTCTGGCCGGAATCCCCTCTGTCATATACGGCCTGCTGGGAATTTTGATTCTTAATCCTTTGATGTACAAAGTGGAACTGATGCTGTTTAAGGGGTCTGAAACACATCAGTTTACCGGCGGAGCCAATCTGATATCAGCCGTGCTGGTACTGGCCCTGATGATTCTCCCCACGGTCATAAACATCAGCGAATCTTCCCTCAGGTCCGTGCCGGCCCATTTAAAGAGCGCGTCCCTGGCTCTGGGCGCCACAAAGATACAGACCATATTCCAGGTAATTGTGCCTGCGGCCAAATCCGGCATCATAACAGCCGTTGTGCTGGGAACAGGCAGGGCAATCGGCGAAGCCATGGCCATCAGTCTTGTGTCGGGAAGCTCCGTAAATCTGCCCCTTCCCTTTAACTCCGTCCGCTTCCTCACAACAGCCATTGTATCGGAGATGGGGTATGCCGCGGGACTTCACAGACAGGTGCTTTTCACCATTGGCCTGGTACTGTTTGCATTCATTATGATTATCAACATAAGCCTTACCAGGATTTTAAAGAAGGGAGGAAACAGGAATGACAAATGATATTGCAGTCCGGGTTCATAAGGACTCCGTTGTGCAGGACAGCATATACGGCAGGCGCGTACGCGGCCTGGATGTATTCCTTACAGTCATCATATATATCTGTGCAGGCTTCTCCATCCTTCTTCTGGCAGGCATCATGGGTTATGTATTTGTGCGGGGAATCCCGCATGTCACATGGGCGTTTTTAAGTACTGCCTCAAGCGCGACAAAGGGAACCTTTGGAATCCTGGGAAATATCATAAACACACTGTACATTGTAATCATTACCCTGCTCATCGCCACGCCCCTGGGCATTGGCTCTGCCGTATATCTGAATGAATACGCAAAGCCGGGTAGGGTGGTGCGGATGATTGAGTTTACCACAGAAACCCTGTCCGGCATTCCGTCTATTATATTCGGCCTGTTTGGAATGGTGTTTTTTGGAAATGTTCTGGGACTGGGATACTCCATTCTTACGGGAGCCCTGACCCTGACCATTATGATTCTGCCCCTCATAACCAGAACCACCCAGGAAGCGCTTAAGACCGTGCCGGACAGCTACCGCCATGGAGCCCTTGGAATCGGAGCCACAAAATGGTATATGATACGGACTATCCTTCTTCCCAGCGCCATGCCGGGAATCCTCACAGGCGTAATCCTGGCCATCGGAAGAATTGTGGGAGAGTCAGCAGCCCTGCTGTTTACGGCGGGAAGCGGTTATTATCTTCCAAAGAATCTGCTTTCCAAGATATTTGAATCCGGAGGAACCCTCACCATACAGCTCTATCTGTTTATGCAGAAAGCAAAATATAATGAGGCCTTTGGCGTGGCCTTGGTCCTTTTAGTCATTGTACTGGGAATCAACGGTCTGGCAAAATACATGTCCCACCGGTTCAATGTGGAAGCCGGGGCATAGGGATGCGTCGGACCATTTCAATTAGCAAAGGAGAATAAGCGTGGAAAGCAAAACAAAGATTTCAACCCGGAATCTGAACCTGTACTACGGGGAGAATCATGCCCTTAAAAACATAAACCTTGATTTGTATGAACATAAGATTACTGCCTTCATAGGGCCGTCAGGCTGCGGCAAGTCCACTTACCTGAAGACACTGAACCGCATGAACGACCTGGTGCCGGGCGTTAAGATAGATGGGACCGTTCTCCTGGATGATGAGGATATTTATGATTCCCAGGTGGATACCACCCTGCTGAGAAAGAAAATCGGCATGGTATTCCAGCAGCCTAATCCTTTTCCCATGAGTATCTATGACAACATTGCCTATGGACCCAGAATCCATGGCATTAAGAATAAGGCCCAGCTGGATGAGATTGTGGAGAGCAGCCTTAAGGGGGCGGCCCTGTGGGATGAGGTCTCTGACCGTCTGAAGAAATCAGCTCTGGGACTGTCCGGCGGACAGCAGCAGCGCCTCTGTATCGCCAGGGCCCTGGCCGTGGAGCCGGAGGTCCTTCTGATGGATGAACCCACATCCGCCCTGGACCCCATATCCACCCTGAAGATTGAGGATCTGATGGATGATCTTAAGAGCAAATATACGGTGGCCATTGTGACCCATAACATGCAGCAGGCCACGCGTATAGCGGACCACACTGCATTTTTCCTGGTGGGAGAGGTAGTGGAGTATGCGACTACGGACGAACTTTTCACCATGCCGAAGGATAAAAGGACAGAAGACTATATTACAGGCCGTTTCGGATGATGGCAGAAGGAAGGTATCAGATTGAGCGTTAGGGTTACGTACGAACATGAGTTAGAAGCATTAAAACAGGATTTAAAAGAAATGGCCCATATGGTGGAGAGTGCCATTGAGCAGACCTTCACGGCATTTGAGGACCAGGATTATATGATGGCTGAGGATGTGATTAAGGGCGACAGGACAGTCAATGACATGGAGCGCGCCATCGAGTCCAGATGTCTGTCCCTGATACTGCGCCAGCAGCCGGTTGCCAGCGACCTGCGCCAGGTATCCACTGCCCTTAAGGTGGTGACGGACCTGGAGCGGATAGGGGACCATGCCTCGGATATTGCTGAGCTGATTCTGAGGATAAAAAGCGAGCACGCATACCACATTGTTAAACACCTTCCGGTTATGGCCGCATCCGCCAACGCAATGGTTCACGACGCCATAGAAGCATTCATCAACCAGGATTTAGACGCTGCCATGGAAATCGTTGAACGGGATGACGAGGTGGATACGCTGTTCAACCAGGTGAAGGATGACGTGATTCATCTGCTCAAATCCTCGCCGGACCAGGCGGACCAGGGAATTGATTTGCTGATGGTGGCCAAATATCTGGAGCGGATAGGAGACCACGCGGTAAATGTGTGTGAGTGGACCCAGTTTTCTAAGACCGGGGCGCTTAAGAATGTGAGGATTATGTAATATCATTTATTTGTAGATAAAAAAATGCAGCACCTGTTAATTATGATATGCCCCTTGTCAAGCAGACAAGTAAAATATCTAAATTCAGGTGCTGCTTTGCGTTAACTATTCAATCCGTATCGTTCCGCTGATATGGATATCGTCGCTGCCGCTATTTGGTCCGTTCATATAAATCTTATAATCGCCATTCTGAGGGACGGTATAGGTAGCGGATACCATGCCTTTATTGGATGAGAAGAGTTTTCCTTTTCCTGATTTATCAGTGATACTGACTGAGAAACATTAAGTCCCACTCTTCCTCGGAAAAATCCCTGCCTGGAAATATGATTTTAGGATTGAAGATTCCTGTCAAAAATGGTGTGCTTATGAGATGAGATTTATATAACACAGGCAGCTTTCGTATATCCAGTTCTGTTTTTGCTTTTTCTATCATGCAATCCAGTTCTTTTTTTGAAATAGTCTCAGAGCTTTTAATAAGGTGATGTAACAGCCGCCTTCCCTTGATAAATGAGTTTATAAAAGTTAAGATAGCCCCCAATCCCCATATGGCGAAAATACATATTGCAGCAGCCTGAATATGGGGAAGCATGGCAATATTGTAACGATTAAAACAAATGATACTCATTATATCATCCCCATGAATATCATTGATAGTATACCCCATGCTGTCCATGACAATCTTCGTTATCAATATAAACATGGGGATTAGAAAGATAATTAGAACTACTTTCATCATAAAATATACATATTCAATGTATTCAGTTTTATAAAAGCGTTCAATCAAAAGGACAGCTCCGAACATTATACTGGATACAACTGACATAACAAATATCAGTTCAAGCCAATTAATCATTATCCTCCTCTTTCAGTTCTTCAATCAATTGATATAATTTATCTACCTGCTGCTTTGTTAAACTCTTTTTACCGCATAATGTTGCAATCAGATTTTCCAGCCGGCTGCTTCCGAATTTATCCTTCAATCTCATATTAATTGCCATTTTATCATACTCCAGTTTGCTAATCAGCGGGGTATAAAGGGTCTGCTTTCCTTTCTGCTGGACTGAGACATAACCTTTCTCTTTGATATGAAATAAAATAGCCCCTTTTGTGCCTTGTGCCTGCGGAAATTCGTCGTATATTAAGTTACTGTATACTCCCTGGGGGAATTTCCAAATAAATTCCATGAACTTATATTCCATTGGTGATAATTTTTTTCCCATACAATACAACCTCCTGTTTATATTTTAATACATCTTAATAAAAATATAAACATATATCTGCTTTTGACGATGATAGCTGTCAGGTAGTATTGTAGAAAATGTTGTGTTATCATTGTATCGTCTGCCAGGCGTATATGGGCTATTCTAGGTTAAAGGTTTCATCACCATCCTCAAATATGATGTAGTCCAAATTATCATCATAATTATCTGGCAATGCCTTTAAGTCTCCATATAAGCTTTGGGGAACCTGCTCTTTGACAAAAGCGATTTTATATTCGTTATCATAGAATACAATAAAAGGATTGAATTCAACATCGATATATTCAGATTTATTCACGCTGTCAAAGTTTGTATTGACTGTGGCATTTACAAGATAAATAGAATCATTCAGTTTTTTGATTTCATGAATCGTTAATTCTTTATAATCATATCCTTGCATGGCATCACAGAATATATCTGGTAAACCGGCGTTTATTTCTGCTTTTGTAAATCGGACCTTTTTAGAAGCCTCTTCTGTATTACCGTTTTTCAAGTCTTGAAAATAGGATTCAATTAATTTGGTTTGTTGTTTTTCTGCTGTTCCACTATCATTTTGGCAGCTTACTAAAAAAAGAAAAGATGCCAGGATGACTAATATAACAATGCTGCATTTTAATTTCATAGTTGAGATGCTCCCTTATAAAATTTAAGCCGATAATTATTAGGGGGTTTCCTTGTATACATATGATGCGGTAAGCTTAGCAGAGCCAGTATTTTTTACGTATCCGTAATTTTTAAATGTTGGTGTCGCGGAAACTGCCCCGTAGCTATCATATCCACTTAAGGATGTTTTGCTGTTGATAATATATTTTCCCTGGCTATTATAGTATGCCAAACAAACATCAGCAGTGGTTCCGGAGCTTCTTGCAGTGCAAACCACATAGTATGTTTGTCTTGTACCGGGATTGAGTGATTTTCCATAGTCATAACCATCTACATAAGAATTGCTCTTGAGGTTTTCAACAGAGAAAGCCATAACTTGTGTTTTGCCATCCACGACGCTTGGCATTCTTGTTAGCGAGTTATAGACTTTTTCTGTCATATCAATGATGCAGATAGCTTCGGTATCCTTGTTTTCCTACTGGAAAGATTCGGTATACCCTCCCTGTGCGGCAGCTGCATGGAGTGGCATGCACAAGGATAATGCCATTGCCATTATTATACCCTCTTTTAATTTGATTCTCATACCGTTCCGCTCCTTTCATGTGTGAAAATATGTGAAAATATCGGCTTAAACTTTGTTATAAGTATAATGCATGGGGGTGATATTAGTCAATAATATTTTTATATTCTTATTAAATATATAAAAATATAAAGCAGTAATACGAATATATAAATAGCAAGTTTCATTTTTGTATGGCCTTCACCAGATTCTGGGATTTGACAACTGTCCGGCGGAGGCCGCAGCCATACAGGACTTCATACCCAATTACAGGATTAATCTGATAAACCCGCACAGCATGGAGGACATGAGTGTATTCCGCACATGTTTACAGCATATATTCAGTATCAGAAAAGACTGGCGTTCTGCGGCATTTGTATTATTTTCAGCGAAAAATACCTATACATAATCAATTGATGTCTTCAAATGAAAATATATGAAAAAATGTGAAATGACAAAGAAAGGGATGTTGCATTGATTTTCATATTTTAGTCCTTGAATTAGTTAAAACCACCTTGATAAATACAGAAACAACTATAATGAAATAAAAAGTGTAGAATACCACTGAACAAAAATGAAAAAATATAGAAACTTATGCCAAAAAATAAAATAAAATATTTTGAAAAGTATTGACATAATTTGAAACAAATGCTATTATGATGCTACAAGGAGGTAGCAATCATATGAAGTACGCCACACGGATTAACTCGTTTTTGAGATTTGACAGCAACCTGCTGAATGCATTCCGGTCCATAGGAGCCATTGAGGGAGTGGATTATGTGGATTTGAATTATCCGGAACATTTTGCTGACTATGATATAGAGGTGATAAAGGCAAAGATGGAGGAATGCGGGCTGAGGTGTAATGCCATTAACCTCAGGTTCAGGGACAAGTACATAGGGGGAGAGTTCGGAAACCATGAGCCGGCCATATCGCAGGACGCCATAACCTTATGCAGGGAAGCGGCAGATGTGTGCAGGAGGCTGGGAGGAAACCAGATGATCATATGGCTGGGATTTGACGGTTTTGATTATTCCTTCCAGATCGATTATGTAAGCTACTGGAACCGGATTGTGAAGGCGTTCCGGGATGTGTGCGACTATTCCAAGGTGCCTGTGAGCATTGAGTACAAGCCTTATGAGGAGAGGGTCCATGCTTTCATTGACAGCTTTGGAACCGCGGTTTCCATTCTCCACGACGTGGACAGGGAAAACCTGGGGGTCACCCTGGACTTCTGCCACATGCTGATGAAAAAGGAGAATCCTGCGTTTGCGGCGGCCTGGCTGCTGGAACGGGGGAAGCTTTACAATATACATCTCAATGACGGAGAGGGTTCCACGGACGACGGCCTTATGGTGGGAACCGTGAATTTCTGGAAGACAGTGGAGGTCGTGTACTACCTCAAAAAATATGACTTCCAGGGCGTGATATATTTTGACACATTTCCGAAGCGGGAGAAGGCGGTGGAGGAATGTGAGGCAAACATAAGGATGTGCCGCCGGATTGAACAGCTCATTGACACCTATGGGCTCTGCCGGATGGAGAAGGTGGTGGAACAGAACGATGCAGTAGCTGTAAGCAACATGATGGTTGCTTTATTATAAAAACTATTTAATGTAAAAGGAGAAGAGAAGATGAAAAAGAGAGGTTTGGTTTTATCTATGACAGCAATTGCCATGGCAGCAGGGCTAATGGCAGGATGTACCAATAAGCAGGCGGCTGCCCCGGGGCCGACAGCTCGTCGTTCTCCACCGCCGGGGGCCTCCCCGGGCGAAGACAGAGGCGCCTGCCGATACCTTTAATCCGGATAAGGAGGCAGGGGTCAGCATTGAGGAATTGAGAGAGAAGCTGGGGGATGTTCCGAAGCTGGACGGCGAAGTCAAATTGGGAGCAGTGGCAAAATCCTTTGATAATGAGTACTGGAGAACCCTGAGAGAGGGATACGGCGAGTACCAGACCAAGGCAGCTGCCGCCGGCTATAATATCACTATAGACGTGACCTCGGCCCAGGGCGAGAACGACGAGCAGGGACAGCTTTCCATTGTTAAGGATATGATTAATAAGAAGTACACAGGACTTCTCCTGTCGCCTATATCCGACGGAAGCCTGACACCCGGCGTGGAGGATGCCAAGAAGGCGGGAATCCCGGTTATCAATGTGAACGACGGCCTGATTGCCAATGCGGATTCCTTTGTGGGCCCCAAGGCGGACCAGAACGGGGAGCTGGCAGCAGAGTGGATTGCCGATAAGCTGGGCGGCAAGGGCAAGGTGGCTATTGTCATCGGTATGCCTAAGGCGTTTGCCGCAAGGCAGAGGACGGAAGGCTTTGAGAACTGGATGGCGGCCAATGCTAAGGATATTGAGATTGTGGCAAAGCAGAATGCCGACTGGGACCGCCAGAAGTCCAAAGACCTGGCAGACACATGGATTAAACAGTATCCGGACCTGAATGCCATTTTCTGCAACAACGATACCATGGCCCTGGGCGTGGTGGAGGCTGTGAAGTCTTCCGGCAAGGATATATTGGTGGTTGGCGTTGACGGCATAGGTGAGGCGTATGATTCCATCCGCAGGGGCGAGCTGGATGCCACTATTGATTCCTTTCCGTTCTATAAGGCTCAAATTGCAGGCGAGGTAATGCTCAGAAGCCTGGGCGGACAGGAGATTCCCAGGGTGCTGTGGACTCCTCAGGCTCTCATTGATTCCGAGAACGTGGATAAGCCGGCAGAGGAAATCATCGGCTGGACCGACCCTGTATATGCAGAATAGACAAAGACAGCATGGAAACCATCATCAGCCAGAGGGTCAAACCCTGGCTGATATTTCAAAGAGGGGATAAAATATGGCGACAATGATACATTTTTCCAATATAACAAAGCAGTTCCCCGGCAACAAGGCGCTGGACAGTGTGGATTTTACGGTGGACAAAGGGGAGATACACGCCCTTCTTGGGGAAAACGGCGCGGGTAAATCCACCCTTCTTAATATCCTCCACGGCATCTATCCTGATTACGATGGAGGTGTGGAGATTGACGGGGGAAAGGTTGACTTTAAGAATGCCAATGACGCCATCGAATTCGGCATTGCCAAGGTGCATCAGGAGGTAAACCTTGTGACAGAGCTGACGGTGGGGCAGAATATAGCCCTTGGCTACGAGGTGACAAGAGGATTCCTGGTGGACTACGACGCCATGTACAGAAAGACGGACATCATCCTGGAAAAGCTGGGGTGTAAATTCAGAGGCAGGGACCGTGTGACCTCCCTCAGCACCGGCGAGATGCAGATGATACTGATTGCCAAGGCATTGTTTCACAATGCAAAAATCATTTCCTTTGACGAACCCACATCGGCCCTGACTGACCGTGAAGTGGACCGTTTGCTTAAGATGATTATGGAACTGAAGGACCAGGGAATCACTATACTGTACATCACGCACCGTCTGGACGAGGTGTTTGCCATAGCGGACAGGGCCAGCATTCTGCGCGACGGAAGGTATATCACCACGTTGGACATGAAGGAGACATCCAAGGAAGAACTGATACGCCACATGGTGGGCCGGGATGTGTCCGCCTATGCCGTTAGGAATAATCCTCTGTGCGCCACTGACGAGGTGGTGCTGGAGGCCAGGGACCTGTGCAGGAACGGAGTATTTGAGCATATAAGCTTTGAGCTCCACAGAGGCGAGATTCTGTCCTTCGCCGGACTGGTGGGATCCAAGAGAACGGATGTGATGCGGGCAATATTTGGAGCCGACCCCTATACCAGCGGGGAAGTTTACATAAAAGGTAAAAGGGCGGAGATAAAGAGCCCTAAGGATGCCCTGGGGTACAGTCTGGGGCTGATACCTGAAAACAGAAAGACCCAGGGCTTTGTAAAGAACTTTACCAACGCCGGCAACATGGCGCTGGCCTCCATGAACCGGTTCTGCAGCAAGGGCTTCGTGAATGCCAGGAAGATATATGACAACTGTATGTATTACACAGGGGAAATGAATCTGCATCCTGCGGATCCGGATTATCTGACAGAGAGTCTGAGCGGCGGAAATGCCCAGAAAGTCATCATCGCGAAGTGGATGACCACGGACGCCGATATCATTATATTTGACGAACCCACAAAGGGAATCGACGTGGGTGCCAAGGCGGAGATATACCGCCTGATGGAGGACCTGGTAGCTGGAGGAAAGGCCATCATCATGGTGTCCTCGGAGCTGCCGGAGGTCATAGGCATGAGCGACAGGGTCGTGGTCATGAGGGAAGGAAAGATCATGGGCTTTCTGAACCACGATGAACTGAATGAAGAAGTCATAATGAGTTTTGCGATGGGAGGCTGACTATGAAGAATGTAATTAAGAAATTTTTAAGGGAATTAGAAGTAGTTGCTGCGCTGGCTGTAATCATGGTGGTATTTGGCGTCATACAGCCCATTTATTTTTCGCCGTCCAACCTGCTTGATATCCTGGACCAGTCCGTCATCAACGGCCTTCTGGCTATCGGCATGACCCTGGTTATCATCACCGCAGGAATTGACCTGACAGTTGGCTCCACGCTGGCTATTGTAATCGTAAGCGTGGGTAATTTCCTGGTTATGGGTCTTAATCCTTTTGCAGCCGTCCTTACAGGCGCGGCCATCGGCTTTGGGCTGGGGCTTGTGAACGGAATCCTTGTGGCTGAGATGAAGCTGCAGCCCTTTGTGGCTACTCTGGGCATGATGTCCGTATACAGGGGCGTTGCCTACCTTATAACAGGGGGCTGGCCTGTACTTAACATTCCGCAGAATTTCAGGGATATCATGGACGGTGATGTAATAGGCGCCCTGTCCTCGTCCATGATTCTGTTCCTGGCTGTGACAGTGGCTGTCTATATCCTGCTGAAGCACACAAAGTTTGGCACCTACCTGTATTCCATTGGAAGCAATGAGGAGGCCACACGTCTGTCCGGCGTCAATGTGGATTTCAACAAAATCATGTCTTACGCAATCTGTGGTGTCTGCGTTGCGTTTGCCGGGATGGTCATGCTGGCGAAACTGGGAACCGGCGAGCCTGCGGCCGGAGCCAGCTATGAGACCAATGCCATTGCCGCTGCGGCCATTGGAGGCACCAGCCTGGCAGGCGGCAAGGGAAGCATCATAGGTACGTTCCTGGGAGCAATCCTTCTCCAGGCCCTGAAGGTAGGGCTGGTGGTCTGCGGCGTGGATACTTTCTGGCAGTATATTGCTACGGGTCTTATCATAGTCTTCGCGGTATATGTGGACGTAATCCAGGGTAAACTGGCAGCCGTGAGACTGAATAAGAAGGCAAAGGCGGAATAAACGTATAAGGGGGTCTGGACAGTGAGAGACTGCGAGAGAGATTACATTTGTGTCATCGGCAGCCTTAACTACGATATCATCATGAAGCAGAAGCGCATGCCTTTTCTGGGGGAGACATACACCGCTGACAGCATAACCTATTCCGGGGGAGGAAAGGGTGCCAATCAGGCGGTACAGTGCGCCAAGCTGGGAATCGACACCATTATGGTGGGGAAGGTCGGAAGGGACACCTTTGGGGATACCCTGGTGGAAAAGCTGAAGGAGTATGGGGTGGACTGTTCCTGCATTGGCAGGAGCAGCAGCCCCACGGGCGTGGGCGTGGTCCATGCCCTGGAGGATGGAAGTGTGTATGCATCCATCATTACAGGCGCCAATTTTGATATTACATCCCTGGAAATCGACGGGCTGGACGAGCTGGTCAGGAACAGCGGGATTATCATTCTCCAGCTGGAGATACCTACCGGTGTGGTGGAACATATCATCCGAAAGGCAAAACAGTATCATGTATACACCATACTTAACGCCGCCCCGGCCAAGGAAATAGACCGGGATGTGCTTAAGCTGGTGGACTGCCTGATTGTCAATGAGACAGAGGCATCCTTTTACGCGGGAGTTGATATGACGGATGGCGGCATGGTAAGGGCTCATGCAGACAGGCTGAGGCAGCTGACAGACGGGACTGTTATCGTCACCCTGGGCTCCAAGGGCAGCATGCTGCTGGAGAAAGAGGGAGTGGTCCCCATTGAGCCTGTAAAGGTGGAGCATGTGACAGATAGCACCGGGGCGGGGGATTCCTATATAGGGGCATTTGCCTATGGCAAATATAAAGGTATGACGGACCGCCAGGCGTGCTGCTTTGCAGCAAGGGCAGCTTCAGTGACCGTGACAAAGATAGGGGCGCAGGAGGCCATGCCCTGCTTAAGGGAGATTAACTAACCCTTGTTCCTGCCGTCTTATCTGTTACGAGAAATGAAAAAATGTGACAGAAAATGCAATAATCATGGTTGAACTAAGGATGGGCTCTTTGATATAATAAAGCTATTATAGTTCAAAGGGGTAAGCATATGGTTCCTGAGTTGAGAAAAGAAGAGATACTGAAGAGTATTAAAAAGAGGGATATCTCTTATATAAAAGACCTGGCAGCGGAATTAAACATTTCCCTGTCCACTGTGCGCAGGGATGTTGCTGCTCTGGAACAGGAAGGCAGTGTCATCGTCATGCGCGGAGGCGCGGTTAAGTATAAGGCGGAGGATTTCGACGAGCCTGTGGTAAAGAAAAAGCTGATTCACAGCGAGGAGAAGGAGATCATAGCCAGGAAGGCGGCTGCGCTGGTGGAGGACGGAGACTGCGTTTACGTGGATTCAGGCACTACCACGGTAGGGATGCTCAAATATCTCCAGGGAAAGCGAATCACCATTGTCTCCAGCAGCACGGAACTGCTGGACAATCTGCCCATCAAGAACGCAAAGTGTATCCTGCTGGGGGGAGAGGTGAGGGATGATTTGGAATCCGTACTGGGCGCCCTGACGGAAAAGATGATATCCGACATGTATTTTGATAAGGCGTTTATTGGCGCCAACGGTTATATTCCGGACGGAGGCATCTACACCTACGATGACAGAGAGGCCAGGAAAAAGGTGATTGTAAAAGACCATTCCAAGGTGGTCTATGTGCTGATGGATACATCTAAAAAGAATAAGTATGCGTTTTCCAAGGTGTTTGATTTGGGTGAGGCGGTTTTGATTACAGAGGAGGAAGATAATAGGTAAGGATGTGAGGGAAAGTACGCGGACGCGGGTAGGGAGCCGCGTCCGTGAGAGCCGGGAACGCAGGGCGGGAGGTGACCGTTTCCGCAGTGGGAGAGACTAAGGCGCCAGAATCCCGGCATGCCATTTTTCTTTATTAGATATGTGATATAAACGATGCAGACGCGGTAATACGTTATTCCCGCTCCGCAGCCCGCGTCCGACTCACCCGCCCCCATTTCACTCACGGACGGATGCCCCCCCCCTGAACCTTTACATCACATCTACCCTTAATCCCCAAACACAGCCTTATAATCAGCCTGGAATTTGACAATGCCCTGGTCGGTCAGAGGATGCTTTGTCATCTGCTCCAGTACCTTGTAGGGAACAGTTGCAATGTCGGCACCGGCCTTGGCGCAGTCGATTACGTGAATCGGGTTGCGCACGCTGGCGGCAATGATTTCGGTTTCAATGTTGTGCATCTGGAAAATCTCGGTGATGTCGTAAATCAGGTCGATACCCGGCATGGAGATGTCATCCAGACGTCCAAGGAATGGGGATACGTAGGACGCGCCTGCCCGTGCGGCTAAGAGAGCCTGTGCGGATGTGAATACCAGGGTAACGTTGGTCTTGATGCCCTCTGCGTGAAGCACCTTGACAGCCTTTAAGCCTTCTATTGTCATAGGAATCTTAACTACCATGTTGGGATGGATGGCTGCAATCTCGCGGCCTTCCTTAATCATGCCCTCTGCGTCAACGGTGGTAGCCTTAACCTCGCCGCTGATAGGTCCGTCCACGATGTCGGTGATTTCCTTAATGACTTCGGCAAAGTTTCTTCCCTCTTTTGCAATCAGGGATGGATTGGTGGTAACGCCGCAGATGACACCCATATCATTGGCTTTTTTGATATCCTCAACATTCGCTGTGTCCACAAAAAATTTCATAGTAAATACCCTCCTAAAATGTGTGGGACAGGCTCCCCTGCCCGTTTCCTTTTTATCTCTAAGTGTATTATAGCGCATATACATGCTGTGTCAAGCAAATTATTGCAAAAATGTGCGTTAGTATGCGATTTTTGCTGGAATGCACACAGAATGATACCGGAACACAAATGAAATACCGCAAAAGTAACGCAAAAAATTGCAGCGGTTTTTTTGGAGTGCTAACTATAAAAAGTCCAATCCCTTGTTCCGGTAGTCCACTGCCATCTCGACGGACACGTCGTTGTCCGTGATTAATGTGGTAAAAGCCTCGATGCCGCACACATGGTATCTGGATACGGTATTCAGTTTAATGGGATTCACCAGGGCAATGACCCTTCGGGAGGACTGAATCAGCTGTCTCTTTATGCTGACCTCGTCCGGGTATGGGATGGTCATGCCGTATTCGGGATGGATGGCGTATACGCCCATAAAGCACAGGTCAGGGTGGTAGAGGGCTGCCTGGCTGGCCGCGGTTTCACCCACATTGGTCATGGATTCCTTTAACAGCCGTCCTCCCAGGACGATTACATCCACCTGGTCCTTCATGGAACAGGCGTGGGCAATGGAATAGCTGTTGGTCAGCACGGTCAGCTTGAGGCCGTTTGGAATGTTCTTGGCAAACTGCAGGTTCGTACTGCTGCCGTCAATGGCCACCAGCTGGTCCTTCTCCAGAAAGTCCAGGGCCTTCAGCGCCAGGCGCTGCTTTAATTCCACATCCGTTGTCTCGCGGTCAAAGAAATTGATGACCGGGCGCTCCATGGGAATGGCGCCGCCGAACACACGCTTGACCTGCCCTTTCTGGTCCAGGTCCAGCAAATCGCGGCGGATGGTATCCTCGGATACATTCAGCTCCACTGCCAGTCTGCTGACCACCACCTTGCCGGAGGAGTGAAGCTTATTTAAGATTAATGCCTGCCGTTCTTCTTTTAACATATCATTCCCTGTCCTTTTCTTTAATTCATTCTTTTATCCATTCTTTTACCAGTTCCATCCAGCCCTGACAGTGCGGCACAAGGCAGTCGCCTGTGCTGTCAGAAACCTCGTCCGTAGCCAGGGACAGTCCGTGGCGTCCGCTGGGATAGATGTGCATTTCCAGGCTGACGCCCGCCTTTTTCAGGGCCTGGGCCAGCAGCAGAGAGTTTTCCACAGGCACGGACTGGTCGGTCCAGGTGTGCCACAGGAAGGTCCTGGGTGTCTGCGCGCCTGCCTGAAGTTCCAGGGAAACCAGTTCCCTGAGCTGGGGGTCGCCGGCCCTGTCTCCCAAAAGCTGTTCAAAGGAGCGTTTATGTCCGAATTCTCCGGATGTGATAACCGGATAGCACAGAATCATTCCCTTTGGCTGTATGTCCTCAGGGGCCGCATTCAGGGGGGCATAGAGAAATTCGCGGTTCCACATCATGCCCAGGCAGGCGGCCAGATGACCTCCCGCAGAGAAACCGCACACGATGATCCGCTCTGTGTCAATATTCCATTCCCGGGCATGGCTTTTCACAAAAGCCACGGATTTGGCCAGTTCCATAAGAGCCACGGGAAATGTTTCCGGGGCAACGCTGTAGTGCAGGGAAAAGACCTGGCATCCCGCTGCCAGAAATTCCATGGCCACGGGCTGGTCTTCCCTGGGGGACACAAAGCCGTATCCGCCTCCGGCGCATAGGACGACGGCCGGGCGGAGAAGCTCCGGCTTATGGGGCAGGCGATCCAGCAGATAAGCAGTCAGGTCCGCCGGCTCCCGGGATGCCCTTGCATGGCCGCATTCCTGTTTCGTAACCATAATATTAAAATGTTTTATATTCATGTTCTCGCCTTTCCGGAAACAGGAGGGTGGTGAATATGAAAAAAGCTGTTTCCAGTATCATTATACTGAAAACAGCTCAGGGGTTCAATCATTTTTGCCGCCTGTTTTATGTCACTGCCTTTACTGTCGGCGAAACATGGTTTCAATGTAAGCCAGGATAAGGGGGGCGATTCCCTTTGCTTCATTTTCCACCACCGGCTCCCTCATATAGTATTCAAAGGTTCCCTCCCGCATGTCCGTGTTGCCCAGCCCGGCAACCAGGCAGATGCCGCCCAGCTGGAGCCTGCCGTCTTTCTCGGAGAGATATGTGCTGCATATGCCCTCAAATGCCTTTTGGCCGTATTTAAAATATTCATCAGAAAGGTAATGGAGGCGTACGCTTTTCATGATGGCATAGGCGAATATGGCGGAACCGGATTCCTCCAGGTAGTTGGGGGCGATTCCGCCCCGGTTTACCACCTGGTACCACATGCCGGTGGCCTGGTCCTGGTAAGGCAGCATGGCATCAATCAGTTCCTTATAGATGACGTTCAGCCGCGCCTTCTGGCACGCCATGGATTCCGGCATGACTTCCATGGTGTCGATTAAGGCCATGGCATACCAGCCCATGGCCCTGAGCCAGAAGTTCTCCGACAGTCCGGTCACCTTATCGCACCAGAACATCTGGCGTGAATCATCGTAGGCATGGTAGTACAGTCCGTTGAGCGGGTCCCTCATCCGTTCGTATACCTGGAGGAACTGCCGGAAGGAATCCTCGCAGTTCTTACAGCCGTTATACTCTGCTTCATACTGCATATAGAAAGGCTGGGCCATGTACAGCCCGTCCAGCCATATCTGGCTGGGATAGATTTTCTTATGCCAGAAGTTCCCCGTGGATGTGCGGGGCTGTTCCTTTAACTGGCTGTATACAGTATCCATAGCCTTCCTGTATTTTTCTTTTCCGGTCAGCTTGTAAAGGTCGAACAGGGTTTTGCCGGCATTTACATTATCCAGGTTGTACTCCTTTGGGTCATAGGATTCAATGGAGCCGTCCTCCCTTACAAAGTGGCCGGTGAAGGCGTCTGCGAAGTTCAGATACCGGTCGTTCCTGGTTATAAGGTAGAGTTCGATGATGGCCTTAATCATGCAGCCGTCAATATAGTTCCAGGTGGATTTTGAACCCTCCCGGATTTTTTCAATGTTCCACACAGGGGACTCAGGGGTGCTCTGTTCAATCAGCTGGTCGACGTAACGGTCCAGTATTTTCATAATCTTAACTCTCCTTTATGCATATATGTACACTGAGCCTGATGTAAGGCGTCTTTGAAAAATGGAAGTGTAAACGTTTGCAGACAAAACGGTAGTAATTTAGTTCAACTAAATTTGGGATAAACCCTTAAATTACAGTGCAATATGTCTTTGAAATCCTCGAAATCCATTTTTTTAATCCTGAATCTATCTTAACACAAAAAAAGCAGGAAAAGAATTGGATATATTATACAAAAAAATATTAAAAAACTATACGAATCAAACAATTGACATACGATATAAATAGTGTTACTATGTAACCACAAAGAAAAACGATGCATGTTTGCTTAAAATAAGCTAAATGTAATTGCTTACAAATAGCAGATATGCATAATTTTTGAAGCAATTATGCAAACCTTTGCAAACGCGCGAGCAAAGACAAAGAAAAGAGAGGGAGAGAAATGATGAAGAAGAACCTGAAAAAAGCAGTGTCCCTGGCCCTGGCATCTGTAATGGCATTATCGCTGACAGCCTGCGCAGGCGGCAGCGGCAGCGGGACCACCACGGCAGCGCAGACAGAAGGCAAGGAAGCAGAGAGCGGATCTGAGGACGTGACCATTAAGTTCTGCTGGTGGGGCGGTGACTCCAGACATGAGGCAACTGAGAAGGCAGTGGACGCTTTCATGGCAAAGTATCCTAATATTAAGGTAGAATGCGAGTACGGAGCCTGGACCGGATGGGAAGAGAAGCAGTCCCTGGCCATTCAGGGAGGCAATGCAGCCGATGTCATGCAGATTAACTGGAACTGGATTACATCCTACAGCGGCAACGGAACCAACTTTGCAAATCTGGAGGACTGTAGCGATGTCCTGGACCTGACCCAGTTTTCACAGGAAAGCCTGGACCAGTGTAGGGCGGACGGCAAGCTGATGGCAGTGCCGGTGGCCCTGACAGGACGACTGTTCTACTGGAACAAGACCACCTTTGATGAGGTTGGATGTGAGATTCCTACGGATGAGGCTTCCCTCCTGGAGGCGGGCGCTAAGTTTAAGGCTTACAATGAAGATTACTACCCTCTGGCCATGATGGAATATGACAGGGCCATCTTCCTGGTATACTATCTGGAAAGCGTATACGGCAAGCCATGGGTTGAAAACGGGGAGCTTCAGTATACAGCTGAGGAGATTCAAACAGGCATGGACTTCATGACAAAGCTGGAGGAGGCACACGTGATTCCTACCATCGCTACCCTTCAGGGCGATATGGCTGATTCCTTAGACAAGAACGCAAAGGTAATCGACGGCAAGTATGCAGGCGTATTTGAGTGGGATTCCGCAGTTTCCAAGGTTCAGAAGGCAATCGCGGAGAGCACCACAAAGCCGGGCCAGGAGCTGGTTATCGGCGACTTCCTTAAGTTTGGCGATTACGATGGCGGCTTTACCAAGATTTCCATGGCGCTGGCAGTGTCCGCAAATTCAGCTCATCCAAAGGAAGCAGCCATGCTGATTAACTACTTATTAAATGATGACGAGGCAATTGAAATCTGCGGTACGGAGCGCGGCATTCCATGCTCGGCAGAGGGTGTAAAGATTCTGGAGGAAAAGGGAATCGGTGACAAGCTGGTCATGGAAGCCAATGCAAAGGTTCTGGCCTACTCCAAATTCCCTCTGGACCCCATGTTTGAGCACAACGACCTGAAGGCCAATCCGGACGGTGTATATTATAAGGTATTTGGAAAGCTGAGTGCAGGCGACATCACTTCCGCCGAAGCAGCAGAAGACTTGATGAAGGGTATTGACGACTGCTATAACTTCTGATTTTAAACAGCTTCAGGAAAGATATTGTGTTGGAATGAAAGACAGGGCCGCCGGACATGACCCGGGCGGCCCGTATCCTGGCCCCAGGCAGCGGGCAGCAGGAAAGGCACGGCGGATAATCAGGAAAAGGGCGGTGTCAGGAATAGAATTGATGTTAGGGAAGCAGTAAAATACAGGGAAAACTACGACAGCATTGTTACATATTTTAAGACTTTGAAAACGCCCGGCATGGACCAGATGGTCCTGCTGATAGATACCATAGAGCAGATGTCCCCGGAAATATACGAGCATTACAGGGCGCTCCAGGACATGTTCCGCATAAGGTTAAAGGCCATGCTGGCAGGAGAAAATCCGGGCCCGCATGAGCAGCTGGCATACATTATCAAAAAGGGGTGCAGCACAGGTACGCTGCTCAGGGAGAAGTATGAGAGCTATTTAGATTAATAGGTTTGGAGGTAACCGTATGAAAAAAAAGAAAGGATTCTGGGCGCTGAATATCGGCCTGCTTTACATTCTGCCGTGGCTGGTTGGATTTCTTCTGTTCAAGGTATATCCATTTGCATCTTCGCTGTACTACAGCTTTACCAACTATGATTTGTTCAACGGAATAACAAAAACCGGACTTCTGAACTACGAGAAGATATTTACGGATGAGGACATCATAAGGGCCTTTGTGGTGACGTTTAAATATGCCATCCTAGACGTGCCCTTAAAGCTGGCCTTCGCCCTCTTTATCGCGTACATCCTTAACTTCAAGCTGAAGGGCGTGAACTTCTTCAGGACAGCATATTACATCCCATCCATCCTGGGCGGTTCCATTGCCATAGCGATTCTCTGGAGGGCTGTATTTAATACGGATGGCCTGATTAACACGGTAATCACATTTTTCGGAGGGCCAAAGATTAACTGGATGGCCGGTTCCAACAGCGCGCTGTTCGTGATTGTACTTTTGCGCGTTTGGCAGTTTGGTTCTGCCATGGTCATTTTCCTGGCAGCCTTAAAGGGCGTGTCCGAAGATTTGTATGAGGCTGCCTCCATTGACGGCGCGGGCAAGTGGACCCAGTTCTTTAAGATTACGGTACCCCTTATCACACCGGTTATTTTCTATAACCTGATTACACAGCTCTGCCAGGCATTCCAGGAATTCAACGCTCCGTTCCTGGTTACAAAGGGCGGGCCAAACGGTGCAACCACCCTGATTTCCATGCTGATTTACAACAATGCATTCCTGCGCCATAAGATGGGCATGGCCAGCGCACAGGCATGGATTCTGTTCCTGATTGTCATGACGCTGACCGCGGTGGCGTTCATCAGCCAGAAAAAATGGGTATATTATTCAGACGAGGAAGGGAGGTAGGAACGTATGACAAGAGAGACAAAACGGAAGGTCAGCACGGTAATCCGCTACACCCTGCTGATTCTGGTGGGGTTCATCATGGTATACCCTCTAATCTGGATGGTTGGGGCCACATTTAAGACCAACTCCGAGATATTCACCAGCGCATGGTTCCTGCCTAAGAACCCTGTGTTTGACGGATACAGCAATGCCTTTAAGAGCTATGGAGGAAAAATATCCCTGGTTTCCTCCCTGATTAATACATATAAAATTGTGATTCCCAAGGTGATTTTCACCGTGGTATCCGCCGCCATCGCGGCCTATGGATTCGGACGGTTTGACTTTAAGGGAAAGAAGATTTTCTTTGCGCTGCTGATGTCCACCCTGTTTCTTCCGCAGGTGGTTCTCAATGCGCCCCAGTACATCATGTTTAACAAGTGGAAGTGGGTCAACACCTACCTTCCTCTGATCGTACCCTCCCTGTTCGCGGCGGATACCTACTTCGTATTCATGCTGATTCAGTTCCTCAGGGGAGTGCCCAAGGAGCTGGAGGAAGCCGCCAAGATTGACGGCTGCAATACATTAAAGACGCTGTGGTTCGTGATTGTTCCTATGCTGAAGCCGTCTCTGGTGTCCTGCGCCCTGTTCCAGTTCATGTGGACCAACAATGATTTCCAGGGGCCGTTGATTTACATTGCGGACATGCAGAAATATACCAACTCCGTATACCTGCGCATGTCCATGGACGGAGATGTGGGCTTCCAGTGGAACCGTATCCTGGCCATGTCCCTGATTTCCATTGTACCATCGCTGATTGTGTTCTTCTGCGCACAGGATTCTTTCATTGACGGTATTGCGGCAGGCGGGGTTAAGGGTTAAAATATAAAAAGACCAGGGTCAGCCTGGATGCGAATGGGGGCTCTCCTGGGAGGGTCCCCATTCCTGATTTGATATTGCGGCCATAGAGGGTCAGACTAGAAAAGAGGTATAATACCATGGATTTAAAGGTGATTTATAAAAATGCGCGCTGCGCCGTACTTGAGATAGAGGACGGAGGTACATATGAAACCAGCCGGATGTACCGCCTCTATCTGAACGGGGAATTCATCCGGGAAACAGGAAAAGCTGTCACAAGTCTTTATAATCTGAAACCGGATACCAGCTATCAGGTGGAGGCCAGAAGCGGGGACGGCCTTGAGTTAAAGTCCTCCTTTACCACAGACAGTGAATTCGTGACATTGGATGTGCGTGATTTTGGGGCAAAGGGAAACGGGATTCAGGATGACACTCTGTTTATCCAGGCTGCCATTATGGCCTGCCCTGAAAAGAGCCGGGTCCTGATTCCGGCCGGGACCTACCGGATTGTGTCCCTGTTCTTAAAGGATGATGTGAATATTGAGCTGGCTGAGGGGGCGGTGCTGTCCGCGTATACGGACCGGACCCGTTTTCCTGTGTTTCAGGGAATGCTCCAGAGCTATGACGAGCAGGGTGAATATAATCTGGGCACATGGGAGGGCAATCCGCTGCCCATGTTTACCGGCATCATAACAGGCGTGAACGTGAAGGGCGCCGTCATTTATGGACAGGGAATCATAGACGGGAACGCGGGGGCCGGGGAGGGAAACTGGTGGCACGAGCCCAAGGTGATACACACGGCCTGCCGGCCCAGGATGATTTTCCTGGAGCGGTGCCGGCAGGTGACGATTCAGGGAATCACAGTGAGAAACAGTCCCAGCTGGAACATCCATCCCTATTTTTCCGACCACTTAAGATTCTTTGACCTTAAGGTGCTGAGTCCCAAGGATTCGCCGAACACGGACGGACTGGATCCGGAATCATGCGAGGATGTGGAGATTGCAGGCGTCTGCTTCTCCCTGGGAGATGACTGCATTGCCGTAAAGTCGGGAAAAATCTATATGGGCTCCACCTATAAACGCCCGTCAAAGGACATATCTATCCGAAGATGCTGTATGCGGGACGGTCATGGATCCGTTACCATCGGAAGCGAGATGGCGGGCGGGGTAAAGGACCTGACCGTTAAGGACTGCATGTTCCTGCACACGGACAGGGGACTGCGCATCAAGACGCGCAGGGGCAGGGGAAAGGACGCCGTGGTGGACGGAATTGTCTTTGAACACATCCGCATGGACCATGTGATGACTCCCTTTGTCATCAACTGTTTTTATTTCTGTGACCCGGACGGACACAGCGAATATGTGCGAACAAAGGAAGCGCTTCCGGTGGATGACAGAACGCCTTTGATTAAGAGCCTGTGCTTTAAGGATATAGAGGCGGGAAACTGCCATGTGGCGGCTGCCTATATGTATGGTCTTCCGGAACAGCGGATTGGACGGGTGGAGATGGAGCATGTCCGCGTCACCTATGCGCCGTCTGCCAGGGAAGGGCAGCCTGCCATGATGGATGGCTGTGACTCCCATATACGCCGCATGGGAATCTACGCCAATCAGATTGAAGAGCTGATTCTTAAGGATGTGAAGGTGGAAGGACAGGATGGTCCGGCCATCATCACGGAAAATATCGGCCGTGTCTGCGGAAGCATTTGACAGAAGCCGGAAAACGAGTTAGATTGTATTCGTACGTCTGAACGGAAATGATATGTAAACGCTTATGGTGGATTGCAAAGAGGGGGATATTATGGCAGTGACGATAAAGGATATCGCGAAAAGGGCAGGGGTTTCCTATTCCACGGTATCCAGGGCCTTAAACGGCATAGGGGTGGAGAACACGGAGAGCAGGAAGAACATACTGCGCCTGGCTCAGGAGATGGGGTATGTGCCCAACCAGGCTGCCATCAACCTGAAAAAATCCAGATCCTATGTAATAGGGCTGTATTTCTCTGCCATCAGCAAGATGACATCGCCGTTTGTGCTTCACGACGTGCTGACAGGGGTTTACAGCGTTGCGGGAGGCAAGTATAATGTAGTGGTTAAAGGTATTGATATGCATGAACCAGGAACACTGAATCCCAGCTATTTTGACGGAATCATCGTATTGTCCCAGCGAAGCGAGGACATGGAGTTTATGAACGAGGTCCTGGACAAAAAGATTCCAATGGCAGTCATCTGCCGTGCAGTGGACGTGGACGCGCCCAATGTGACCACGGATGAGGCCCTTGCCATGGAACGGGCCATGGACTATCTGCTGGAGAACGGACACCGGAATATCGGCATCATAGAAGGAAATCCGGGACTGGATTCCAGCCGGCTGCGCCGCAGGGGATGGAGGACGTCCATGACCAGCCACGGACTGGATCCGGATGCCCTTCCCGTCATCAGCGGCAATTACCGGTATGCCAGCGGATATACCGCGGCAAAACAGCTTCTCGCCTTCCGGCCCACGGCTCTGCTGTGCTTTAACGATGAGATGGCTTTTGGAGCCAGGACAGCCATTGTGGAGGCCGGCCTTAAGGTGCCGGACGATGTTTCTCTGGTGGGCTTTGACAACTGGGATATGTCAGGCTATTCGGATATGCATTTGACCACGGTGGAGCGCAACATGGGTGAGATTGCCAAAGAGGGAGCCAGGGTGCTGCTCAGGCGCCTGGACGAGGGAATCATCGACAACCGGAGGATTTACCTGAACAATAAGCTGATTATCAGGGATACGGTTAAGAATCTGAATATGGAAGAGAGGAAACCATCATGAAAAAGTTAGAGGAGTATGTAAGAAGCATACCGGATTTTCCGGAGCCTGGAATCATATTCCGGGATGTGACCAGCATCCTGCAGGACGCGGACGGGCTGCACATGGCAGTGGACAGTCTGATTGACATGGTTAAGGACCTGGATTACGACCTGGTGATAGGCCCCGAATCAAGGGGATTTATCTTTGGGGTTCCGGTGGCCTATGCACAGCACAAGGGATTTGTGCCTGTACGCAAAAAGGGTAAGCTTCCCTGCGAGACCATTGCCATGGAATATGACCTGGAATACGGACAGGCAACCATTGAAATGCACAAGGATGCCATCCGCCCGGGTCAGAAGGTAATCATTGTGGACGACCTGATCGCCACAGGAGGAACCACCGAGGCAATTGTCAAGCTGATTGAACAGCTGGGCGGACAGGTGGTAAAGATCTGCTTTGTCATGGAGCTGGCAGGGCTGAACGGGCGGGAGCATCTGAAGGGGTATGATGTGGATTCAGCGATTATTTATGAAGGTAAGTAGAAAAATGAAATAGATTTGGTTAAAGAATGGGCCCATTAGATTAAAAATGGGCCTTTTTGTTATGTCTGAGCATCAAACACACCTCAAAATTCGTCTGATATTTTCTTGCCCCGCTTTTTTCCAAGCGCCCCTTGCTTTTTTACATAAAAAAAATTATAATGTATCTTGACTATCCATAGGAAAAGGTGACCGAACATATGGCAAATGAGGGAACAAAAGAAAAACTGGATATCGAATTGGAAGCGCCGGCCGACTTTACCAGCCCTGAAGAGCTGTATCAGGACTTGATTAATACAATCCGCAAATATCATCCTTCGGATGATATCACCATGATCGAAAAGGCTTACAGGATTGCAGATGAGGCCCATAAGGAGCAGAAGCGCAAGTCCGGTGAGCCCTATATCATCCATCCGCTCTGCGTGGCTATCATACTGGCCGACTTGGAGATGGATAAGGAGACCATTGCAGCAGGGCTTCTTCATGATGTGGTAGAGGATACCATTATGACCCTGGAGCAGCTGACCAAGGAGTTCGGCTCTGAGGTTTCCTTCCTGGTGGACGGTGTCACCAAGCTGACACAGTTAAACTGGGATAAGGACAAGGTGGAGATTCAGGCAGACAATCTGCGCAAGATGTTTTTGGCCATGGCAAAGGACATCCGCGTTATTATCATCAAGCTGGCGGACCGTCTCCACAACATGAGGACAGGTCAGTACTGGAAGCCGGAGAAGCAAAAGGAAAAGGCCAGGGAGACCATGGAGATTTATGCTCCCATCGCTGACAGGCTGGGCATTTCCAAGATCAAGATTGAACTGGATGATCTGTCCCTTAAGTTCCTTCAGCCGGATGTATATTACGACCTGGTGGAGAAAGTGGCCCTTCGCAAGGATACAAGGGAGGCCTTTGTCCGGGAAATCGTGGACGAAGTCAAGAACCACATGGAGGATGCGGGCATTGAGGCCACGGTGGGCGGACGTGTGAAGCATTTCTTCAGTATCTATAAAAAGATGGTGAACCAGAACAAGACTCTGGACCAGATATATGATTTGTTTGCAGTGCGCATCATGGTGGAGACCGTGAAAGACTGCTATGCTGCCCTGGGCGTCATCCATGAGATGTATAAGCCCATTCCGGGCCGTTTCAAAGACTATATAGCCATGCCCAAACAGAATATGTACCAGTCCCTGCACACCACCCTGATTGGGAGCAACGGACAGCCCTTTGAGATACAGATCCGCACCTTTGAGATGCACAGGACAGCGGAATACGGTATCGCCGCCCACTGGAAGTATAAGGAGAGCGGAAGCGGACAGGTGGCTGCGGGAAGCGCTGAGGCAAAGCTCAGCTGGCTGCGCCAGATTCTGGAGTGGCAGAGGGATACGGACGATTCCAAGGAATTCCTGAGTATGGTCAAGGGGGATTTGGATCTGTTCTCCGACAGTGTGTACTGCTTTACACCGTCAGGGGATGTAAAGACCCTGCCCAGCGGTTCCACCCCCATCGACTTTGCATATTGTATACACAGCGCGGTGGGAAATAAGATGGTGGGAGCCAGGGTCAACGGCAAGCTGGTGCCCATCGAATATGTGATTCAAAACGGCGACCAGCTGGAAATCATCACATCCCAGAATTCCAAGGGACCCAGCCGGGACTGGCTGGGCATTGTGAAGAGTACCCAGGCCAAGAATAAGATTAACCAGTGGTTCAAGAGCCAGATGAAGGAAGACAACATCGTCAGGGGCCGGGACCAGATTGAACGCTACTGTAAGGCTAAGGGCATTAACTGGTCTGAAATCGGCAAGCCCGAGTTCATGGAAAAGGTCATGAACCGGTATGCCTATAAGGATTGGGATTCCGTTCTGGCATCCGTTGGACACGGGGGCCTGAAAGAGGGCCAGGTCATCAACAAGATGCTGGAGGAGCGGGAGAAAAAGTTAAAGAGAGAAATTACGGATGCGGATGTGCTCAGCGGTATTGCTGACACAGCGGGAAGGGCCGGTGAGGCAAGCGTCCGCAAATCAAAGAGCGGCATAATGGTCAAGGGAATCCATGACCTGGCGGTTCGGTTCTCCAAGTGCTGCAACCCGGTGCCGGGGGATGAAATTATAGGATTTGTCACCAGGGGCCGCGGCGTATCCATCCACCGCACGGACTGTGTGAATATCATCAACCTGCCGGAGGATGAACGCAGCAGGATGATTGACGCAGAATGGCAGATGGCGGAGGGAGCCAGCAGCAATGAGCAGTACTCCACGGAAATCAAGATATTTGCCAACAACCGGATTGGCATGTTTGCAGATATATCCAAGGTCTTTACGGAGAAGCAGATTGACATTACTTCCATGAATGTGAGGACCAGCAAGCAGGGCAAGGCCACCATCATCATGACATTTGACATTCATGGGACCGATGAGCTGACCCGGCTGACGGATAAGATACGCCAGATTGAGGGCGTCCTGGATATAGAGAGAACAACAGGATAGCTGTGATGAAAGGGGAAGGATATGAGCGATATTAGGATTAAGACATGTGTATTGGGACAGGTGAGTACCAACTGTTATCTGGTTTATGATGAGCAGACCAAGGAGGGGGCGGTCATTGACCCGGCTGACAACGCTCCTTATATTCTGAACAAGTGCAGCGAGCTGGGAATCAATCTCACGGCAGTCCTGCTGACCCACGGTCATTTTGACCATATCATGGCTGTGCCGGATGTGCTCAGGGCATTTCGGGTAAAGGTCTATGCATATGAGACAGAGGAAAATATGCTGGCCGATACAAAGCTTAATATGACCGGAGGATTCAGAGGACCCCAGACCAGCCTGCATGCGGATGTGCTTCTTCATGACGGACAGGAACTGGATCTCCTGGGAACCAGATGGAAGGTGCTGTTCACACCGGGACATACCGCAGGCTCCTGCTGCTTCTATCTGCCGGATGAGGGCATTGTCTTTGCAGGCGATACCCTGTTTTGCGGTTCCTATGGCAGGACAGACCTGCCCACAGGGAATACGATTCGTATTGTCAGCTCCATTGTGGACGTACTGTTTAAACTGCCGGATGATACCATGGTGTATACAGGACACGGAGATCCCACCACCATCGGGTTTGAGAAGAAGGGGAATCCCGTGCTTACGGTAAGAGACAACATCCTCCGGGTAAAAGGCCCGGATGCCTTCAAACAGGAATAAAAGAAGGCTTTATTATAGAAAGCAGGTTTTGTATGATTGGACTTTTAATACAGGATAACCGGTACGAACAGGACATCAGAGAACTTCTGATGTCCTTTTATCCAGGTGAGGCTTATGCCCATGAGGTAAAAGACGGGGTGGACTTTTACGTGGAGACACGGCTGGGAGATGGCACGGTTTCCGTTTTTATATGGGAAAATGGAGCCGCCTCAGAGGACTTAAGCGGGAACGGGACCGGGCTGGAGCCGGGAAAAGATCAGGCCCCATCACGGCCGGAGGGGTTAAAGGGCTGGAAGTTATCGGATTCCTGCACCCGCCCCTCGGACCTTTCGGACCACTCCGCCACCAAGAATGTCATAAAGAAAATGTTTTACCTCATGCTGGCGGCGCGCACGGGAAAGGAAATGCCCTGGGGTTCCCTCACCGGCATCCGCCCCACCAAGATAGCCCTTACCAGGCTGGAGGAAGGCTGGAAGGAGGAGGATATCCGTTCTTTTATGAAGGAGACCTACCTTGCCAGCGATGAAAAGATAGATTTGAGCATTGAGATTGCCGCCAGGGAGAAAAAACTTCTGGAACCATTGGACTATGAGCGGGGCTACAGCCTGTACGTGGGGATACCATTCTGCCCCACCACATGTCTGTACTGTTCCTTTACCTCCTATCCCATTGGAAAATGGAAGGGGCGCACAGGTCTTTACCTGGAAGCATTGTTTAAGGAACTGGAATATACGGCCCGGAAGATGGAGGGAAGGCCTCTGGACACGGTCTATTTTGGCGGAGGCACCCCTACATCCCTTCCTGCGGAGGATTTAGAAGCTCTCTTAAGCAGGCTGGAGCAGCTCTTTGACCTGAGCCGCGTGCTGGAGTTTACAGTGGAGGCCGGAAGGCCGGACAGCATTACCCAGGACAAGCTTAAGGTGCTGAGAGACCACGGCATCACTCGTATTTCCATTAATCCCCAGACCATGAACCAAAAAACCCTGGACCTGATTGGCCGCCACCACACCGTGGAGATGGTGAAGGAGCGTTTTTACACGGCCCGCGAGCTGGGATTTGACAACATCAACATGGACCTGATTATGGGGCTTCCAGAGGAGAATATGGATGATGTGCGGCGCACATTGGAGGAGGTACGGGCTCTAGGCCCGGATTCCCTTACGGTCCATTCCCTGGCCATCAAGAGGGCGGCCAGGCTCAACATGTTCAGGGAAGAGTACGGCGGGCTGGAGATTCAGAACACCCCGGAGATGATCGAGCTCAGCGCTGCCTGCGCCCGTGAGATGGGTATGGAGCCCTATTATCTGTACCGCCAGAAAAACATGGCCGGTAATTTTGAGAATGTAGGGTACTCCCTGCCCGGCAAAGCCTGTATCTACAACATCCTTATCATGGAGGAGATGCAGACCATAGCTGCCTGCGGCGCGGGAACCACCACCAAGGTGGTATTTCCTTCTGAGAACCGCAGGGAACGCTGCGAGAATGTAAAGGAAGTGGAGCAGTACATCAGCAGGATTGACGAGATGATACAGCGCAAGGAGCGCATCCTTTAACTGTAAGCCCGCAGCGCCGCGGACTCATAGGGAGGAAAAAATCATTGAAAACACTTGCAAAATCATAAAAGATGCTTAAAATAAAGATATTGAAGAAAAATCAGGATTGGAGAACGCGTATGGCATTAGCTAAGAAGCCGGTCACCGGCATGAGAGATATCACGCCTGCTGAGATGCAGATTCGTGAGTACGTGATGAATCAAATCAAAGAGACCTATAAAAGCTTTGGATTTACCCAGATAGAGACACCCTGCGTAGAGCACATCGGGAACCTGACCAGCAAACAGGGCGGGGATAATGAGAAGCTGATTTTCAAGATACTGAAAAGAGGGGACAAGCTTAACCTGGAAGGGGCAAAGGAAGAGAATGACCTGGTGGACAGCGGCCTGCGCTATGACCTGACCCTCCCCCTTTCCCGCTATTACGCCAACAATGCAGCCAACCTGCCAAGTCCCTTCAAGGCGCTTCAGATGGGAAGCGTGTGGCGCGCGGACCGCCCCCAGAAGGGCCGTTTCCGCCAGTTTGTACAGTGTGACATCGATATTCTGGGAGATGCCACCAGCCTGGCTGAAATTGAGCTGATTCTGGCCACCACCACTGCCCTTGGAAGAATCTGCCCGGACAACGGCTTTACTGTCCGTATCAATGACAGGGGCATCCTGCGGGGCATGGCCCTGTACTGCGGTTTTCCGGAGGAGTCCATGGACCAGGTATTTATTACCCTGGACAAGATGGATAAGATTGGGTATGAAGGCGTGGAGAAGGAGCTTCTGGAATCCGGCTATTGTCCGGAGAGCGTAAGTAAATATCTGGACATGCTTAAGAACGTGACAAAGGATGCAGCCGGGGTAAGGGCCCTGGGACAGATGCTCTCAGAGGTGATGCCCGCCAATGTAAGCGAGGGCCTGGCCCACATCATGGACACAGTGGCTGAGGTGGCTGAGGCTGACTTCGGCCTGGAGTTCGACCCCACGTTGGTCAGAGGCATGTCATATTATACAGGAACTATTTTCGAGGTCTCCATGGAGGGCTTCGGCGGTTCCGTGGCAGGCGGCGGCCGCTACGATAAGATGATTGGCAAGTTTACAGGCATGGAGACACCGGCCTGCGGATTCTCCATAGGCTTTGAGCGCATTGTAACCATCCTTATGGACAATGGCTTTACCGTGCCCGGCGCTTCTGCCGGTAAGGCGTTTCTCTTTGAAAAGGGCGTGGACAGCGCCAGGCTGGCAGCTGTAATCCGCGAGGCCATGGACGAGAGAAAGAAGGGCGTGCAGGTTCTGGTTGCCCAGATGAATAAGAACAAGAAGTTCCAGAAGGAACAGCTGGGCAGGGAAGGGTATACGGAGTTTAAGGAATTTTATAAGGAAAGCCTGAAGAATTAAGGAAAATAAAGGAGATAAGACAATGGCAGAATCAATGGTTGGGTTAAAGCGTACCCATAGATGTACGGAAGTGACCACTGCCCACATCGGTCAGGAAGTGACCGTTATGGGATGGGTCCAGAAGAGCAGGAATAAGGGCGGCATCATCTTTGTGGATTTGAGGGACCGCTCCGGCATCCTTCAGATTATATTTGAGGAAAATGACTGCGGCGCAGAGAACTTTGCAAAGGCGGAAAAGCTGAGGAGCGAGTTCGTAGTTGCCGTTACAGGACGGGTGGAGGCCCGCTCCGGCGCGGTAAATACCAATCTGGCCACAGGAGCCATAGAAATCAGGGCCAATTCCATGCGCATTCTTTCCGAGTCCGAGACACCTCCCTTCCCCATTGAGGAGAACAGCAAGACAAAGGAAGAGCTGCGCCTGAAATACCGTTTCCTGGATTTGAGAAGACCGGATATCCAGAGAAATCTTATGATTAGGAGCCGGGTGGCTACCCTGACCAGAGCTTTTCTGGCTTCTGAGGGATTTCTTGAGATTGAGACCCCTACCCTGATTAAGAGTACGCCTGAGGGGGCCAGGGATTATCTGGTACCCAGCCGCGTGCATCCTGGTTCCTTCTACGCCCTGCCCCAGTCCCCGCAGCTGTTCAAGCAGCTTCTCATGTGTTCCGGTTATGACCGCTACTTCCAGCTGGCCCGCTGTTACCGCGATGAGGACCTGAGGGCAGACCGTCAGCCTGAATTCACACAGATTGACATGGAGCTGTCCTTTGTGGATGTGGACGATGTATTGGATGTAAATGAGCGCCTGTTAAAGAAGCTGTTTAAGGAAATCTGCAATTTTGATGTGCAGCTGCCCATTCCCCGCATGACCTGGCAGGAGGCCATGGACCGCTTTGGCTCTGATAAGCCGGACCTGCGTTTTGGTATGGAGCTTAAGAATGTTTCGGAGGTGGTTAAGGGCTGTGAGTTCGCGGTGTTTAAGGGGGCCCTGGAAAATGGCGGCAGCGTCCGCGGCATTAATGCCCAGGGACAGGGACATATGCCCCGTAAAAAGATAGACGCTCTGGTGGAGTATGCCAAGGGCTTTGGCGCCAAGGGTCTTGCCTATGTGGCAATCAGCGAGGACGGCACCTTCAAGTCCTCCTTTGCAAAGTTCATGAAGGAGGAGGAAATGAATGCGCTGATAAACGTCATGGACGGAAAGCCGGGCGACCTGTTACTGTTTGCCGCTGACCGGAATAAGGTGGTATTTGATGTCCTGGGCAACCTGCGTCTGGAACTGGCCAGACAGCTGGATTTGCTTAAGAAGGATGACTTTAAGTTCCTGTGGGTGACAGAGTTCCCGCTTCTGGAATATTCAGAGGAAGAGGACCGTTACGTGGCCATGCACCATCCCTTCACCATGCCCATGGATGAGGATTTGCAGTATATTGATTCTGACCCTGGCCGGGTTCGTGCCAAGGCTTATGATATTGTCCTGAACGGTGTGGAGATGGGAGGCGGCTCTGTGCGTATCCACCAGGCTGATATCCAGTCCAAGATGTTTGAGGTGCTGGGCTTTACGCCTGAGAGGGCCAAGGAGCAGTTCGGCTTCCTTCTGGAGGCATTTAAGTATGGTGTTCCGCCTCACGCAGGCCTGGCATATGGCCTGGACCGCGTGGTGATGTTAATGGTGGGAGCTGACAGTATCCGCGACGTTATCGCGTTCCCCAAGGTGAAGGATGCTTCCTGTCTGATGACGGAGGCGCCTGGACAGGTGGATGAGAAACAGCTGGAGGAACTGCATATTGCGGTTGCGGCTGAGGAAGAGTAATATCATATATATGATTATCAGACGGAGCTGGTCCCATGGGGCCGGCTCCGTTTTTTAAACAATTTTAAATTTTCAATCACGCCTAAATATAGGAAAAAACAGTTGACATTTTAAAATCAGAGTATATAATGTAGATATAAACATATGAACACTTATTCATTTGAATAAATGAAAATAAGAAAGGAAGGTTACCAGCCATGGCAATGAACGATGTGGAGTGCTGCGATTTTTACCAGGTCCATGAGGATGTGGTGAAGGCAGTCAATGATAAGATGCCGGATGAGGATAGGCTATATGACCTGGCAGAGATATTCAAGGTGTTTGGGGATTCCACCAGAATCAAGATATTGTATGTGCTCTTCGAGGCGGAGATGTGTGTCTGCGACATTGCGCAGCTGCTTAATATGAACCAGTCAGCCATATCACACCAGCTGAGAAACCTTAAGCAGAACCGCCTGGTAAAGAGCCGCAGGGACGGCAAGGCAGTATTCTATTCGCTGGCGGACAGCCATGTGAGGACCATCATCAACCAGGGTATGGAGCATATAGAGGAATAGGTTTTGCGGCAGATGCCGATGGTGCAGGGATGGAAAATGGATCATAAATAAAATAACAAATATGGAGGAGAATAAGAATGAAGAAGAAATTCAAACTGCAGGACCTGGATTGTGCCAACTGCGCAGCCAAGATGGAGGAAGCAATCAAGAAGATTGAGGGAGTCTCAGATGCAACGGTAAGCTTCATGACCCAGAAGATGACCATAGAAGCAGATGACAGCAGGTTCGATGAAATCATGAAGGAAGTAGTGTCCGTGTGCAGGAAGGTGGAGCCTGACTGCATTATCCGGCTTTAAACGCAGCAGGACGGCACTGGAAAGGAAAACGATATGACTAAGAAACAAAAGGCAATGCTGTCCCGTATCATAGCAGCCTTCATCATTTATATTACCCTGGCAGTAACAGACCACATGGAGATTTTGCCGGAATGGCTTGGGTTGTGGGGAAAGATGGCCTTGTATCTGATTCCATATGTTCTTATAGGATGGGACATTGTATATAAGGCATTCCGCAATATCCGCAACGGCCAGGTTTTTGATGAGAATTTCCTGATGACAGTGGCTACCTTTGGCGCCTTTGGCGTGGGGGAATATTCGGAAGCTGTGGCGGTCATGCTGTTTTATCAGGTGGGTGAACTGTTCCAGAGCTATGCAGTGAACCGTTCCAGGCGGTCCATCACTGAGCTTATGGATATTTGCCCGGAATATGCCAACATAGAGGAGGATGGGCAGTTAAAGCAGGTAGATCCGGACGACGTACAGGTGGGAGATATCATCGTTGTCAAGTCCGGGGAGAGAATTCCTCTTGACGGCAAAGTCGTGTTTGGGGATTCCATGGTGGATACCTCAGCGCTGACAGGTGAGTCCGTGCCACGTAAGGTGGCAGAGGGAGACGACATCATCAGCGGCTGTGTCAACGGCAGCGGCCTTCTGCGGGTGCAGGTTACAAAGGAGTTTGATGATTCCACAGTGGCAAAGATTCTGGAGCTGGTGGAGAACGCCAGCAGCAAGAAGGCCCATGTGGAAAACTTCATCACCCGGTTTGCCAGATATTATACCCCCCTGGTGGTAATGGGAGCCGTGCTCCTGGCTGTGATTCCGCCCCTGTTCTTTGGCCAGACCTGGTCTGAGGGTGTCAGAAGGGCCTGCACCTTCCTGGTAATCTCCTGCCCGTGTGCCCTGGTGATTTCCGTGCCTATGAGCTTCTTCTCAGGCATTGGGGCTGCATCCAAGAAGGGAGTGCTCATCAAGGGAAGCAACTATCTGGAGGCTCTGTCTGAGATGGACACCATTGTCTTTGATAAGACAGGTACGCTGACCAAGGGAGAATTCAAGGTGACTGAGATTCACGCGGTAGCCGGCAGCCCTGTCCCGGAGGCATCTGAGGTGCCGCGGACCAGGGTGTGGGCGGCCGGCCAGCCTTCTGATGAGGAAAAGCGCTCCCTGCTGGAGCTGGCGGCACTGGCGGAAAGTTATTCAGACCACCCCATCTCACGCTCCATCAAGGATGCGTGGGGAGACGCCATCGACATGAACCGTGTCGGCAATGCGCAGGAGATATCCGGCCATGGAGTGCGGGCGGAGATTGACGGTCATACCGTACTGGCCGGCAACAGCAAGCTGATGAAAGAAATGAATGTGCACTATCAGGAGTGCATGAGCATGGGCACAGTTGTCTATGTGGCTCTGGACGGCGTATACTGCGGATATATCGTCATATCGGATTCAATCAAGGATGAGGCCTTCGAGGCAATAAAGAATCTTAAGAAGGTAGGCGTCAGAAGGACAATCATGCTCACCGGCGACAAGAAAGAGGTAGGAGAAGCAGTGGCGGCCAGGCTGGGACTGGATGAGGTCCATGCGGAGCTCCTTCCGGGAGACAAGGTGGCAAAGGTGGAGGAGCTGCTGGCCCAGCAGACAGGAAGACACAGGCTGGCCTTTGTGGGGGACGGAATCAATGACGCGCCTGTTCTCTCCAGGGCGGACGTGGGAATTGCCATGGGAAGCATGGGCTCAGATGCAGCCATTGAGGCAGCGGATATTGTGCTTATGGACGATAACCCTGCCAGAATCGCGGATGTGGTCCGCATATCACGAAAGACCATGTCCATTGTAAAGCAGAACATCGCCTTTGCCTTGGGGGTGAAGGCAGTGGTGCTCTTATTGGGCGCTGTGGGCGCGGCCAATATGTGGGAGGCAGTGTTCGCGGATGTGGGGGTGTCGGTCATTGCCATACTAAACGCAATGAGAGCCCTGTCACTGTAATAAGCGTATTGCTTTTTGGCAGTGAAGAAATATTTCCCTTTCGCTATGTTTTATTCATGGCAGAAAATAATGCCGGGGTGCTGAAAACCAAATCATGGTAAGACCATCACAGAAGGATGTCCTCCAGGCTGCGTTTGGGAACATAGTGAACCTGATTCCCGTCACGGTAGTACGCAGTGGCTCCATCTTCCTTTACCGGCACCAGGACTACATCTTCCCTGGGCTTTCCAAGGGCCAGCACCAGGTCTATGCTGTAATGCTCCGGATCAAGTCCCAGGAGCCGGCCAATCTCTGACCGCATACAGCTGCCAATCATACAGCCGCCGTACCCCTTTTCCACGGCAGCCAGCATGATGGTCTGGGCCGTGATTCCGTCATCCCACTGCTTGTTCTTGCCGATAGCCAGGTCACAGGCAATGACGATGTAGGCGGAGGGTCTCTCGCCCTCCTCTGGTCCGTCCCAATCCTTTAGGGCGCCCGCCCATGCAATATACGGGAAGATATCAGCGCATTCCTCCGGTGTGCACAGAATCTTGAATTTGAGGGCCTGGGCATTGGAGGCAGAAGCAGTCAGACGGGCCGTATCCACCATATCGGCCAGTTCATTGTATGGGATGGCAGTATCCTGATAAAATCTTCTGTAAGAGCGGCATTGTTTCACAAGGTCTTTAAGCATAAGCTTCCTCCTAATCCGGCAGTTCATGGCCGTGGGTGATGTGGCGCTTGATGGCATCGAAGCTTTCAGCGCTCAGGGTGTGTTCCATGCGGCAGGCATCCTCAGCAGCTGTCCTGGGGTCCACACCCAGGTAAATCAGCCAGTTGGACAGCAGCGTATGGCGTTCATACATGGTGTCCGCAATGGCCTGTCCGGAAGGCGTCAGCGTGATATGCCCCTGATCGTCCATCTGGACATACCCGTTCTGGCGGAGATTCTTCATGGCCACGCTGACACTGGGCTTGGAGAATCCGAGTTCATTGGCAATGTCGATGGAGCGGACATAGGGCTGTTCCTTGGCCAGCATGAGTATGGTTTCCAGATAATTTTCTGCTGATTCCTGTATTTTCAAGTCTGTAAATACCCCCGTTTATTTAATATGATAGTTCTAAGTGTAACATATTAAAAAACGATTGACAAGAGAGTTTGAAAGTGCTAATCTGAGAATGAAGTTAGAAAAGGCTAACCTGTAAGAGCGCTTATAAGAGCGCCTGTAAAAAGACTGGGAAAGGGTCAGAACCGGTGTCTGTCCAGGCATAAAAAGGAAGGAGGAGAAGATACAAATGAATCTTTCGACATTAATCATTCTGGTCATATTGGTCCTGATCACAGGGGCAATCGTCCGTGTCATGATAAAGGACAAGAAGTCAGGCAAGGGATGCGGAGGATGTGCAGGAGGATGCGGAGGTTGCGCGGGTTCCTCTATGTGTCATGGAAGCCATGAGAAGGCTGGGAAAGGGGTTTAGTATCTGCAGGGTCTCAGGTTAAAAGCTGTCCTGAATAGATAATGTACTATGAATAAAACGAGGTGTATGATATGAGGCATACATCTCGTTTTTGCTGTTTGTGAAGTTCTTTTTTGTTCCATAGTTATAGCGACTTTTTGTAAGCAAAGTAGAATTTAATTTTTCCATTACCCTTTTACTTGTCCATGCATATTTTTTGGCTGGTAGAGAATACTATGTCCGCTGTCTTAAACATAATTTTGAGTTTTATCCTTATCTGGTTTCATTCATGTCTGAAACCAGAATGATGATTTGAGAAAGAACAGTGGTATATTAAGAATGTATAGTTAATTCAATGAACACTATAATATAAAAAATAGTTAAATATATGTTGACAAAATAGATAAAATAATGTAATATATACAAAAGAAAATGTATTTAAGTTAATTTAATAAACTATATTACCAAAACTTTTAGTTATATATTAAAATAATGAACATAAATAGAGAGGAGGATATGGCTGATTATGAAGTATGGAATGAATAGTAATGAAATGCAGAAGACAAACCGTACTCTTGTCCTTAAAACCCTTCTGGAAAATGGAAGTATGACAAGGACAGACCTTTCGGCGCGGATTGGACTTCAGAAGGCAACCATAACCAATATCATAAATGAATTTTTAGATTTGGGTATTATTGCTGTGGATGGAGAAAGCGCTTCGGGGAGACGTGGTGAATTGATTTGCCTTAAACTGGACGGAATTTACATCATGTCGATTAGTATTAATCGGAAAGATTACCGAGTTAGCGTGTATTCCGTTGACGGACATATGATTAATCATATACGATTTGAATTTTTGGAAAAAAGAGATATTTATGAAATAATAAGAAGGCTGAAAGAGACGGGAAAGAATCTGATAGAACAGTATGGTAAAGACCGTGTGATAGAAATTTGTCTGGGATTACCAGGACCATATATCCGTAAAGATAAAGATGTAGACCAGGAAGAATTCCTTGTATCGGGATTTGAGCAGTTAAGCTGGGTCAATATACATAAAGAACTGGAGGAGGCTTTTGGCCGCCCTATTATATCTGAACACGATGCAAAATTATTAGCCTATGCTGAGTGGAAATGTGCCGAAGAACGCCAGACAGATAGGCATGTCAGTTTAGTTGCTCTGGGCTCCGTGGGATTTGGCATCGGGGCAGGAATTATAATTAATGGAAAAATTGTAGAGGGACAGTTGGGAATCGCCGGAGAAATCGGACATATGGGTATCAATTATAACGGAAAGCATGTGCAGAATGGGATACAGGGTACCTATGAATACTGTGCGGGCACAGAAAGCGCAGTGCGGTATATGTTGGAACGTCTTTATGAATTTCCGGAAAGTCCATTAACCGAAAAAAGCTCCTATTGGGAAATATTAGATGCTTATAAAAATGGTGACCCGCTGGCGGTTTATGCAATTGATAAGATGGCGTGGATGCTTGGATATGGAATTGCCAGTATTGTTTATATTATCAACCCGGACTGTGTCATATTGGGAGCGGATTATCCAGATTTGCCGGAATTCCTCGAGAAGGTACAGCGGTCAGTCAGTCAGTTCGTCCATCCATCTATAATGGAAAATGTTTCCATAAGATGCACAAAGCTGAAAGAGGATACGATTTTGCTGGGAGGGTATTATATTGCGCTGGAGAAGCTGTTTAAAAACAACCTATTACTGGAAAGGATTCGGCAGGCATTATGCTGACAGGATACTATTTGTCTTTTTTACGCGCGGGAAAAGATAAAAAGATATAAAACATGTTAAAAAGGAGAAGATGATATGAAAAAGAAGGGTGTACTGAGCATTATGATGGCAGTGGCAATGGCTGCAAACTTAGCTGGATGCGGAAGTTCCGGCACAGATGTGGGAAGCGGTGAACCAACAAAGACTGTGGAAGTGTCTTCTGAAAAAGAGGAAACGTCATCAGGAGCCGAGAAGGCTGTATCAACGGAAGCAAAGTCGGATAAAGTTGTATCAGATATAACGATTGCGTATGTCCCAACAACGATGAATAATCCATTTTGGACAGCTATGATGGGGGGTATCAAGGATGCCATGACTGATAAGGGAATGGATCCGGGCAGACAGTTGGTTACAGTAGATGCTGAAAGCGATCAGGCAACCATGAATAATTACATTTATGACTTGATTAACCAGGAAGTGGATGCAATCATTATGGCGCCTATGGATTGTACTGCATGTACAGAAGCGCTTCAGGCGTGTGCAGATGCTAACATTCCGGTTGTTAATGTGGATACCGCTGCAGATCGCACAGATTTAGTGGTATCGGTGATTGCTTCTGATAACTATGCGGCGGGTGTTGAATGTGCAAAAAATATGATGGAAAAGCTGGAAGAGGGATCTAAAATTTATATTATGAATCAGCCTTCGGGAACTGCGTGTGTACAGCGCGAGCAGGGATTTAGGGATACCATTGGCGATTATTTTAATATTATAGGGACTTCTGATACTTCAGGAGATACTGCAACGACACTGCCGGTTGCTGAAGACGCAATTACAGCCGATAGCGGGCTTGCTGGCTTCTTTTGCATCAACGATATGGCTGCGCTGGGCTGTGTACAAGCGTGCGCAGCGTCCAATAGGTCTGATATTGTAATATATGGTGTTGACGGGAATCCGGATTTTATGAGTTATGTGGCAAATGGTTCTGCAACCGGTTCTGCGGCTCAACAGCCGTCTGTTGTTGGAGCTAGTGCGGTAGATGTAGCGCTCTCCTACTTGGCTGGCGAGACTGTGGAAAGTGAAATAGTTGTTCCGGTTGAACTGATTACGGCAGATAATATTGGTGATTTTGATATTTCAGATTGGCAGTAAGTCCCAACCAGTTTGCATGAAGAGTGCTCTCGAAAGGGGAAGACCTATGGGGGTTTTCCCCTTTCGAATTGTCAAGGGGTAACAAGGTAAGGAGCATAGAAGATGAAAAAAGAGCTTTTACGCATGGAAAATATAGTAAAGACTTTTCCGGGTGTACGTGCGCTCAATAATGCGGCGATTACCGTACATGAAGGCGAGGTCATGGGGCTTATGGGTGAGAACGGTGCGGGAAAGTCTACGCTCATGAATGTGCTGGGAGGCGTATTTACAGCGGATTCGGGCGACATATATATCGAAGGAAAGATGGTCAGTATCCACTCAGTCCACGACTCCCAGAATATGGGGGTGGCATTTATCCATCAGGAACTTGCGCTAGAACCGTATCTTACAATTGCAGAAAATATCTTTCTGGGCCGTGAAATGAGGAATTCTTTTGGAATGGTAAATAAAGATAAGATGGCAGAGGCCGCAAGACCCTTATTGGAACGAGTTGGCCTTGAAGTGGATCCTAATGAAAATGTCGGAAAACTTTCAATAGGACAGCAGCAGATGGTAGAAATAGCAAAGTCGTTTTCCTTAAATGCAAAGATACTCATCTTGGATGAGCCAACATCCTCGCTTTCAGAAAAGGAAGTGGACATACTTTTTAAGACTGTCGGCGATTTAAAAAAGCAGGGTATGGGGATTGTGTTCATTACGCATAAAATGGCAGAAGTGTTTCAGTTGTGTGATGCGGTTACGATCATGCGTGACGGAGAATTTATGGGTGAACTCCAATCTAAAAAATGTACAGAGGCGCAGCTTATATCCCTTATGGTTGGACGAGACTTGGGAAATTATTATGTAAGGACATTTAATGAGCTGGGACAGGTTGTGTTAGAAGCTAGAAATATATGTGCAGGAAAAAGAGCAATAAATTGCAGTTTTACCGTGCGAAAAGGAGAGATACTCGGTTTTTACGGTCTGGTAGGTGCTGGCCGGTCGGAATTGATGAAAGTTGTTATGGGGCTGGATCCTATGGATTCAGGAGAGATATATCTGAAAGGCGAATTGGTAAAAAAGCCAGACCCAATGTTTATGCAAAAAAGAGGTGTTGCCCTCGTTCCAGAGAGCCGTAAAACAGAGGGGCTGTTATTAAAGAATACAATTGCATTTAATATATCCCTTCCTGTTCTGGACCGATTCATGAGAGGGATGCGGGTAGATGCTGATAAGGAAGCAGGGATTGTTGAACAGGGTATAGATGCACTGAAAATAAAGGCACCGTCCCCTAATGTAAATTGTTCAACTTTGTCAGGAGGCAATCAGCAAAAGGTGTTGCTTGCAAAGTGGTTGGCAACGGATCCGGAGGTGCTGATTCTGGATGAACCTACACGTGGTATTGATGTGGGGGCTAAAGCTGAGATATATACTATCATTAATAACCTGGCAAAGGAAGGATTGGCAATTATATTGATTTCTTCCGAAATGCCGGAGGTTATGAATATGAGTGACCGTGTAGTGATAATGCATGAAGGGCGGATTACAGGAGAGCTGGCACACCAAGATGGTATTTCTCAGGAGATGATTTTAACATACGCAATGGGGGTGAACAAAAATGAATAGAAGATCCAATAGTGCTATGGTTCGCGCAACACGTAACTATTTCAGGCTAAACTGCGGTATCCTTATTGCTTTATTTGCTATGGGCACGCTTTTTGCAATTTTTGGAAATAATTTCTTAACTAAAACCAATATGGTGAATTTATTGAGAACTTGCGCTACTAACTGTTATCTAGCGATTGGAGTACAGCTTGCTATTATATTGGCTGGTATTGATCTGACAGGAGGAGCCTTGGCTGCCCTTAGTGGAGTCATGTGCGTTATGACCTTTGAAAGCTTTGGACTCCCCATACCCATGGGTATTGCTGTTGGAATCCTGGTGGGGACATTTGTAGGCTTGATAAATGGCGTCATCATTACATATACAGGAATCCATCCTTTTGTGGTGACACTGGCAATGCAGTCTGTATGCAGGGGAGCCGCATATCTGATTGCAAATGGTTCTCCGGTAACTACGAAGAATACGAATTTTAGCGCGTTTGGGACGGGTTCTCTGGGAGTGGTTCCATATCCGGTTATCTATATGATAATATTCCTGATTATGGATTATTTCTTGCTAAACAAATTAAGAACCGGGCGGCATATTTACGCGGTTGGTGGAAATGAATTATCTGCCCGTTTTTCCGGAATTGATGTCAAAAAGATAAAAATTCTGGTATGGACAATTAGCGGAACGATTGCAGGATTCTGTGGAGTTGTCCTGGCGGCCAGGCTCTCCTCTGGTCAGCCTTCGACCGGAGAAGGGTATGAGACAGATGCTATTGCGGCGGCAGTACTCGGAGGAACATCCTTCTTTGGCGGTACCGGTACAGTGGGTGGTTTGATAATTGGAGTTTTAATCATTGGCGTGATTTCCAATGGTCTTAATTTGATGCATGTAAATTCATATTGGCAATTTGTCCTAAAGGGCATGATTATCATTGCCGCTGTTTATTTTGATATCCTAAAACAGAAAAAACAGAATGCATCCAAATAAGTACTGTTAATTAATATTTCAGGAGGATTTTGTAGTAATGGACGGTAAATTAAAAAGACAATTAGAACTGCAGGCTTATAAAATGCGTAAACTTGCATTACAGACCATTGAAACCGCGGGCTCAGGACATATAGGAGGATCATTCTCCATAGCGGAGATTTTATCGGTTCTGTATTTTGATGAGATGAATGTAGATGTAAATGAGCCAAAGAAGATAGACCGTGACCGATTGGTGTTATCTAAAGGACATTGCTCCCCCTCGTTGTATACGGCTCTGGCGATGAAGGGTTTTTTTAAACCAGAACATCTTGCAACTTTTAGGAAAATTGACAGTGACCTTTCAGGACATGTGGAAATCCATGTTCCAGGGGTTGATATGTCAGGGGGATCGTTGGGACAGGGATTGTCGGTTGCACTTGGCATGGCTATGTATGGACAAAGCAGAAAACTGGGATATCGCGTATTCTGTATTATGGGAGACGGTGAAATTCAGGAAGGCCAGATCTGGGAAGCGGCTATGGCGGCTGGATTTTATAGGGTGGATAATTTAATCGCATTTGTTGACAATAATAAATTGCAATTGGATGGCTCCCTTGAAGAGGTCATGTCACCCTATCCAATTGGAGAGAAGTTCAGAGCTTTCGGGTGGAATGTAATGGAAATAGACGGAAGTGATATCGAACAGATACATAATGTGATTGAATTGGCATCTTCAACAGGTGGGAAGCCAACGGTAATTGTTGCAGATACCGTTAAGGGAAAAGGAGTGTCCATATTTGAAAATCAGGTTCGCTTCCACGGAGGAAAACCCACGAAGGAAGAATTTAAAACAGCATATGCAGAACTTGACAAAAGAATTGCAGAATTGGAGGACTGATAAAATGGGCGAAAATATTTCTACTAGAGTAGCATATGGCCTCGCATTGGAAGAATTTGGTGATAGAGATAATGTTTATGTCTTTGATGCGGATTTGAAGAGTTGTACAATGACTCAGTATTTTTCGGAGAAATATCCGGAACGCTTTTTTAATATCGGTATTGCGGAAGCAAATATGGTTGATATAGCGGCGGGTTTTGCTACCTGTGGGGCTGTTTCTCTGGTACATACCTTTGCGGTATTCGCAGCGGGGCGTACCTATGACCAAATCCGTAACAGTGTGGCATATCCAGGATTAAATGTGAAAATAATAGGAAGCCATGCCGGCTTGACCGTAGGTGAGGACGGAGCCAGCCACCAGTGCATCGAAGATATCAGTTTGATGCGTACGATTCCAAAGATGACAGTAATTGTGCCCTGTGATTCTCATGAGACACGTTTGGCAACAAAGGCAGTTTTGGAATATGAAGGGCCATGTTATTTGAGAACCGGCCGCTGCGCCCTGGATTGCGTAACGGACAATTTTGAGAATTATAAATTTGAGATTGGTAAAGGGGTACAGTTGGTTGACGGTACGGATGTAACAATTATTGCTTGTGGCCTGATGGTTCAGGAATCATTGAAGGCAGAGAAGATTCTGGAAGCGGAAGGCATAAATGCCCGTGTAATTGATATGCATACAATTAAGCCGATTGACAGGGATATTATCATTAAGGCGGCAAAAGAGACAGGGGCTATTGTGACAGCAGAAGAGCATAATGTGATAGGAGGCCTGGGCGGTTCTGTTTCGGAAGTAATAGTTGGAACGGAACCTGTTCCTATTGAGTTTATCGGTGTGGAAGATAAATTTGGTCATTCGGGTGCTCCAAAAGAACTGCTGGAATCATTTGGTTTGACGCCAGAGCATATTGCCGCGGCGGCCAAACATGCGATTCAGCGAAAGAAATAACACACACTCTAGCCTGACATAAAAGAGGGGGGTGGGCCCATACAAATGTGTATTTGTTGGCGTTCGCCTCTATTTTTGTCCCATCCTATGAAGACCGCTTCCCCCGATATTTCCCCTGACTTATATAAGAATTCTGGCGCCCCTGCCATGACCTGCTCCGCGCAGGGAGCAAAGTGCAGGGTGCGGAACCTCGCGATCGTCGTATGCATCTGTCTTGAGTATACTTTACTTGTAGTAAAACTTCTAAATATATGCTCTTATATGATCTTCTTGTTCCGAGTATTTCTATCTGGTTTTATATGTGTTCCACTGTCCTAAGTCCACAGGCTGTACTGAACGGTGTTATCAATTTGTTATCAAATCTCTGTTATCAATCAAAGATTCTCGTAATATCCTGATACCGGTTGATGACACGATAAATCTCTACATACTCGTTACTTACCTTGTAGATAATCACATAATCTTCCCATACCGCATATTTATAATCTGTCCGAAAGCTGACTCGTTTGGAAAGATCTGAACCCATTCCCGGAAACATCTGGAGATTCTCAAATTTACCATAAATTTCCTTTATGGTCTTTGCAGCGTATTCTTCATTATCTTCAGCGATATAATCCCGGATATTCTTCAGATCCTTTGCAACAATCGGATTGATCCGCAATTTTAACATCTTATTCCCCCACAAGTGCTTTCAGTTCGTCCAGATCAAGCCAGCCTTCGCCGTCCTTCACTGCTTCTTCGGCTTCCTGAAGCTTCACCAGAAGCTTCTTTTCTGCACGATCACGCTCATAATCTTCAATATCCATGACTACAAATCGTCCTCTGCCATTCTTAGTCAGATATACCGGTTCTCCTTTGTGACAGTTTTTCAGAACTTCGTTATAATTTCTCAAATCAGATACTGGTAAAATATTTGCCATATTCTTTCAGCTCCTTCCTTGATTTCACATTGTTTCTGCTACTTATATTATACACAAAAAGCTGTAAAATTCAACGTGAATTTTTACAGCTTTTTGTGATATATGAATATTTCCGCTAACCAGGATACATATTACTTCTGATTATTTACTCAAACTTCCCACACCATTTGGTGTGATGAACCTTGGAAATTCAATACGTTAGCACTTAAAAAGGTACAAACCCGGCTTGCATGGTATAATTGAATTGCCAAAAACAATCACACAGTAAGGAGATTCATGCCATGTCAAGTATACCACATAATCAGAATAAGGAAAACGAGGTTTTTGATTTTGCCGCAATATTTATCAGCGAGTTCCAAATAGGGAAGCTTCTCTTCAAATGTAATGCCGGCAAGGAAAAAGGAATTCCGGTTATGACCATCTTCCGGTATCTGTTGTGCCTGCTTTTTTCTGGCCGCAGCGTTCCAAGGTAAGGAGGCGGAATCCTTTTTTGAACTTCATGGAACAGTGGTCGAACACTTTCGCCAGGAGCTCTGCCTTTTTGGAGTGGGAGCGGTCAAACAGGCTGTCATCTATAATGAAGACGTCCTTCCGCTTTTCGTCCGTGAGCGGCTTCATGAAATCATTGATGATCCTCGAAGACAAGAGCGCAGTAAAACGCTGCCAGTTTGTTTTCACGATGTTCAGGAAGCGGTACAGAGTATTTTTTGAGAATCCCTCTTCAAAAGTTTTTGTTTTCCGCTGCATGTATGTGTTTCCTTATGCAGGTCAATTCCCACATAAATGATATTTTCTTTTCTCGTCTCGAATCCTTCCTTTTCGTTTCTCCTGTCGGAGTTGTCGTATGTTAACTCTGAAAAGGAGCATCTGCAAGTCATTTGGGAACAGTTCTGAATGTTTGTGAAATTATACAGAATTGGCAGACCGGTTTGTCACATAGTGGTATCGCCAGAAAACCCAAAGTGCCCGAAACATCGAAAAATCAGGGGGATGCCCGTGTGCCGTTTTTCCACCCATGATCGGAAGATGTACCAGCAGACCGGAAAATAACAGGGTCGAAATGTGTGCAGGTTAAAATCTGGGTGGCTTGATGCCACCCAGACGGAGGACATCGCCCACTAGCTGGGCGAATGCTACCATCATATTCCGCTATGTAGAATATCTTTATTCTGCTCAATTGCTTTTTCGCATAGAAAATATAATGACTTTAATTGTAATAAATCAGGTGCCAATCTATATATTTACCATTCTTTTTATAGCGGATAACTCCATCAACTTCTCCCGATACTGGACTCTTAGTAGAACCTTCTTTCGCTGTTTTTGCAACTTCTTCCGCTTTTCTTAAATATTATTGTGGATCTTTAGCTCCTACTTCTTCTCCATGCTTATCAAAATGTTTTTGTAACGACTGCTCAGCATTTTCATAGGACCCTTTATTCCATTTTCCGGTATCTAATTTGGAATCAGACTCCCCCTTGGCACTGAGTCATCCAGCTTATAGATTTCGCACCTTTTTCTCTGTTCTTTTGGAAAAGGTATTAAACCAAACGCTGTGTTTCTTCTGGCTCTATCTTAGCACAAACTGTTCGGGAGCGACAACAGTTATCGCTCCGGCTCCTGGTATTCTGTTTGGTTTTTCAGCATCCCATACACGATATTTACCAAACGTCGGGAAACGCAGATAAGTGCCTGCTGTTTATTCTTTCCCTCCACAACTCGTTTCAGATTTCCGTTCCAATTTTCGGAATTCTCCTTACAGTCATCATCGGTATACAGGTTGTAGTTCAGCTGAAATATACGGTTTATCACAAAAAAGAACGCCTCCAGGTACTTACCTAAAAGCATTCTTTTTTCTCTGTCCTTTGGGATATCGCCCGGCAAAGCCGGGCGAAAGTTCTTTTACATATTAAATCCCCCTTTAAGCCATTTCATAAGTAAGGCGCTCTGTAACATCCCCTCTCCACTTAAGTCGGTAAAATATAGCACCAATTTTTATTAAAACTATTACTAACTATCTTATCGATATCTGCCTTTGTATAATACCAATCCAATTCATCATAAAATATGTCATTTGGCGATAGTTTCATATATTCGTACACAAACCTCAAAAGCATATCCTCACAGTTATTAAAATCCTCAATACTAATAATTTGATTTAGGCATGCTCCCTTTTTTATCCAATCAAACATAGTATCATAAACTTCTTCAGATTTACCATATAGATACATTAAATATCCTCTTTCTGGGTTTTGGCGGTCTTGAACACATATGGTATTACTCTCATATTCAAATGATTTAAAACAGCCCTTTTCTGTATCACAGATATAGTGGTAACCTGCATTTTCCAATGCCTTTTTTACATTTGATAAAATTTCTTCAAATATTATATCCTTTTTTTCTTTTAATATTATGCCTGATTGTCCCATACTATCTGATAACACCTCCTAACTGGTCTAACCCATTAACAATCTTAACACCTAGATTTTCAATTTGTTCAATCATCTTAATATTACTCGGGACAGACATGTCAATTGCCTTATCAATATACAGAATCACCTCTTTATCTCCAAAATTAAAATATGTCACCCAACGTTAAGCCATCCACAGTCTTTATTTTGTTTCCAAAATCTACCACAGATGCATTAGTATTTTCATTAATATAATTTGCCACTTTGGCTTCGATAGCTGTACCAGTATTTGTACTAGTACAACTCGATTTAAATAAGCTTACAATTTAAGCATTGGTAGTAATCTGATTTCTTGGCTTACGTGTCCGTGCTTTGGGCGCACGTTTCCCTTG
>OBWQ01000071.1_pt1 | contig 74932 bp, 65 predicted proteins | sample 1476511 | NCBI WGS metagenome assembly OBWQ01 (sample SAMEA2580126, study PRJEB22360) | human gut metagenome | biome: human gut; feature: human-associated habitat; material: faeces | place: Denmark | collected 2008/2010
TTTAGGGGAGCATCAACGTATTCATACTGTACATATCCGGCTGTTCCAATCAGACTTTCATCCAGATTGCCTTTGCCACAGATATGTATTACCTGATAGCTGGGCAGAAGCCTGGGGAGGATATTGCGGACCGCTGTATTTACGGCTACGGAGCCCAGACTTCCGCCTATGACAAGAAGTACAGGCTTGCCGGCAGACAGATGGGCGTAAGTGAGCCCGGACAGCCGGTCGCCCCGGAGCAGTTCCTCACGGATAGGGGAGCCTGTAAGTACGGCCTTGTCAGATGGAAGGTACTTAAGTGTCTCCGGGAAGTTACAGCAGACTTTATGGGCAGAGGGAATGCAGATTTTGTTGGCCAGGCCTGGCGTCATATCGGATTCGTGTATGATGACAGGTATTTTATAGTGCTTGGCAGCAAGAACCACGGGAACTGCAACAAAACCGCCCTTAGAAAAAATCACATCCGGTTTATGGCGTTTTAAGAGCCGTCTGGCCTCCGCGTAACCCTTGACAACGCGGAATGGGTCGGAAAAATTCTTGATATCAAAGTATCTGCGCAGCTTGCCAGAGGATATGCCATCATAAGGAATGCCCGCATTTTCAATCAGCTTGCGTTCCATACCCTGGTATGAACCGATATAGCGAATTTCGTAGCCAGCCTCCTTCAGTGAAGGGAGCAGGGCTAGATTGGGGGTAACGTGTCCGGCAGTACCGCCGCCGGTTAAAATGATTTTTTTCATAAAAACCTCCTAAAGAATATGAAATGCTGGTGAATCCGGCATTCATAAACGTCTACTATTATAGTAAGCATTAAACGCAAAAAGTCAACCCTAAAGGCAAAGGGAACTTTAGGAGATTTGGTAAACAGAGGTGTCACGTGGGAGATTATAAAAGAGATTCAGAACAGGACAATTCTATGGACTGCCCGATTTGGGGAACGGATGATATATCAGATGAAGAACTGTTAAAAGAATTTGAAGCAGTCAAGAATATGACCGTCCCCCTTCCCATTCCGTCCCCATCATCAGATGAGTTTGAAAAAATCTGGGCAACGATACAGGAAGAAAGGGCTGAGTCAAAGATTGTACCGGAATCCAACCAACCAGAGCACCCCAAGGTTATCAGACCGAGGTTTGGCTGGAAGCGGTTGGCTGCGATTGGTTTAATTGCCTGTCTTGTGGCAGGGAGTGGATGTATGGTGGCTATGGGGACGAAGTCGTATTTTTATCGGGAGAAGCAGTTGGGGGATGGACAAGGTATTTTTGTAAATGATTCATTTAAGGCCGAGGTCAATGGAGAGGATGAGGCATATGAGGCTATTGATAAGGAGCTGAATATCAAACCTCTTAAATTGGGATATATACCACCTGACATGGATTTTTTAGGATTATATATAGAAAATGGAATAGCATATATGAAATTTAATTATAACCAAGAAAATGTTTTTTTAATACAATCGAAGTACAATAAAAAAGTTTCATATAACTATAAGGATGATTCCCAATATAAATTTAATATTTATAATAAATGGATTGGAGAGAATTTAGATATCCATAGAGAAACGCTGTCAGATGAAAAATTGAGATATGATACATCAGTAGTATTAGATGGCTCATATTACTCTATTTCAGGTGTCATGGATGAATCTGTGTTTCAACAAATTGTGGAGCGATTAACATTCTAAACCCCTATTCCTGCACACTTGGCACCACCATAAATGAAATTGTACAGGCGATAGGTTATTGAATATATCTTTTTCATTGCTTATACTGTAATTAGCGGCGGCAAAGATCGTTTTCTTTTGGGGCCTATAGCCCGTATTCTAAACTGATTTTAGGTACTCTCATTTGCACCACCACCTGTCCAGCCTCTTACGGCAGAAGGACGTACAGTAAAATGATAACCGACAGAGTACCGTGCCGTAAATTTTACAATGGAGGTGCCTTTATAGATAAAATTTACGACAATTGTTGTGGTATTGATGTGCACAAAAAGCTCATCGTTTCCTGCTTTCGAAAGGGCAACAAGCAGGAAATACGCGAGTTTGGTGCAACAACCAGAGAGCTTCTTGAAATGGTTGACTGGCTCAAAAGCGGCGGCTGCGAAATGGCCGCTATGGAGAGCACTGCATCTTATTGGAAGCCTCTGTATAACATCCTTGAATCCTCAGACCTGAATGCTATGGTGGTCAATGCCCGCATCCGGCACAGTGTCGGATATCAATGGCAAAAGCGCACGCAGTATTTTAGAATACCTTCTTACTGGGGCGTCCATTGACGAAGCAAAATACGATGATATGTATCAGCAAAAAATCATTGCCCATAATCTCAAAGCCACCAAAGAACAGATCATAGACGACCTCAATGGTGTCATGAGTCCCCTGCAGCGCCGTATGATGAAAGGACTGCTGGCACATCTTGACGAGCTTAACATCCACATCAAAAATCTGGATGAGGAGATCGACAACTTTATGAAACCGGAAGAAAAACAGGCGTCTCAGGCAATTCAGGACGTCTCTGGCATAGGGAACACCAGCGCACAGGCTGTCATTTCGGTTATCGGAACAGACATGGGCCGTTTTCCTACAGACAGGCATATCTCTTCATGGGCAGGGTTATGCCCCGGCGATAACGAGAGTGCCAAAAAACGAAAATCCGGTAAAACCAGAAAGGGAAACTCTCTTTTGCGGACAACCCTGATTACCTGTGCACATTCGGCTGTCAAGAATAAAAAATCCTATTTCCATGCACAGTTCATGAGGATCAGTGCCCATAGGGGATCTAAACGTGCCTATGTCGCAGTTGCCCATTCCATGCTCATAGCCATTTACCATATCCTCAAAGACGGAGTTGTTTTCAAGGATCTTGGAGCTGATTATTACAACCAATTCAACAAGGAACGCAAGATCAATGCGTACCTGAAAAAGTTAAAAGCACTTGGCTGGGAAGCCCCGGTAGTTGCCGCCTGAACCTTCCAGATAAGTTCAAGAAACTCTTATAAGCTTGACAGGGGTAGTTTGCACTTTTTTTGCTACCCGGAAGGTTATGTTTCACAGTAAAGGAGATATACTAATGAAAAAGTATTTAGTTACATTTTTAAGCAGTATTCTTATTTTGTCTATGATGACAATGAATGTTTATGCTAAACCATATAACCCAAATGACTATACCTCGGTGAACGAGGTTTCTGAATTATTACCAGTATCTATACGACAAAATAAGGTTTCTGAATTTGCTAAAGCAAGGGGAGATTTTTTCATGAGAGCTGATTTAGCAATTTCTGATGAAGGTAATGGGGATATTGGTGTAGTAGCCATTGGATATTTAGCCATATCAGTAGATGAGGCATACATTACAATATATCTGGATAGATGGGATGAAACATCCGAACGTTGGAGACAGGTAAAATATTATGATGCTGAATATTATGCAAAAGATTATCCTGAAGGATTGGATACCCCTACAGTTAACATAACCTTTAAAAATCAGGAAAAGGATTATTATTATCGGTTAAGAGGTGTCTTCACAGCCGTTTATAATGATAATTTTGAAAGTTTTAGCCCAGTTACAGCTGGAATTTTGATTGAGTAAATATACAAATTGTGATAAATAATATACCAAAAGGAAAGGCGAACTATATATTCCCCTTTCCTTTAGCATTTTTACAGCCCTTTAAACTGTTTCAACGCCCTAGCCAACTGATCCGGACAAGATGTAGGCCTGGGACCGCACTGGATTCCGTCCAGTCTTCGGATAGCCTCATCCACGTCCATGCCTTCTATGAGGCGGGACAGGCCCTGTGTATTGCCGGAGCAGCCGCCTACGAACTGGACGTTGGTCAGTTTATTATCTTTTACTTCAAAGGATATCTCCCTGGAACAGACCCCCTGTGTTTTAAATCTCATATGTATTGCCTCCTGTAATAAATTCATGTATATCCGATTATGCCTTATGCAAAAGATAATGTCAAGTGAGAACGGGCTTTGAACTTGAAAATCTTCAGGCATCCTATATAATAGAAGAATAGTACAAGACAGAAGGAGGTAAATATGCTAGGAATTATTGGAGCCATGGATGAGGAAGTGGCTATGATTAAGGCGCAGTTGACAGATGTGCAGGTGGAGACAAGGGCTGCCATGGACTTTTATAAAGGAAAGCTGGAGGGGAAGGAGGTAGTCGTGGTCCGCTCCGGCATCGGCAAGGTCAATGCAGCTGTGTGTACCCAGATTCTGGCAGATATATATGGTGTAACAGGTGTGGTGAACACGGGAATTGCCGGTTCACTGAAGGCAGAAATTGATATCGGGGACATTGTGCTTTCCAGCGATGCACTTCAGCATGATATGGATGCAACCGGATTTGGCTATGAACCGGGACAGATACCCAGGGTGGAGACACTGGCTTTTAAGGCAGATGAAGGTCTTATACATCTTGCTGAGGAGTGTTGCTCCAAGGTGAATCCGGACATCCACACCTTTGTAGGACGTGTGGTGACCGGAGACCAGTTCGTTTCTGATAAGGGAAAGAAAAAGTGGCTGACTGATACCTTTGGAGGATATTGTACAGAAATGGAGGGGGCAGCCATTGCCCAGGCCTGCTATCTTAACTCCATCCCTTTCCTTATCGTGAGGGCTATTTCTGATAAGGCAGATGACAGTGCCTCAGTAGATTACCCTGCTTTTGAGGCTAAGGCCATTGTTCACAGCGTGAATCTGCTTACTGAGATTGTACGTTCCTTTTGAGCAGATAACCGTGAGGCTCAGCCGTTATGTTACATATGAGAACGGCAGCAGGGAGTTCCGGCTATTCCTTCCGGCAGGAATGGCTGTTTACTGGGGTATGAAAAAGGCTGGACAGGGAATCCGGTCAGAAGAAGCATGTAGCCGGGAATCCGGCCAGGGAAAGCATCCGGATACAGAGGGAGAATCCTGGCGTATACCTTAACTGTATAAAGAAAAATCTCACCTATCAGAATCGTTTTTTAGGAGAATTTGGCGAACGATTCTAGGGACTCTCAACTTCCCAAATCAAAATCCGTTGCTATAATAGACTTTACCGGGAAACGCCTGACTGCAGGGGCGTTTCCCAAACCAGGCAGCGGCTGCAACCAGCAGCACGGGCCAAAAAATAATATAGAAACGGGATGGAATCCGGTAAGAAAGGGGAGCTTTTACTATGATGAGCTTTTTACAAACAGGAAAGGCACTGTACGTGCTGGCAGCAATCTGCCTGGCTGGAGTATTTACCAGGCTGATGGCGGGAAGCTTCTACAAACGATTAATTAAAGAGAGCACCAATATGGCATTGACCAAGAACAAATATCTGCGCGGATTGAAACAGAATGCAGAGGATACATATCGTATGAATCAGGGAATGAATAACACACGCGTTTATCTGGAACGCCAGATGTACAGCCTGCGGACCTTTGGTATGTCCGTCAAGGGACTGGACAACCTGTCAGGGCAGCTGACACTTCTCTGCTTCCTGGCAGGCGGCGGAGCAGCATTTCTCTCTTATTGGTTTAGAAGTGATAACTACTATATTGTATTGTACGGTACCACAGGCATCCTGGCCGGCATGTTTACCATGCTGGTGGATTACGGAGTTAACCTGGAATCCAGGAGACAGCAGCTTCTTACCTGCCTCCAGGACTATCTGGAAAATGTGATGTGGCCGCGAATGAACCGGGAAGGCACAGCGGAGCATGTGCCTGCCGTTACAGCCGAGGAGGACCGCAGGGAGCCGGCTAATCTGCGTTCCATAGGAAGAGACCGCCGTTCAAATAGTAATAACAGAAGGGGGCTGGAGCAGACTGCTGCCAGCAGGGAAAAACAGGAAGAGAAGTCAAAGGATAATTGGCTTCAGGATTTAAATCCGGAACAAAAAAGAATGTTGGGGGAATTGCTGAAAGAATTCATTTCCTAAATATGCTGACATCAGGAATTTATTTCCATGGTCAGAAAGAAATGGTATTATAAGGGAAATTATGTTATAATTTAAGAGATAAGCGGCTTTACCGCAGCACTGATAGAATCATGGGCATATGGTCCATGGACATAAGAAAAGGAGAGCGCGAGTTATGGGAAAGGAAGTTATGTTTGATTATTCCAAGGCAGCAGGATTCGTTTCTGCGGAAGAGATGGCCAACTTTAAGACCACAGTCATGAGTGCAAAGGAGACCTTGCTGGAGAGGACTGGTGCCGGTAATGATTTTCTGGGATGGATCGATTTGCCGGTAGATTATGATAAGGCCGAATTTGCAAGGATTAAGAAGGCGGCAGAAAAGATTCAGAATGATTCTGACGTCCTGCTGGTTGTAGGTATCGGCGGCTCCTATCTGGGAGCAAGGGCAGCCATTGAATTTCTGTCACACAGCTTTTATAATGTGTTACCCAAGAGCGTTCGCAAGACACCTGAGATTTATTTTGTAGGAAACAGCATCAGCAGCAAATATATCCATGACTTAAAGCAGGTACTGGACGGCAAGGATTTCTCCGTCAACATCATTTCCAAGTCAGGCACTACCACAGAACCTGCAATCGCATTCCGTGTATTTAAGGAAATGCTCATTGAAAAATATGGCAAGGAAGAAGCCAACAAGCGCATCTACGCAACCACTGACAAGGCTAAAGGCGCCCTTAAGAACCTGGCAGACGAAGAGGGATACGAGGAATTCGTTGTGCCGGATGACGTGGGCGGACGTTTCTCCGTATTGACGGCTGTAGGCCTTCTTCCAATTGCAGTAAGTGGAGCGGATATTGATAAGTTGATGGAGGGTGCTGCTTCAGGCAGGCAGAAAGCCTTAGATGCACCTTATGAATCTAACGCAGCCCTCCAGTATGCGGCTGTGCGCAACATCCTGCACCGCAAGGGCAAGGCAGTTGAAATCGTAGCCAATTATGAGCCAAGCCTTCACTATGTGTCCGAGTGGTGGAAGCAGCTCTATGGCGAGAGCGAGGGCAAGGACCAGAGGGGCATTTTCCCGGCGGCAGTGGATCTGACCACAGATCTCCACTCCATGGGACAGTTCATTCAGGACGGAGCACGTATCATGTTTGAGACAGTTCTCAATGTTGAGGAATCTCCTGCTGAGATTCTTCTGAATAAAGAAGACGTGGATACCGACGGCATGAATTACCTGGCAGGGAAGAGTGTGGATTTTGTAAATAAGAGCGCTATGAACGGAACCATCCTGGCTCACACCGATGGCAATGTACCCAACCTGATGGTTAAGATTCCTGAGCAGAACGAGTTCTATCTGGGAGAGCTGTTCTACTTCTTCGAGTTCGCCTGCGGCGTCAGCGGATATATCCTGGGCGTGAATCCATTTAACCAGCCAGGCGTGGAGAGCTATAAGAAGAACATGTTCGCATTGCTGGGTAAGCCTGGATATGAGGCTCAGAGAGAGGAACTGCTTAAGAGGCTGTAATGATGGGACGGGTCCGCGGGGGCTGGTCAGTCATACCATATAATCTTAGTCGGATGAAAGCTATATAAAAATACGGCGCAGAGAAAAGGCCGTCCTGCTGATGGGGTGAGTCAGCAGGGCGGCTTTTCGATCCCCGGATGTTTGGGAGCGCTAGGTTTGGGCCAGCCCGTGTCAGACCCTGCGAAGCTTAAGCTCCTTCCTGCGCTCACTTTAGTCCTGTCTTAACTGCCGTATCACAAAAAGCAAGGTATATACGGCCATGAAGCCTGACACAGCAGGCGCTATCAATCCGATGACAAACAGGTTATCCGGACAATAGGTGTAAGCCAGCCATATGAGAGGCATTCTGAGGGCCAGGGCGCCGAAACAGCAGCTGACCATGGTAAATACTGTCTTGGAACGGCCATTCATGAAGCCGTTGAGACAGAATACAAAGGAAACAGCCAGATAATCAAAGCTGCAGGAATGGAAGAAGGGAATTCCCGCCTCTATGATATCAGGATTGGTGTTAAAGAGACCAATCATGGTCTGGGGAGACAGTTGGGCCCACAGGAAGAAGACAGAGGATGCCAGTACCGCAAATCCAATGCCGGCTGCCAGGGACTGCCTTGCCCGTTCCGGCTTCCCTGCGCCGTAGTTCTGGGCCGTGATAGCTGCCAGGGCGCTGGCAATGGAAGTGGCAGGGAGCATGGCAAACACGTCGTATTTGCTGGCAATGCCAACTGCGGCTGCTGCATTTACCCCCAGACGGTTGGTGACCGAGGTCAGATAAAGGAAGGACAGCCGCACCATGCATTCCTGAGAGGAGATGGGAATTCCTACCACTGCCAGCTCCTTCAGCCTGTCCCTGTCAATGCGCATGTTCTTAAGGCTAAAGGTAAATATGAACTTCCTCCTGTTAAGGTATACAATGGAGCATATCATGCTGATGGATTGGGAGAGGACGGTTGCCAGGGCTGTACCGGCTACACCTAATCCCATATACTTTACAAAGATGATATCGCCCGCAATGTTGAGAACACATGACAGGGCCACAAAATACATGGGCCTGCGGGAGTCGCCGTATCCCCTCAGTATGGCACTTATGGCATTGTAGCCGCAGATGAAAAATATGCCGCAGAAGCATATGGTCACATACTGCCTGGCCTCATCCATGGAGGCGGCCGGTGTCTTTAAGGCAGCGAGTATGGCGTCCCTGAAAATCAGCATCCCAATGGTCAGCACCAATGCCGCAATTGCAAATACGGACAGGGTGGTCCCGATGGTGCGGCAGGTCCTTTCATCATCCTTCATGCCGGTATATTTTCCCACCAGAATCGTGCCGCCCAGAGTCAGGCCGGATACCATGCTGGTGATGATTTGGGTTACCTGGGTTCCGGTGGACACCGCGGCCACGCTCTCCGGCGTACAGTACCACCCGATGACCATCAGGTCCACGGCACCATAAAGGGCCTGTATGACATTGGCAATCAGAAATGGGACGGAGAATGCCAGCAGCACGTGAAATACATTGCCCTCGGTCAGCAGATTGTCGTTTTTCATGATGAATCTCTCCTCAATATAACATTTGATAAGAATAAAAATAAACCCTCCAGTAACTGGAGGGTCAATATGAAATATTTATTTTATCGTATTTTTTGAGAATGGAATCTGTATTTCCGTTACATACCGGGACGTATCATTGGTAAAACCCGCATCAATCAGAGTGATTTCCACGGAATCCCCGCAGCAGGAATATCCCATCTGATTCATATACTCCAAAAGCAGTACATAGTACTGTGACGCTTCCTGATGGGTGCCGGAGAATCTCACGCTTACATAATCCCCGGCCTGCAGATATTGTTCCTCCCCCTGATAGTGGTCCTCCTTCTCAAGAAGTACGAAGATACCTGAAAATGATTCAAATTTGCGGGCCTTCAGATTGGCAGAGGACAGGGAAACGCCTACCTTGCCCAGAAACATCACAGGTTCCAGGGTATTGGCTCTTTCCAGCTCGCGAAGTGAGAATTCCAGGTCCTCTCCCAGCTTGATATCCTTCCTCAGGTACGCAATCTGTCTTTTGTCAAAATGGAGGGTCCTGATTTCACCGCATTGTGTATGAATGGCATCCTCCAGGGCTTTGAGACGGTATTCCAGCTTCTGTTCAATCTGCATCAGTTCGCTGATTTTTGCCTGGGTTTCGTCCTTCTGCTCTTTTAACAGGCCCAGCATGATATCCACGTCCCTGTTTTCAAAGAACAATGCGATTTTCTTAAGGGATACACCCAGGGCCCGGAGATACTTGATGGTATTCAGGCGTTCAAACTGACGGGTGGAGTAATAGCGGTATCCGGTCTCCGGGTCCGCTGTCTCAGGGTGCAGGATGCCAATTTCGTCGTAATATCGCAGGGTGCGTATGTTGATGCCGAACAGTTCGGCCATTTCTCCGATTGTGAAAAGGTTTTTCACGTTTTATTCTCCACTTTATTCTTCAATTACCTGAATCTCCAGGAAATCAAAATCTACGGATTCAATGAAATTATCCTGCGTGAATCTGGCTTTGTCATGATACTTAAATTCCTTTACAGTAGAGTCCAGCCAGATGGGTTTTTCCAGATCAAATTCATAACAAATAGAATCCAGGGAATCAAAGACCATCTGAGTTCTGGATAAGGAATGGTCAGATATGCAGACCACAGTATCTTTTAGCAGATGGTTGTCTTTCATTAATTTTCCCCACATTCTGAACATAAAGCTTCTCCTTTCGCAAACTATTGGCGGACATATAGGTTTCTGATGTTTTAGTATAACATCTAATCCGGTGTTTTAAAAGTCATTTTTTGTATTGTTTACAATACCTGGAAGGCGAGGTTTGGGTGTACTGGTTAAATACCCGTTCAAAAAGGGAATGTAAATAACAGTACATTCTTCGGCCATATTTGAATTTTTTGTAACATCCCTTGCCCGTGGGGATTATTTGTAGTAAGCTATACGTAATGATAAACGTTCCCATAAGGAGGAAATGCAGGTGGGACAGGCAATTACGGATTATGTAAAGTTCCTGGCAGATGCCAGGGATGCGGTGTACCGTCTTAACTGTGACCAGAATACGGCCGGCCAGCTGGCGGACGAGGAAGAGATGAAAGAGCGGGAGCTTGAGACTGCCAGGAAGGCTGTGTCTGACTCCGTGAACCAGACTATTAAGAAGCGTTTGGATGAGATTAATTCCAGCTATGACCAGGAGATTGGAAAAGGGCAGGAACGTCTCAAGAAGGCCAGGGCAAAACGGGAGAAGGCCAAGAGCCAGGGGGTAAAGGAACGGATTGCCGAGGAGACCAGCGAGCTGCGGGAACACAACCGTGACCTGAAGGTCCAGATGAGGACATTGTTCCAGAAGAACCGGGTACCCGCCTGGTGCGGGACCACATTTTATTATGCTCTGTACTATCCCAGAGGGGTCAGGGAAATTATGATTTTCCTGCTTACCCTGGTAATCTGCTTTTTGGGAATTCCGTGCGGTGTCTATTTTCTGATTCCCCAGAGGGTTATCTGGTATCTGGCGGCTGTGTATTTTGTGGATGTCATCCTGTTTGGCGGGCTTTATGTGATGATCGGCAATAAGACCAGACTCCGTCATCAGGATACACTTAAGAGGGGAAGGGATATACGCAACCACCTGAGGTCGAACCAGAAGAAAATAAAGGTCATTACCAGAACCATTCAGAAGGACGGCAGTGAGGATTTATATGACCTTGAAAAATATGACGATGAGATTGCCTGTGTTGAGCAGGAGCTGTCGGAGATTGCTTCCAGGAAAAAGGACGCTCTGAGTACCTTTGAGAATGTGACAAAAACCATCATTACAGATGAAATCATAGCCAGTCATAAGGATAAGCTGGACAGGCTCAGGCAGGAGCTGGACGAAGTGTCCGCGAATCTTTGCAGTCTGGAGAGCAGTATCAGGGAACAGAATATACGCATAGCAGATATATACGGTCCATACCTGGGGAGGGAATTCCTGCAGCCGGAAAAACTGGCCCAGCTTTCCAGAATCATACAGGCTGGTTCGGCGTCTAATATTACGGAGGCCATTAGGATGTATCAGGATGCGGGGCAGGATGAGGGACGGTCATAAAATTTTAAATATAACAGCTATGTAAACAGGTCCTGTAGATTGCAGGACCTGTGTAATTTATGGCGCGGCAGATGTAATTATAATAAACAGAGGAGGGCGCACCAGGTTGAATATACTATTCGTAGTGCCATATCCGGAATTAGAACCGGTAGTACAGGAGGTATACAAGGAATATCCTGAAAAGAACAAGGTCACTGTGGAGTTTAAAGTGATGACGGTTGATATGGTTCGTCAGTACAAAATGGAGAGGGAATATGATGTTCTTGTAGGGCGTAACTTTACTCTTGAAGAGCTGAAACGCCAGTATCCCACTAAACCCGTTATTAATATCCCAATTACAGGTTACGATATAGTTCAGGCTCTCTACGAGGCCAAGAAGATGTATCGCTGCAGGAAGGTGGGAATTGTGGGGCGGTTTTTTCATATGTATCAATATGAACACATGGAAGAAATTACCGGAGTGGAAACTTCCTATCATCCGGTTGAGCGGGGACATGATTTGGAATACTGTGTTGCCGAGGCAGTGAGCCAGGGGTGTGACTGTATTATTGGCGGCTATTCCGCATATCTGTATCTCAAGAACGGCCCTATTCCGGTAGTGACTATAAAGGTCAGCCGTGAAACCATTTTCAATGTGTTGGAAGAAGCGGTTCATATTGCGGAAGGGGTGAAGAAGGAAAAAGAAAAGTCTGAGCTTTTCAGAATCATTACCCAAATTTCGAATGCAGGAATTTTTTATGTTAATGATAAGGGACAGATTGAGATAGCAAACAGAGAAGCAAGAAAGCTGTTCCCAACTGTGCAGACATTACTGGGAATAGGGGGGGGAGGGCTTATCTGAGGCAAATTGCTCCGTTTATGCAGGAGGAAGCGGAACGCTGTTTTGAGTCTGGTGAAAGCATAGTGGACAGAGTATACCTAAGGGAAGGCACTTCTCTTTCCACTGATTTCCTTCCCGTAAAAATAGGAAATTCCATGCCGGGGCTGGTGGTCAGTTTTATGAATGCCTCAAGAATACAACAGATGGAGAATCAGATACGTCGTCAGATGAGCGATAAAGGATTGGCTGCGCGGTATACATTTCAGGACATTATTCATAAAAGTGATATTATAGATAAGACCATTGAAAATGCCGGAAAATATGCGGGAGTATCCTCCAATGTCCTGCTGGTAGGGGAAACCGGAACCGGAAAGGAGCTTTTTGCACAGAGCATACATAATGCCAGCAGGAGAGCGGGAAATGCTTTTGTGGCAGTTAATTGCGCGGCATTGCCGGAAAGCCTGTTGGAAAGTGAATTATTCGGTTATGTAGAGGGGGCTTTTACAGGTTCAAAAAAGGGCGGAAAGATGGGATTGTTTGAGATGGCCCATAAAGGCACACTGTTTTTGGATGAAATAGCAGAAATTCCTTTGACATTTCAGAGTAAACTGCTTCGTGTGCTGCAGGAACGGGAAGTGCGCCGTGTGGGCGGTAATTCAGTTATATCCGTGGATGTACGGATTATTGCGGCTACCAATAAAAATCTGCAGAGACAGGTGAGCGAGGGGAAATTCCGGCAGGATCTTCTTTATCGTTTGAATGTTCTTAGATTATACATCCCTCCGCTGCGGAAACGGAGTGAGGATATCCCGCTTCTCTTCCATTACTATCTTCAATATTACAGTAATCAGTTCGGTTATGAAATGCCGATTCTGTCCCAAGGAGCGGAGGAGCTCATTAAACGATATGCCTTCACAGGCAATATCAGGGAGCTTAGGAATATAGCTGAGCGGTTGAGTGTGGTTCATAGCGGATTTATGATAACAGAAGAAGAAATGGCGGCGGCACTGGGGCAGGATGATATAGAAATAACTGAGTATTCAGAGCGGCCGGTGACAACCGGTCCCTCCTATATGATGTATGCAGAAGGCAAAAGGGAGCAGGAGAAACAATACATTCAGCGCCTGTTAAGTGAACACGGATATAATAGGAGCGAGACAGCAGGAGCCATGGGAATTGACCGTTCTACTTTATGGAGAAAAATGAAAAAATATGGGTTGCAGTAATGTTGCGTTGCAAAAAACATCATAAGCAACGAATTATTACCACAATTGGGAAAAAATTAACAAAATGCGGAAAAGATGCTCATTTTGATTGATATGAGCATCTTTTTTCATGTTATCTGGTAATTGGCGTTGAGACATGGATGAAATCCAATAGAAACATTTTGAAACGGGTGTACAACATAATAATACAAAAAATTGTTGTAAATTAGCCTTATTGTGTATTGTTTATACGTTTGAAAAAAAACCGAGGAAAAAATTTGGAAAGAATATATAATTTGGCACGATTATTGCTTTGAAAAATATAAGAATGATATAAATATGAGACAGGAGGAAAGATTCTTGAATATTGCAGTTTTAATGGGAGTATTTTTTGTATTACTTTTTCTGGGAGTTCCGATTGCATATTCGTTGTGTCTGTCTGCAGTGCTTTATATGGCACTTTTTATGGATGTACCTATGATAATCATAGGACAGCAGATGCTGAAAGGGGTGGACTCATTTACACTAATGGCCATACCGTTTTTTGTAATCGCAGGCGGACTCATGGAATCCGGCGGTATTTCAAAACGGATTGTGAACTTTGCCAGAACAGTGGTAGGTCATTTGCCGGGAGGTCTTGCTATTGTTACGGTGGTGGCGAGCATGATTTTTGCAGCTATGACAGGAGCCGGGGCAGCGACTACCGCGGCAGTGGGAGGAATCATGATTCCATCCATGCAGGAGGAAGGGTATGACGGCGGCTACGCCAGTGCAGTCCAAGCTGTGGGAGGAATATTTGGACCTCTTATTCCGCCAAGTATACTTATGGTTCTATATGGAGTTGCATCCGGGGAATCTGTGGGGGATATGCTGCTGGCAGGACTCGTACCGGGACTTTTTCTTGGGGTAATTGTCATAGCGGTAGTAGTATGGCAATGTATTAAAAAAGGATACAAGGGGGTAGGTCATTTTAACCTGAAACGGGCGGCAAAATCATTTTTAGACGCTATATGGGCGATACTTGCGCCTGCCATTATTTTAGGCGGCATTTATTCCGGCCTGTTTACGCCAACAGAGGCTTCTGCCGTTACTTGTTTCTATTGCCTTATCATAGGATTGTTCGTTTACAGGGAGCTTAATTTTATATCCCTGGGCAGGGTGGTATTCAAATCAGTCAAGACAGCAGCGGGTATCATGCTGATAGTAGCAGCCACCCAGGCATTTGGATGGGTCCTGACAAGGGCAGGAATACCCCAGATGGTGGCAGAAGGATTTACTTCTGTAATATCAAGCCCAACAGTGTTTATGTTTGCTGTTGTATTCATTCTGATTGTTGCGGGGTGTTTCATAGATGCAGTACCGGCACTTCTGATTTTTGCTCCCATATTGATTCCTACAGCAACCCAGTATGGAATTTCTTTGATTCACTTCGGGGTGGTTATGGTGGTTACCTTATGTATTGGCCTGGCGACGCCTCCGGTGGGAATAAACCTGTTTGTGGCATCTTCAGTAGGCGGACAGCCCATTCATAAAATCATACCGCATTTACCGGTACTTATTGCTTCAATTATAGCAGGGACCATAGCGATTGTATTAATACCTGGCATCTCAACATTACTGCCGGCGTTAATGAAATAAAACATAAGGAGGATTTTATTATGAGAAAGACTGCACTGTATATGTTATTGGCATCAGCTGTATTAAGTATGGGTGGCTGCGGCAAAGCAAATCAACCAGCTTCCGCTGATAATGGAGGAACAGAGGCAAAAACAGCAGAAGCATCAATTGAACTCAGTGTATTTGCTGGTTCTGTGGCGGAGAACACGCCCACCGGCACCGGGTTAAAGGCTATGGTAGACTATATCAATGAGAATGGCGGCGGTACCCTGAAAGCGACGGATTATTATGATACGGCTTTGGGCGATGCCACATCCATGGTGCAGGGACTTCAGCAGGGAACAATTGATATTGGGGTATCTGGTACCGCCTATTTTTCAGGCTTGGTTCCGGAGGTAGAAGTATTCCAGCTTCCGTTCCTGTTTGATAATCTGGAAGAGGCCAGAGCAGCTGTAGATGGAGCTGCTTCGGAAAAAATATTTGAGAAGTTTGCCGAAAAGGGAATCGTGGGATTGGCTTTCTGGGAGAACGGTTTCCGTGAACTCAGCAATAATGTGAGGCCGGTCACGACACCGGCGGATTTAAATGGTATTAAGATGAGGACACTGCCTGCAACCGTACAGGTAGAGACATGGAAGGCTTTGGGAGCTCTGCCCACAACCATAGACGCATCTGAGTTATATACGGCATTGCAGCAGGGCACTGTCAGTGCGGAAGAGAATCCGCTTCATGAAATTGTATCAAGAAAGTTTTACGAGGTCCAGCAGTATATAACACTGACAGACCATGTTTATACCCCGTTCATGATGGGAATCAGCCAAAAAACATGGGATAAATTAAGTGACCAACAGAAGCAGGTTGTCATGGACGCAGCCAATGTAGGTAAAGAGGCCCAGAGGAAAGCCAACGAGGAAAAGACAATAGAGGCAAAACAGGTGCTGCTGGACAACGGATGTGAGATTGTGGAAAATCCTGATAAAGAAGCATTTAAAGAGATTGCAGTGAGCGCCTGGAAGGTATTCACAGATGAAAATGGTACAGAGCTTCTTGATATCATCCAGAAGAATTAAAGGGGGAACTACAGAATATGAGAAAAATAACTGACCTCACCCTGCCGATAGTGGAACATTGGCGCTATGGAATCAAGTTTGAGCTGGCCACATCCCATGCCAATAAAGACCGTTGGCAGACAACGAAATATAATTTGCAGTCACATTGGTTTACCCATATTGACGCACCTGTCCATCATGACCCAGACGGTAAGAATCTGGACGCATATCCAATCAGCGATTGGTGTATTTCGGATTGTCTGATTCTGGATTTATCATTTGTAGGTGATAATGAGGCAATTACAGCCCAGATGTTGGAACGGGCAAACGAACCCTTTAAGGATAAACACTATGATACGATTATAATCCGTTCTGACCGTGGACGAAGGGTATCTTGGGAGTCCGTAGAATTTTGGGATAATTCCTGCTGGGTCAGCGCTGACGGAGGAAAGTGGATTAGGGACTATAATCCTAAAGTGGTTGGATTTGACTTTCCGCAAGATTATGAAATACGCAAAATCCGTACTGCAAAACCAGAGGATCCTATCGTGCAGCCGGTACATGATTTCGTTCTGAAAGAGGGAGGAATATTAATGATTGAATACCTCACTAATTTATGGGAGGTAGGACAGCCGACTTGTCAGTTGATTGCGCTGCCGCTTAACACAAAAAACGCGGATGGATCCCAGATAAGAGTGCTCGCAGTGACAGAACAACCCTAAAGGAGGAATGGACATGAAGGGTTTTGTTTCAAAGCTTGATTCAGGGGTAAAGAGCATATTTGGTTATGCGGGGATTATAATGATTTTAATTGAGACGTATGCTGTCTTTGCCCGCAATGTTCTGAAGGCGCCGGCGCCATGGACGGATGAAACGCTGAAAATGCTGTTTGTATGGTCTATATTTGTTTGTTCCAGTCTGGCTTTTATAGGCGATGAGTTAATCGGTCTGGATCTTATTCAGGAGAAAATATCTGATAACAGAAAGGCCTATGGAGGTTTAAAAATCCTTCAATATGCCCTTGGGCTGGTGTTTGGAGTCCTGACGACTAACTGGGGTCTTAATATCATTTTGATGCAGCTTTCTACAAATGAAAAAACAGCTGTAGTTAAATATCCTTTATGGGTAATTAACATGGGTTTTCTGATAGGAAGCGTACTGCTGGTTATATTTGCCTTATGGAAAATATACGATTGCAGGAAGTACTTAAAGGATAATACCGCTAAAACAGAATAAGGCGGATGGAAAACGGGCAGCCGGCAAAGGCTGCCCGTTTTTCTGCTCTATATCCGGACTAAATGATACTTCACCTGATTCGCCGTCAGCAGCTGCGCCTCCCTCTGATGGCAGGTAAACACAATAATCTGATTATCATATGCCTTCACAAGCCATTTTAACGCTGTCTTCAGGCGCTCATCATCATACAGCACAAAGCTGTCGTCAAAAATCAGGGGCATGGTATCCCTTCTGCCGTTCTGGACCAGCTTGGCGGCAGCCAGGCGCAGGGCCAGATAAATCTGATCCATGGTGCCGCTGCTGACCTGCTCTATGGGAACCAGCTTGGAAGGCGTGTTCATGTATACATCCAGGTTCTCGTCAATGCTCATGCTGGTGTAAATTCCACCGGTGATACCGGATATGAGGTCAGAAGCCTCCCTGTTCAGGTATAATCCGAAGGAGTCGCGGATAGAGGTGGACAGGGTGGTCATGGTGTCCTGGGCCAGGTCGATGGCGTCCAGTTCCTCCTGAATGCGCTCGTTTTCCGTCAGCACATGTTTCAGGGCTTCGGCCCTGGTCTTGCAGTCAGCCAGATGTTCCAGCTTCTGTTCCAGCTCCCACTGGATACGCTGCTGCTGCTCTATCTCCTCGGAAAACTGGTCCTCGCTGGACTGGAGCTTTCCAATCTCCTCTGATAACTGCACCAGGGTCTGTTCAGACTGTTCCACGGCCTTGCTGAGCCGGAGAAACTCCGCCATCCTCCCCTCCAATGCGTTCATGGCATCCTGGGAAATGCTGGAGTCACCCAGGTGACGGGCGAATATTTCCTGGAGAAGGCGGGTGCTGGTGTCCAGCTCCTTTCGGAACCGGCGGTTCTTGCCCAGCTTAAGGATGCCGGTTATACAGGCAGCCAGGGCAATGGCGCCTGATATCCCTGCTGCGGCCGTAAGGGGAAATGGAAGAAGCACAAGGGAGCGCACCAGGTCCGGCGCCGCCAGGCACAGCCCGGCGGCTCCTGCGAAGGCCAGGGTGATTAGGAACATGAATACGGCGCAGACAGTCCTGGATTTCTTACTGCATGCAGCCAGGGTGTTCTGGTATTCACCGTAAAGCTTCCTGGTGTCCTCCATGTATTTCTGCACGGATTCCTGATCTGTAAACTGGCTGTTTAAAAGAATCTGCCGTCCTTTGGCGGACTTTTCAAGCAGACCTTCCTTTTCCTTTTGACAGCTGTCCAGCTGTTTCTTGATTTCATTCTTCTTGTTGCGGTACTCAATTAACTGGTTGGCATACTGGGGCGCGGATATTTCCTGCTCCGTCTTGCGTATATCCCCCAAAAGGGCGGTATAACTGCGTGCAGCCTCAGGAACCATCTGATTCTCCAGCTCCCGCCTCTGGCTTTTTAAGTATGCAGTGGCCTTGGTTATATTCAGGGCAATGCTGCCGGAGGTATTGAGGTTGGCGATGTAATTGCGCAGCTCAGCCACCATGCCTCCGTCCGTGGCGCATTTTAACTGGCCGATGCTGATGGTGTTGTCGTAGGCTGTTTCTGACAGGCCGCAGCGCAGCTGGTCCAGGAGGGCTCTGGTGGGTTCAACCTCTCTGCCCTGAGTTTCATTGACAATGGTCAGCTCCTTGTTCTGCTTCTGAAACCTTCTCTGGATACGGTATATCTGGCCTTCGCTCTCCAGCCGCATCCATCCCTCATAGGTGCCGCTTCCCTTCCAGGGCTCGTATTTGCTGTAGATGTCATTCCTGGCTGCCCGGCCCCTCTGTTTCTCAATACCAAAGAGCATTCCCCTGATAAAGGTGTGAAGGGTGGATTTGCCGGCCTCGTTTTTGCCGTACACTACATTCAGCCCGTCCTTAAAGGAGATATCCAGGTCGTGGAATTTACCGAATCCCTCGATGTGCAGACTTAATATCTTCATGGGTTCAGCTCCTTTCATCGGTGGTATGAAGAAGGGCATTTACCCCGTAATACAGGGCTTTCTTCTCCACCGGGCTCATCTCTTCTTTTTGAAGGGCCTGGATATAGAATCCAATCATATCGCTGGAATGCTCGGCAAACAGTGCTGAAAAATCATACTGAGGCTCAGAATCATCAATGATTTCGGCAATCCTGTATCTGGCCGTGAGCTGCTCCAGGTCAAATTCAATGTCAGGGTCCCTCATGCCCCTGATGCGGAACCGGTAAATATGTTTGGAACCCCGGTTTTCAATCTCATTTGATATGCGGTCACACAGTTCTCCGTTGGTGGTGTCCCTAGACACATTCACGGCCAGTGGTATGTACTGGAGGCTGGCGGAAGGAATAAACTGAAGGTTTATCAGTTTTCTGGTGACAGGATGAATCTCTCCCGCATAGAAGCCATGGGAACCGGTCTCAGTCAGGTCCAGGGGTTCGGGGGAGCCGCAGTAAGCAATCTTTCCGTCCGCCAGGACATGAGGTTTGTGGATATGTCCCAGGGCGATGTAGGAAAATGGGGAAAGCTCCAGGCTGTTGAAATTAATCGGCAGGTGGGCGGCGTCGCCGCCGTGGGCCATGAGAATTTGAATGCGGCTGTTTAAAGGAACCTGTATATCCTCCAGCAGGGGCGTCTTGATTTCAGCCGTGTGATAGCTGAATCCATGAACTTCCGTATTGATGTCCTCAAAGTAGACAGAGGTCAGAGGTTCATCCATAATGAAGGTCACGTTGGGACTCCAGGTAAAGCTTAACAGGGCAGAGTTCTCCCTGATGCGGTCATGGTTGCCTGCTATCAGGATGACCTTTACAGCAGGAATGGTGGAGAAGAGATAATTGACCTCCTTAAGGTCTTTCATCAGCGGCTGCCTGTGAAACAGGTCTCCGCTGATGAATAAGCAGTCCACATCCATCTCTTTTGTCTTTTCTATTATTATCCGGAAGGTATCTTTGATGGCCTGGGCGCGTTCCTTGCCCCAGGGCTTGTTTGCATCGGGACACATACCCCAGTGGATATCCCCGGTGTGGATGAATTTCATGTCTGCCTCCTGTCAAATGTTGGGTTCCCCGAACTCCGCGCTGCTACGTCCGGGTAGCGAATCTCTGCCCGCTTCTACGGGGCGGGCAGAGACGGGTTCCCCGAACTCCGCGCTGCTACGTCCGGGTAGCGAATCTCTGCCCGCTTCTACGGGGCGGGCAGAGATTCTTTATAATTCGCAGTTGTTTACTGTTCTTGGGAATGGGATTACGTCGCGGATGTTGGACATTCCGGTCAGGTACATGACGCAGCGCTCAAAACCAAGGCCGAAGCCTGCGTGGCGTGTGGATCCGTACTTTCTTAAATCCAGATAGAAGCCGTAGTCCTCCTTCTTAAGGCCCAGTTCGTCCATTCTGGCTACCAGCCTGCTGTAATCGTCCTCCCTCTGGCTGCCGCCGATGATTTCACCGATACCGGGAACCAGGCAGTCTACGGCTGCCACGGTTTTGTTGTCAGGATTCATCTTCATATAGAAGGCTTTGATTTCCTTCGGATAATCGGTTACGAATACAGGCTTCTTAAATACCTGCTCTGTCAGATAGCGCTCATGCTCTGTCTGCAGATCGCAGCCCCAGGATACCTTGTATTCAAATTCATCGTTGTGTTCTTCCAGTATTTTCACGGCCTCGGTGTAGGTAACCCGGCCAAACTCGGAATTTAACACATTGTGGAGACGGTCCAGAAGACCCCTGTCCACAAACTGGTTGAAGAAGTTCATCTCCTCCGGCGCATGCTCCAGAACAAACCGGATGATATATTTAAGCATGCCCTCTGCAAGGCACATGTTATCATCCAGGTCCGCAAAGGCCATCTCCGGTTCAATCATCCAGAACTCAGCCGCATGGCGGGTGGTATTGGAATTCTCGGCACGGAAGGTAGGGCCGAAGGTATATACGTTGCGGAAAGCCATGGCATAGGTCTCAGCGTTCAGCTGTCCGCTTACGGTCAGATTGGTGGCCTTGCCGAAGAAGTCCTGGCTGAAATCCACCTTGCCGTCCTCTGTCTTTGGGATATTGTTTAAGTCCATGGTGGTTACCTGGAACATTTCCCCGGCTCCCTCACAGTCACTGCCGGTAATCAGGGGCGTGTGAACATAGACAAAATCCCTTTCCTGGAAATACTGGTGAATGGCGTATGCAATTAAGGAGCGCACGCGGAATACAGCCTGGAAGGTATTGGTTCTGGCACGCAGGTGGGAGATGGTGCGCAGGTATTCCAGGGAGTGGCGCTTCTTCTGAAGAGGATAATCCGGTGAGGAGGTTCCCTCCACAGTGACCTCGGCGGCCTGAATCTCAAATGGCTGCTTGGCCTGGGGCGTGGCCACCAGGGTTCCCCTGACAAGAATGGCTGTTCCCACATTTAATTTAGACACTTCCGCAAAGTTGGGAAGGGTATCGTGATAGACAATCTGCAATGTTTCAAAAAAACTTCCGTCACTGACAACAATGAAGCCAAATGCTTTGGAATCACGCAGGCTGCGAACCCACCCTCCGACATTTATCTCCTTGCCAAGATGTTCCTCCGGATGTTTGTAAAGTTCTCTTACGGTAATCAGATCCATGACTGATATTCTCCTTTTCTCTTATCTATATATTCAGTATCCCCAATTCCCCTGGAAATGGACGGTAACTACATATACGTGATTATATGATATTTCACGCCATGTTTCAAGGCTTAACTTTCCCCTGGGTCCAGGTACGCAGCCTGTATTTTCAATATGATTACATTATCATGATGTATGAATGGGGAAAAGTTCGCATAAGGGACGTTACTTAACTGTAGCGGATTATGTCATATGTCCGCGGGACTGGGCGTTCCAGAAATTGGAATGCATCGGGTACAGATTATCAAATGGTTAAAAACGGAAAAAATGTCGGAAAAATGCACAAAAACGATGAAATAAATTTAAATATTTATGTACTATTTACGAAGTTTGTGGTATAATTAAAATTACAAAAAATTTAACAGCAAGAGGTGATAACGTGATTAAAAAAGAAATGATAGCTATGCTATTAGCAGGCGGACAGGGAAGCCGCCTTGGCGTGCTAACACAAAAAGTAGCCAAGCCGGCCGTATCTTTTGGGGGGAAGTACCGAATCATTGATTTTCCGCTGAGCAACTGTATCAATTCCGGCGTTGACACAGTCGGAGTATTGACACAGTATCAGCCATTACGTTTAAATTCTCATATTGGAATTGGAGTACCGTGGGATTTAGACCGGAACGTTGGTGGTGTAACCATTTTACCTCCATATGAGCGCAGCAAGGGCAGCGATTGGTACACAGGAACTGCCAATGCCATTTACCAGAACCTGGAGTATATGGAATCATATAACCCGGAATATGTTCTGATTTTATCCGGTGACCACATTTACAAGATGGATTACGAGGTAATGCTGGATTATCACAAAGCCAATAATGCAGATATCACCATTGCTGCCATGCCAGTACCCATCGAGGAGGCCAGCCGTTTTGGCATCCTGATTACGGACGAGTCTAACCGCATCACGGAATTCGAGGAGAAGCCTCCTGTTCCCAGAAGCAACTTAGCATCCATGGGTATCTACATATTCAGCTGGCCTGTGTTAAAGGAAGCTCTGATTAAGATGAAGGAAGAGCCGGGGTGCGACTTCGGCAAACACATCATTCCATACTGCCACGCAAAAGGTGACAGGATATTCGCATATGAATATAATGGTTACTGGAAGGATGTAGGTACGCTGGGCTCCTACTGGGAGGCCAACATGGAACTCATTGATATCATTCCTGAGTTCAACCTGTATGAGGAATACTGGAAGATTTACACCAAAAATGATGTGATTCCGCCCCAGTTTATTTCCAATGAGGCAAATATTGAGCGAAGCATTATCGGTGAGGGAACTGAGATTTACGGCGAGGTAATGAACTCCGTCATCGGAGCAGGCGTTACCATTGCCAAGGGAGCTGTGGTGAAGGATTCCATTATAATGCAGGGAACCGTTATCGGAGCGGGAACCGTTGTGAACAAGTCAATCATTGCTGAGAATGTAAGGATTGGCTCTGGTGTGGAACTGGGAACAGGAGAGTATGCGCCCAGTACATATGACCCCAAGGTATACCAGTTCGATCTGGTGACCATTGGTGAGAATTCTGTGATTCCTGACGGGGTAAAGATAGGCAAGAACACTGCCATAGCAGGCGAGACAACCGTAAGCGATTATCCTGACGGATTACTGGCTGGCGGAAATTACATTATAAAGGCAGGTGGCGTAAAATGAGAGCAATCGGTATCGTATTAGCAGGCGGTAACAGCAAGAGGATGCGGGAACTTTCTAATAAGAGGGCAGTGGCTGCCATGCCGGTTGCAGGAAGCTACCGCAGCATTGACTTTGCACTCAGCAACATGACAAACTCCCACATCCAGAACGTGGCAGTATTTACACAGTATAATTCCAGGTCCTTAAACCTGCACTTAAGTTCCTCCAAGTGGTGGGATTTCGGACGTAAACAGGGCGGACTCTTTGTATTCACCCCATCCATCACACCGGAGAACGGCGACTGGTACAGGGGAACAGCGGACGCATTATACCAGAACCTTACATTCCTGAAGAACAGCCATGAGCCATATGTGGTCATAGCGGCAGGCGACGGCGTATACAAGCTGGATTATAATAAGGTTCTGGAGTATCACATTGAGAAAAAGGCAGATATCACCGTTGTCTGCAAGGACATGGAAGAGGGCACTGATGTGACACGGTTCGGCTGTGTGAAGCTGAATGATGACGGCCGTATCACGGACTTCGAGGAGAAGCCCATGGCATCTGACGCAACCACCATTTCCTGCGGTATTTATGTCATCCGCAGAAGGCAGCTCATTGAACTGCTGGAGCGCTGCGCGGCAGAAGACAGGTATGACCTGGTCAATGATATTCTGGTACGCTACAAGAACCTTAAGAGAATTTATGCTTATAAGCTGGACGGCTACTGGAGCAACATTGCTTCCGTGGACTCCTATTATAAGACAAATATGGATTTCCTCAAACCTGAGGTGAGGGATTACTTCTTTAAGCAGTATCCTGATGTATACACTAAGATCGATGATCTTCCTCCTGCCAAGTACAACCCTGGTGCTCTGGTCAGAAACAGCCTGATAACCAGCGGATGTATCCTGAATGGTACAGTTGAAAACTCCATTCTCTTTAAAAAGGCATACGTGGGCAATAATTGTGTAATAAAGAATTCTATTATTTTAAATGATGTTTATATTGGTGACAACACAGTGATTGAGAACTGCATCGTAGAGAGCAGGGATACCATCCGTGCCAACACCACACACATCGGCACACCGGAGAACATCAAAATCGTTGTGGAGAAAAACGAAAGGTATACATTATAATACGCACACAGCCCCGCGGAACGCACGGGGAGCGCAGAGCGGGGGACCGGCGGGATAAGACGGAAGGGGTAGAAAACATGCAGGTTACAGACGTGAGAGTGAGACGGGTTGAAAAGGAAGGCAAGATGAAAGCAATTGTTTCCATCACACTGGACAACGAATTCGTCATTCATGACATCAAGGTAATTGAGGGGGAGAAGGGGTTATTCATAGCCATGCCAAGCCGTAAGGCAGCGGACGGAGAGTACCGCGATATTGCTCATCCTATTAACTCCAACACAAGGGATATGATTCAGACCATTATTCTGAATAAGTATGAGACAACCTTGCTGGAGAATGAGGCGGCAGAGGATGGAATGGCATAAGATACACACAGAATAATGTATGGGAGCTGTCTTCCGGATAACGAATGTGAACCGGGACAGCTCTTGTTTTTTATGTTTGCATGTGCTAGATAAGTTAGTGATCGAAACCAGGATTTTGACATTACAGGATTTTTATGGCGCGCATACAGTGCATGCCGGGCCGCTATCTGTTTCAGGCCGCTGTCTGTTTTATGCTTCCATCTTCTTCAAGATACTTCTGGCCACGCTTATGCCATTTGCAGAAGCCTGCTGCAGTCCTCTGGTGACGGAAGCGCCATCTCCGATTGCCCGCAGACCCCTGATGCTGGTTTCAAAGTCAGCGTTGACCACCACTTTATTGGAGTAGAACTTGACCTCGACTCCGTAGAGAAGGGTCTCGTCGCTGGCAATGCCGGGAGTTACCTTGTCCAGGGCCAGAAGCATTTCCTTGATATCCGTCATGATGCGGTGGGGAAATACCAGGGACAGGTCTCCGGGTACTGCATCCTTCAGGGTGGGAATCAGGTTGTTGCGGCAGAGACGTTCCTCTGTGGTCCGGCGTCCTCTCTGGAAATCACCGAAGGTCTGAACCATGATTCTTCCACCGCATAGCATGTTGGACAGCTGGGCAATATGCTTGCCGTATTCAATGGGCTCGTTGAAGGGCTTGGTAAAGTTCTTGCTCACCAGGAGGGCAAAGTTGGTATTATTTGTCTTATACTCCCTGGACTTGTATGCATGGCCGTTTACCACTGCAAGGCCGTTCTCGTAGTATTCTGTGGCCACCTCTCCGGAAGGGTTGGTACAGAAGGTGCGGACCTTGTCGTCGAAGGTGGGGGTATAGTATACCAGCTTGGCTTCATACAGGTTCTCGTTTAAGAACTTCATAACTTCATCCCGGACTTCCACACGTACGCCTATGTCCACAGTGCCTACCTGGGTCTGGATTCCATGGTTTCCGCAGATGTGTGAGAACCAGTCAGAACCCTCCCGCCCAATGGCGGAAACCACCTCAGGGGCATAGTAAGCTTCGTCCTTGTCCGTTATGATACCCTTTACGGTATCGCCTTCAATGATGACGTCCTTTACCATGGTGTTGAATTCCATGGTAATGCCCTGGGCCAGAAGGTGCTCCTGAAGCCGGGTATAAATCTTATACCCTTCCTCTGTTCCGAGATGGCGGATGGGGCATTCAATCAGCTTTAAGTTAGCGCCGATGGCCTTGCGGCGGATTTCCTCTATTTCTTTCTGTTTGTCCACGCCGTATATATTGGTATCAGCGCCGAATTTTAAGTAGATGTTATCAGATTCCTTTAAGAGTTCAACAGTTTTATCATACCCCAGGATTTCCGGAAGGTTGCCGCCCACATCAGGAGACAGGGACAGCTTGCCGTCGGAAAATGCGCCTGCGCCTGCGAAGCCGGTGGTAATGGAGCAGGGTTTGCAGCCCACACATATCTTGGTGGTACGTTTTGGACAAACTCTCTTTTCGATGGGGCGTCCTTTTTCCACCATGAGGATTTTCATGTCAGGTTTCTTCTGGATTAATTCATACGCGCAGAAGATGCCGGAGGGACCTGCGCCAATAATGATTACGTCGTAATTTGTAGTTGGATTCATAGGGAAACTCCTTTCTTTCACTGCCTGATTTGCCTGGTTTCATGGGAATCCTTAAGATATGGATTCACCGGTGCGGACTCCCTGATACTCTCCAAAGCGCAGGGCACAAAAAAAACCAGTATGCAAAATAGAAGCATATAGTCAACTATCCCGGTAACTGGTAGAAACGTTCATCCAATCATGAACTTATACAGGCATCACAACGGTTATAGTTTAGCATAGTATGTGGCATTATGCAAGGGCGGAACACCCTAAAATCCATTATGGAATAAGGGCCGGAATCCTTAAGAAAAACCAATCAGACCTTTAGAAAAAATTTCATAAATAGTCAGAGAATAGTCACGGTATATTAAGGCAAATTCAAACATTATTGCATTCTCTTATGATATGATACATATATGAGATAAGATGATTCCTCAATACATGATTCAGAAGAGAAAGCGGGTGAAAGAATGAAGGTGCGTACAGGTATCAAGCGGGTGGCAGCCGTAATGCTTATGGTGGTTCTGTGTTTCAGCGTGACAGTGGCTGTGAAGGGCTACGGAATGTACCGGGAGGCCATGGACAGCGTGAGCCTTGAAGATAAGGTGGCGTCCATACGTGCCAAGGAAAACTATACCACCTTTGACCAGCTTCCTGAGATTTATGTGGATGCGGTGCTGTCCGTGGAGGACCACAGGTTCTATAACCATCCGGGAATCGATGTGATAGCCATAGGAAGGGCTGTATTCAATGATATAAAGGCAGGGGCCTTTGTGGAAGGCGGAAGCACTGTGACACAGCAGCTGGCCAAGAACATGTATTTCAGCCAGGAAAAGGAGCTGGTCCGCAAGGTGGCAGAGGTCCTGGTGGCATTTGATTTAGAGAGGGACTACAGCAAGAATGAGATTCTGGAGCTGTATGTGAATACCATTTATTATGGGAACGGATATTACTGTGTGAAGGATGCCAGCATGGGCTACTTCGGCAAGGAACCTGAGGATATGACGGATTATGAAAGCACATTGCTGGCCGGGATTCCCAATGCACCCTCCTGTTATGCGCCCACTGTGAGCCGGGAACTGGCAGCCAGGCGCCAGCAGCAGGTACTGGACCGTCTGGTGAAATGCGGATATTTTGCAGAGGAACGGGCTTTGGAAACCATGGCGGTTGGAAGCAGCCGGTGATGGCGGGAATATGATTTACAGAAACGGTTTACGTCCGGCTGGCAGATGGAGGAAAGAACCCTTTATCTGCTTTACATTTTAAGCGTAATCTGATAGAATGATGGAACGGAAAAAAGCGTTAGATACCCCGTGTGGTTTGTATCTAACGCTTTAAGGCGTGTTGTTAATATTAGGAAGATATTGGAAAATGCGGACAAATCATAAAACTGGAAGGCAAAGTGACGGGAAAATGAGCGGAATATGGGATAGAATAAAAGAGCGGCTGGGATTTGGCAGGAAGGCAGGCGATAAGGAGGATGACAAGGTGATGTACATCATTGCAGGTTTGGGCAATCCCACCAAGGAGTATGAAAAGACAAGACATAATGTGGGATTTGAGGTCATAGATGTGCTGGCAGACCGTCTGGGCGCCACCGTGGAGGAGAAAAAGTTTAAGGGATGTTATGGAAAAGGAATCATCGGCGGACAGAAGGTGCTGCTTTTAAAGCCCCAGACCTTCATGAACCTGAGCGGCGAGAGCGTAAGGGCAGCGGCTGATTTCTATAAAGTGGACCCGGAACATATTATTATTGTATATGATGATATCAGCCTGGATGTGGGACAGCTGCGAATCCGGAAAAAGGGAAGCGCAGGAGGACATAATGGAATTAAAAACATAATTGCCCACCTGGGGACCCAGGAGTTCCCGCGCATTAAGGTGGGAGTGGGCGATAAACCTAAGAAAATGGACCTGGCTGACTATGTACTAAGTCGGTTCTCCAGGGAGGACAGGGCTGTCATGGAGGATGCGTTCAGGGAAGCGGCCGGGGCAGTGGAGATGATGATTACTCAGGGCGCTGACGCGGCAATGAATCAGTTTAACGGCCATAAGGGCTGATAAGGGGTGCAGGGATAGAATGGAAAATCCATTATTGGAATTACAGGAGTATGATAATCTGGTTAAGGCACTGAAATCCGGAAAGGGACCGCTGCAGGTAACAGGGACCCTGGATTCACAGAAGGTACATCTGATGTACGAGCTGGGAGAGGCAAGCGCATTTGCCTGGAAGCTGGTGGTCACTTATGACGACATCAGGGCCAAGGAAATCTACGATGATTTCCGCAGCTTTACCAGTCAGGTGTGGCTGTATCCTGCCAAAGACCTGCTGTTTTACAGCGCGGACATTCACGGAAACCTGATGACCAGACAGAGGATTGCTGTGCTGCGCCACCTCATGGAGGACAGAGAGGGCGTGGTGGTCACTACCATGGATGGTCTTATGGACCATCTAATGCCCATTAAATATCTGAGGGAGCAGTCCATCACGGTGGAGAGCGGACAGATTATTGATTTGGATGCCTGGAAGGAACGTCTGATTGCCATGGGCTATGAGAGGATGGCCCAGGTAGACGGCATGGGCCAGTTCTCCATCAGGGGCGGAATCGTGGATATATTCCCGCTGACCGAGGAAGTGCCGGTGCGCATTGAACTGTGGGATGATGAGGTGGACTCCATCCGTACCTTTGACCTGGAAAGCCAGCGATCGGTGGAGCAGTTAGAGAGCATCACCATTTATCCGGCAGCGGAGGTGGTACTCTCAGGGGACCAGCTGGCAGCCGGAATCGGAAGGCTGGAAAAGGAAGAAAGGACATATGGGAAGGCGTTAAGGGAGCAGCATAAGCCGGAGGAGGCCCACAGAATCCACACCATCATCGAGGAACTGAGAAACGGACTGGATGAGGGGTGGAGGATTGGCGGGCTGGACGCCTATATCCGGTATTTCTGCCCGGATACGGTTTCCTTCCTGGAATATTTCCCCCAGGGTGAGAGCGTGATTTATCTGGATGAGCCTGCCAGATTAAAGGAAAAGGGCGAGACCGTGGAGCTGGAATTCAGGGAAAGCATGGTGCACAGGCTGGAGAAGGGCTATCTGCTTCCTGGCCAGACCGAGCTTCTCTATCCTGCGGCCGAGGTCCTGGCCAGGATGCAGAAACCGTTTGCGGTCATGCTTACGGGGCTTGACCAGAAGCTTCCGGGCATGAAGGTGAATCAGAAATTCAGCATAGATGTTAAAAATGTGAACTCATACCAGAACAGCTTTGAGATTCTCATTAAGGACCTGACAAGGTGGAAAAAGGAAGGATACAGGGTTATCCTGCTGTCTGCTTCCAGGACCAGAGCCAGCAGGCTTGCCAGCGACTTGAGGGAATATGACCTGAGGGCCTATTGCCCGGATGTGTGGGAAGCGGAAAGCGGGAATGCAGGAGGAGACGGTACTGTCAGCCCGGATTCCGGGAATACGGTTTCTGTTAATACCGCTGTCCGCAAGGTCCAGCCGGGAGAGATACTGGTTACCTACGGCAATCTCCACCGGGGATTTGAATATCCTCTTTTGAAGTTTGTATTCATCACAGAGGGCGATATGTTCGGCGTGGAGAAAAAAAGAAAGCGCCGTAAAAAGACAAATTACCAGGGCAAGGCCATACAGAGTTTCACAGAGCTGTCGGTGGGTGATTATGTGGTCCACGAGGAGCACGGTCTGGGTATATATAAGGGCATCGAGAAGGTTGAGCGGGATAGGGTCATTAAGGACTATATCAAGATTGAGTATGGGGACGGAGGCAATCTGTATCTGCCGGCCACACGTCTGGAAAGTATCCAGAAATACGCAGGGGCAGAGGCCAAGAGACCTAAGCTCAACAAGCTGGGAGGGGCTGAGTGGAATAAAACCAAGACCAAGGTTCGGGGAGCTGTCCAGGAGATTGCCAAGGATTTGGTGAAGCTTTATGCAGCGCGCCAGGAAAAGGCCGGATTCCAGTATGGGACGGATACGGTGTGGCAGAGAGAGTTTGAAGAATTGTTCCCCTATGATGAGACCGATGACCAGATGGATGCCATTGACGCGGTGAAGAAGGATATGGAGAGCAGGAGAATCATGGACCGCCTGATTTGCGGTGATGTGGGGTACGGCAAGACAGAAGTGGCCCTGAGGGCGGCATTTAAGGCAGTCCAGGACAGCAAGCAGGTGGTGTACCTGGTGCCAACCACGATTCTGGCCCAGCAGCATTATAATACGTTCGTGCAGCGGATGAAGGATTTTCCGGTGCGGGTGGATATGCTGAGCAGATTCTGTACGCCGGCCAGGCAGAAAAGGACTCTGGAGGACCTCCGCAAGGGAATGGTGGACATCGTAATCGGCACCCACCGGGTTCTGTCCAAGGATATACAGTTTAAGGACCTGGGACTGCTGATTATTGACGAGGAGCAGCGGTTTGGCGTTGCCCATAAGGAAAAAATCAAGCATCTGAAGGAAAATGTAGATGTGCTCACCCTGACAGCCACGCCGATTCCCAGGACCCTTCATATGAGTCTGGCAGGCATACGCGACATGAGTGTGCTGGAGGAGCCTCCGGTGGACAGGATGCCCATTCAGACCTATGTGATGGAATACAATGAGGAGATGGTGCGTGAGGCAATCAACCGTGAGCTGGCAAGAAATGGTCAGGTGTATTATGTATACAATCGTGTGACGGATATTGATGAGGTGGCTGGCCGTGTTCAGGCCCTTGTGCCGGATGCAGTGGTCACATTTGCCCATGGCCAGATGCGGGAGCATGAGCTGGAACGGATTATGGCGGATTTCATCAACGGGGAAATCGACGTGCTGGTATCCACCACCATCATTGAGACCGGCCTGGATATACCCAATGCCAATACCATGATTATCCACGATGCGGACCGCATGGGACTGTCCCAGCTGTATCAGCTGAGAGGCAGGGTGGGCCGTTCCAACAGGACCTCCTATGCCTTTCTCATGTATAAGAGGGATAAGCTTTTGAGGGAGGAGGCTGAGAAGCGCCTCCAGGCCATCCGGGAATTTACGGAACTGGGATCCGGCATCAAGATTGCCATGCGGGACCTGGAAATCCGGGGCGCGGGCAATGTGCTGGGGGCAGAACAGCACGGCCATATGGAAGCCGTGGGGTATGATTTGTACTGCAAAATGCTGAACCAGGCCGTGCTGGCCCTTAAGGGAGAGACATTGGAGGAGGATTCCTACGAGACCGTTGTGGAATGCGACATTGATGCATACATTCCCGTAAGTTATATCAAGAATGAATACCAGAAGCTGGATATCTATAAACGTATCTCCGCCATTGAGACAGAGGAGGAGTACATGGATATGCAGGATGAGCTTATGGACCGCTTTGGGGATATACCGCACAGTGTGGAGAACCTGCTTAAGATAGCGGCTATCAGGGCTCTGGCCCACCGGGCATATGTGACAGAGGTGGTTATTAACCGACAGGAGGTAAGGCTTACCATGTATCAGAAGGCCAGACTCCGGGTGGAGAAGATTCCGGACCTGGTGAGGTCCTACAAGGGGGATTTAAAACTGGTGCCCGGGGATGTGCCTTCCTTCCACTATATTGACAGGAGGAATAAGAACCAGGACAGCCTTGAGATGATGGGGAAGGCGGAAGAGATTCTGAAAGATATATACGGGATACGCATATAGAGGACCATAAAAAAGCAGCCAGGACTGTGATATTGATATGCTCATATCACAGTTCTGGCTGCTTTTATTTTGGAAAATCAGACTGTTTGCGGTTATTTACGAATACCGTTTACGCCGCGCAGCACCGGCATGACCATGGCCCGTCCTACAGACATCCCTGTACATACCGGGTTGCCAGCTCAATGTAATACTTTTCCGGTTTGGTCAGATAGCACCCCTTCAGGTAGGCCATGCAGCGCATCCATGTCTGCCGCGGACGGACGGAAAAGTAGGCGATGGGGGCTTCCGGCTCCACGTAGGACTGTGGGAAAAAGGCAGGGCATATCTGCTGCCGCACCATGTTCACCACGGTCCTGGTGCTGACAGATTCAAACAGTATCCTGGGGCGGAAGCCTGCTTCCTCAAAAGCACGGTCAATCATGTCCCTCATTCTGGTCTCTCTGGATATCAGGGTGAAGCTGTCCTCCCGCAGGAGCTTTAAATCTATCTCCGGAAAGGTCCGGAAGCTTTCATCTCCCGCTAGATGGGCAAGAGGGTGGGAGACAGGAAGGCCCAGCACCATCAGCTCTTCACCCATGTCCACATATTCCAGGGATGGGTTCTTCTGATTTCCAAAATAGGTGAGGCTGGCCATGGTGACTTCTTTCTGAAGTATCATCTGTTCCATCTTTTTTACCCTGGCTTCCCTGATGCTGAATGTGATATTGGGGTATTTTTCGCGAAAATACGGATATATGCAGGAGAACATGAGGGAACCCTGTTCCGGAGTATAGGCTATGGATATCTCACCGGCGTTTTCTTCTGTGATGTCGCTGATGATTTTATAAGTCTCCCGTTTCATGTCCACCATGCGGTGGGCCGTGGCCAGGTAAATGCGGCCCGCAAGGGTGGGAATCATGCTGTGTTTTCTGCGCTCAAACAGCGGAGTACCCAGCTCCTTTTCCAGACGCAGCAGCTGCTGGTTCAGGGCCGACTGGGTGAGATACAGCTTTTCAGCTGCCTTGGATATACTCTGTTCCTGTTCGATGGCAACGATATATTCAATCTGACGTAAATCCATGGGGCCTCCTTTTAAACTTAATTATATTAAGAGATTATATAAAAATCAATAAGTTGAAATAAGTCATTACAGCTATTATAATCAAAACCAATAAAGAGTTCAATGGAAACGAGAAAATTATGTTGAATTCTCACAATAAAAAAAGGAGACAGGAGCATGAACAGAAGCGTATTAGGGATGATATTGGCAGGAATCATGGCGGTTTCAATGACAGGATGCGGAGGCAGTGCCGCAAAGGACGGTGAGTGGGCCAAGAATGTGGAGATTCAGGTGCCGGCCAAAGCCGGCGGCGGAACCGATGTGATGGCAAGGGCATTGGCCAACAAGGTATCAGCAGAATCAGGTTCCGCCATCACCATTGTGAATAATACGGACGGCGGCGGAGTGGTCGCGTGTGAGAAAGCAGCGGCCGGAAAAAAGGACGGTTCCACCCTGACACAGTGGCATCTGACCATGCTGATTAAAACAGCAGCGGGACTGTACGATAAATCGGCCACAGAGGACTTTACGGTCATTGGAGTGGCGGTGCCCAAGGATAAGGCCAACAATGTGCTGGTGGTATCCGGCGATTCTTCTTATCAGACCCTGGACGATTTGATTGGGGCTGCAAAGGAAAGACCGGGTGAGGTCATGTTCGGCGTGGAAACCGGCGGTACGGTACATATCCAGACAGGGCTGTTTGCAAAGGCGGCGGGAATCGAAGTCAAATATGTGGAGGCAGGATCCGATACAGAGAAGCCGACTGCCCTGGTGGGAAACAGCATTGACGCCTGTTTTGTAAATGCCAACCAGGCAAAGCAGTATGTGGAATCCGGTAAGGCCAGAGCTCTGGGAGCCATCTCCAATTCCGATGAGGGCGGACGCAGCAGCGTGCTTCCCGAAGTGCCTGACTTTATTGAGCAGGGCGTGGATTTCAGCTTCAAGATGCTAAATGTGGTCCTGGTAGGGCCAAAGGACATGGATTCGGAACTGGCATCCAGGATTCACGATTACTATGCATCCGCTGCCAATGACGCGGAGGTGGTAAAGACTCTGGCGCCTGCTGGAATGGAGATGGAATTTTTAAGCCTGGAGGAAGGTCGGAGCACCTTAAAGGAAATGCAGGGACAGATTGACGCCGTGGTGGAGGAACTGGGGCTTAAGAAATAACAGGAATGAAGACATGCGCATAAGGCGCATGATGAAGAAAAGCAGGTATAAGCAATATCAGGAAAGGGGCGAGATGCCGTGAGAATAAAAAGAGACCAGATAACAGGCGCTGTGTTAATCCTGTTGGGAGCCGTGGTGTTCCTGATGACCACTACCTTTTCCATCCCCATTACAGCTGCCTATCCAGGGCCCAGGATGCTGCCCTCCATTGCGGCTTTCGGATTCGCTGTATGCGGTCTGGGTATATTGGCGGAGAGTACCTTGAGCAAAAAAGAAGAGAAGGCATATATGGTAAAAGCAGGATGGGGGAGAATGGGGGCGTCCCTTATTATAATAGCGGCTTACATAGCGGCCATGACAGCGGCAGGTTATCTGATTGCCACACCAGCAGCCCTGTATGTGCTCACAACCATGTTTGCAGGAGGCGGTTCATCCACCCTTAAAGGAAGGATACTGTTTTCCGTGGCAGTGGCAGTGATCATTTATATGATTTATGTATACGCCTTCGGGCTCACACTGCCATCAGGCATGCTGTTTGAATAGGAGGGGGCACGTATGATAGAATTTTTACCTTATATCGCCGGGCAGATTACCCAGCCCTTCAATCTGGTTCTGATGTTTGGGGCAACGGTCATCGGTCTTATATTCGGGGCCATTCCCGGACTTTCCGGAACCTTGGCCGTCATGCTTTTCATGCCGCTTACATATACCATGAATGCTGGAAGCGCAGTGGTATTCCTCATAGCCCTATGGGTGGGCGGCTGTTCAGGGGCATTTATCGGATCCGTACTTCTGGGAATACCCGGCTCCGCTTCCGCGGTGGCAACCTGTTTTGACGGCTATCCCATGGCCCAGGCAGGCAAGGCGGGCAAGGCCCTGGCCATCGGCATGGTGGCGTCCTTCCTGGGAACCTTTTTCAGCGCCATACTGGGAGCCCTGTTAAGCCAGAAAATAGCAGATATTGCCTTTGCCCTGGGTCCGTGGGAGTATTTTTCACTCTGCTTCGTTGCTATAACCATGGTCTTGGCCATTTCCAAGGGTAATATGTTTAAGGGACTTGCTTCCGCGTCCATCGGCCTGCTGTTTGCCTCTGTGGGATATTCCCCCATTGATGCAGAGCCCAGGTTTGTGTTCGGCAACATGTACCTTATGAGCGGTCTGGGGATGACCATTGTACTGATTGGTATTTTTGGGGTGGCCCGAATCGTTGAGGAATACGGCAAGGGATTCGGCGCCCTGCCGGACGTGGATACAAAATCAATCAAGGGCCTGGGAATCACGTTAAAGGAAATAAAGGCTCAGTTTGTGAACATTGTCCGCTCCTTTGGCATTGGCCTGGGAATCGGTTTCCTTCCCGGCATGGGGTCGGGACTGTCCAATCTTGTGGCCTACTCCAGCGCCAGGAATGGTTCCAGGACGCCTGAGATGTTCGGCAAAGGATGTCCTGACGGTATCTGGGCTTCTGAGGTATCCAACAACGCGGCCATCGGCGGCTCCATGATTCCCATGGCTGCCCTGGGCATTCCCGGTGATTCCACCACAGCCCTGCTGATTGGGGCACTTACGATTCACGGGCTGGAGATGGGGCCCATGGTATTTAAGAACAGCGGAAATGTGGTCTACCTTATGTTTGCCACTGTCATGGTGTGCGCTGTGCTGATACTGATTCTCCAGGCTCTGGGGATGCGGGTATTTCCGCTGATTCTCAGGGTTCCGTACCACTATATGTATCCGGCCCTTATCATTATTTCCTTTGTGAGCGCATACGTGGATTCCAGCAGCTTATACAAATGCGGTATGATGCTGGTGTTTGTTGTCATCGGCCTGATGATGAGCTATGGAGGACTGCCCACAGCGCCTTTGATTCTGGCCTTTATCCTGGGACCTACCCTGGAGAGCAATATGCTGAAGGCATTTCAGTATTCAGGCAGTGCAGCCGCATTCTTCACAAGACCCATATCCTGTGTGCTGATGCTCATAGGGATAGGGTGTGTATTTTCGCCAATGTTTTGCGCACTGCTTGGGAAAACAAAAAATAATTAAAAAGGAGGCCAATTAAATGCCACTTAACAGTACTTCGACCACGAGCCTTCCTCCCCGGCAGCTGATGGAACGGTGCTGCCGCACCCCCTGGGTCAGTTATCTGCCGCCCTTTCGGATGGCGCCGGGCGTCTATTATGTGTCCGGCAATGACTGGGTGGCCTGTTATCTCATTGATACAGGAGCCGGGCTGATTCTTATAGATACGGCCATGCATGAGACGTGCTATCTGATGTTAGAATGCATCCGAAGCCTGGGATACGACCCAATGGATATTAAGAAAATTCTTCTGACCCATGCCCATGCAGATCATATAGGAGCAGCCAGGACCATGAAGGAACTGACCGGAGCCAGAGTTTATCTGGGAGAGCGGGATTTGTTCATGATACATGAGCGTAAGGATCTGATTTGCAGCGACGGATATACCTGCGGTGATATTGAACCGGATGAGATTTATTCGGATGACAAACCTATTGTGCAGGGAAATGTTTCCGTACGTACCATTTCCACGCCGGGACACACCCCGGGCTGTACCTCCATGATATTTGACGTGAAGGATAAGGACGGCAGGAGCTATACCTGCGGGATACACGGCGGGGTAGGGCTTAACACCCTCTCCAGGGAGTTTCTGGAACAGAACGGACTGCCCCTGAGCCTTCAGAAGGAATTCTGCGAAAGCCTGAGGATGATGGATCGGCTTCATGTGGACATCTGCCTTCCTTCCCACACCAATCAGGTGGGAATCGTCCCGCTGATTGGGGAGATTACAGATACCCATAATCCGTTTGTGGACGAAAGCATCTGGCATGAGCTGATGCATGAGCGCCTGGACCGCATGGAGGCCCTTATGGCAGGGGAGCGGTTTATTTGCAAGTCATGAGGAAGGGAGATGTTTTTGGCGCTTATTCGGCCCGTTCCTCTTCTTTGATTTCCCAGTGAATCAGGAAGGTAAGGGCGGACCTCAGCGCAATGATTCCGGCCACAATTCCTATTTCCTTCCACTCACGGACCACAACCGTGCGCAGGATTTCACTTCCCATCTTGAATTCCAGCCCCATGGCCAGGCCCTTTGCCAGATAAATCTTGGTGTCGGGGGACCTGCGGAGAAATTTAAGGAAGCTTGTGAGACCTGAGTATATGATGATACCCACGCCGATAAATTCAAAAATAATGATTGCGGTGTTTGCTGCCAGAGACAGCAGCCATTCCAAATGTTCCATGGGTTGTTCCCTTTCTTTTACTTGTTGACCGGCACCTGAATTGATTTTACCTTTACACCGTCCACCTTTCCCAGGTCCCCGGCAAAGGAACTGATTTGGTTCTGGGTTCCGTGCAGGACCACGCTGATGACGGAGACCCCGTAATCCCGGCAGGGAACACCCAGGCGGGCAATAATCAGACTGGACTGAAGGTGGAATTTTTCATTTACCGTTGCCACGGAATCAGGATTGCTGATGATGCAGCTGATGACAGCCAGACGGTCTTCCATAAAGTATGTCCTCCCTTATTGTTTTCTACCCGGCAGGCTTCTGCAACAGCCAGATACATGCTTTTGCGCGAGCCGAAGTTATCTGTGGTTATGATATCACGGGCATTGACCTTTCGTAAAGCCCAAACAAAGCACAGGACAAGATAATTTTTTAACCCTTGCTTTTTCCTTCTGGCTGGGATATGATGGTAGTAACTAAATAGAACCTTTCTCTGATGCAAAGCAACCCTGAGATAAAGAGAGAGCGGAATTGTCCTGGCTGTGCAGGAGCCGGTTTGTGTGGTTTGCCGCTGATTATTTCCTCTCTCTGAATTTCAGAGAGAGGTTTTTTGTATGTGCGCCTAGCGGCGCACGTCTCTAATGGGTGAAAGTTGTGTGTACAAGAGGTGCATGATGGAGCGGGTGATCACGCTGGTGGATAAACTGGACAAGTCCCATATGCTTTCCAGGGAGGAATTCATTTTCCTGCTTGATAACATAGGGGAGGAGGACTCATATCTGTATGGAAAAGCCAGGGAGGCTGCTTTGGCTAATTACGGAAACAGGATATATGTCCGGGGACTTATGGAATTTACTAATTATTGTAAAAACGACTGCTACTATTGCGGTATCCGGCGAAGCAACCAGAAGGCTTCCCGCTACAGGCTGTCACCGGAGCAGATTATGGAGTGCTGCCGCATCGGCTATGGACTGGGATTTCGGACCTTTGTGCTTCAGGGCGGCGAGGACCCATGGTTTACGGATGAGAAGATTGCCTATCTGGTGGAATGCATTAAAAAGCAGTACCCGGACTGTGCGGTCACACTGTCTGTGGGTGAAAAAGGGTACGATACCTATAAGCGCTGGTTTGATGCGGGGGCAGACCGTTATCTGCTTCGCCACGAGACAGCTAGCCCATGTCATTATGCCAGTCTCCATCCGCCTCAGATGTCTTCTGAGCACAGGAAGGAATGTCTGCATAACCTGAAAGCCATTGGCTATCAGACCGGCTGCGGAATCATGGCAGGCGCGCCGTATCAGACCACCGCCCATATTGCGGAGGACCTGGAATTTATGCACAGCCTTCAGCCGGAGATGGTGGGAATCGGTCCGTTTATCCCCCATCACGATACCCCCTTTAAGGACAGGCCGGCCGGCACCCTGCGCCAGACCCTTCTGCTGCTGTCCATTGTGCGGCTCATGCTGCCGGATGTGCTCCTGCCTGCCACCACGGCCCTGGGGACCATAGAGCCGGATGGAAGGGAACAGGGCGTGATGGCAGGGGCCAATGTGGTAATGCCAAATCTGTCTCCCCTGGAAGTGAGAAAAAAGTACATGCTTTACGACAATAAAATCAGCACAGGCGTGGAGGCGGCAGCCAATATTAAAGAATTAAAACGCAGGATGGCGTCCATAGGATACGAGGTAGTCACTGACCGGGGCGACCACAAAAAAATAAAATCAGTTCCTGCCCTTAAAACCTCATAATTACTTTGAAGGTTACTTTAAGTATAAATTCCTCTGTTTTACAGATACTACATTTACGGGCAACAAAGAAGATAAATGACAGAAAGTAAAATGGAGGAATTTTGTTTATGAAAGCTACAGGAATAGTCAGAAGAATTGATGATCTGGGCCGTGTGGTAATTCCAAAAGAAATTCGAAGGACCTTGAGGCTCAGGGAAGGTACGCCGTTAGAGATATTCACAGACAGAGAAGGAGAAATCATCCTTAAGAAATACTCGCCTATGATGGAGCTCACCTCATTTGCCGTGCAGTATGCAGAGGCCATGGCACAGTCCACCGGCCTTTTCGTATGCATCACGGACAGGGACCAGGTCATAGCTGTAGCAGGAGGGGCCAAGAAGGACCTGCTCCAGAAGAATATCAGCCGTCAGCTGGAACAGGCAATCAATGAGCGCAGCACTGTCGTCGCTGCCAGGGAAGATAAGGCATTCATCCAGTTAGTGGACGAGGAGCTGGAGGGAATCAGTACCCAGGTGGTGGCGCCTATTATCTGCGAAGGCGATGCCATTGGAGCCGTGGCTCTCATGAGCCGTGAGCCAAGGGCCAAGTTCGGGGACGCTGAGATGAAGCTGGCATCCACGGCTGCCGGGTTTCTGGGACGGCAGATGGAAGGTTAACCGTTATATATGGATTTTTCAGTGGTATCCCGGCATGGGGAAGCGTTATTGCAGCCCTGTGCCGGGATGTTTCTGTTTTCAGGCTTTTTTTCTGGTTACATTATTATACGCGTCTGGTTTGGAATGTGTACTGGTCGTATTCTGCTGCGCCAGCCACTCCGCGAAATAGGGTTTAATGACGCTGAAGGGAGCCGGGCCTATATCCAGGAGGAAGCGGTTGAATTCCATGTTGGTATAGCGGCTGCCAAGGCTTTTTTTGGCCTCGCGCTGCATGCCCAGGATTTCCAGATAGCCCACATAATACTCCAGGTAATTGGCCGGATTCTCCGCAATGTCATAATAGATGGTGGTAATGACAGAGGAATCGCTGATGCGGAAGTAGTGGTTTAAGTAATCCTCCACCTGCGTGATGTCCCAGCCTTCATAGTGGATATTTACATCCAGGATGGCGTACAGGGCAAGGGTGAAGGCGGCATTGTGCCGGAGCAGCTCTCCCAGGTCCGGGTCCAGTCCGTTGTTCAGGCTGTAGGAATAGTATTCCACATAGGTGGCCCAGCCTTCTGAATAGCTGTTGAAGCTCAGGAGCTTACGCAGGTTGCAGGTGTTATGTTTGTTGAAATAGAGGGTTTGGTACATGTGGCCTGGATAACCCTCGTGGGCCAGGGTGGAGTACAGGTTCCTGGCAGTGTTGGTGCTTCCGTTGTTGATGTAGATGGAATTGTCCTGGGGGCGGTCAATGGGCACGGTCAGGTAGAAGGCCGGGCTCAGGGTGGCTTCCAGGGCAGCGGGTACATTTTTAATGCTGCATGTGTAATCCTCGATGGCCGGGAAATCCTTTGCGCACTGTTTCCTCAGGTCCTCCAGAATCTGGTTGGGATCGGTGAGGGCGAAGGAGTAGGAGTACAGTTTTTTCGCCAGGGCGGGATTCTCAGTCAGCAGTTCATCCATGGCAGTCAGGTCATCCATCATCTGGCTGCTCATGGCTTTTTTCAGGGCCGGGATATCCTGATAGGAAGTGCCGGTATACGCGTTCACCAAATACTGGTAATATTTCTTGCCCTGGGGGAAATAATACAGCCCCTTATCGTTGGTTCCGGTGCCTTTCAGGGGAGTCAGCCCCTCAATCAGCTTCTGGTATGCAGGCACGAAGTGTTCGTCAATGGCAGTATGGTTCCTGGCAATGAAATCCTCCTTTTCCTGCTTTGTCAGTCCCTCCACCTGCTCCAGACGCTCCGCAAATGTTTCTGCCATGAAGCTGTGGTCCGCGTCCAGAAGATAGGCGTTGCAGGATTTGAGGATACGGTCGATGACCGTGTCGCACAGCCCCAGTCCGGCATCGGCTTTTTCCTTTTCAAAGGCGATGATGCTGTCATAGTAGGTGTCAATGGAGGATAGTAGGGAAAGATAATCCTCTACGTCCTGTTTATTGTAGAATACATACTCGGACAGAAGTATGGGAAGCTGCGCCTGTATGCCCAGGGAAGAGGAAAGAGGCTGGTCGTAGAGCTCCAGTCCTTCACTGTCCAGCATGGTATTTAAATAGGATGACAGGATGTTGTATGTGAGCAGCTGGTCCTCACGGAGCAGGCGGCTGTCAATATCATTTAATTGTACTTTCAGGGATTTGGCATCATTAAGAGCCTGTTTACTGTCCTCCAGGGATACGGTCCCCAGGGTTTTATCGTAGTCAGTGATGCCGTAGGCGGCGGGATTGGCCAGGGTGTAGTGAAGCGTGATAAGGGAATTGTCAACTTCGTCCAGGAACAGGTCGTTGGTCAGCTGGTCAAAGGACGCCTGGGCATCAATGGTCTTTTTCTCATATTGTTCATAGGACTGGGTACTTTCCTGTGCAGCGGATTCCTTTGCCTGAGGAGCGGAAGCCTGAGGATGCGCAGGTGCCACGCATCCGGCTGTCAGGCAGATAACCAGGAGCAGGGATAAAAGATATTGTAAAAATATGGTTTTTCGTTGTCTCATTCTAAACAAATCCTCCATTGGGGTGTCTGTTCTGTTTTGTATTACGACATTATATAGTATATGAGCGGAAATTACAACTTATGAGCAGTGAAAAAACTGGCAGGGCCTTCCAAGGAGGGAAAAAACAGGGGGCACGTCTTGACGAACATGGGGGAAACGCTTATACTTAAAACTATTAAAATAAGCGGATTGGGCGCTGGGGCCGCCGGAGCATTTTTAAGAACTGCTCTGCCCCGGCCCTTAGCTTCCGCTCAGAAAAAGAGGGAATTAATCATATGTGTCAGGATTGTAAAAAAACATATTATATTACCACGGCCATTGCCTATGCTTCCGGAAAGCCACATATCGGCAATACCTATGAAATCATTCTGGCTGACAGCATAGCCAGATATAAGAGGGAGCAGGGATATGACGTGTTCTTCCAGACAGGTACGGACGAGCATGGACAGAAGATTGAGGAAAAGGCTGAGGCATCCGGTGTGACTCCCAAGGAATTTGTGGACAAGGCAGCCGCTGAGATTAAGCGGATTTGGGATTTGATGAACACTTCCTATGATAAATTCATCCGCACCACGGACCAGGACCACGAGGCCCAGGTGCAGAAGATTTTCAAGAAGCTTTACGACCAGGGCGATATCTATAAGGGATATTACGAAGGGCTGTACTGCACTCCCTGCGAGTCCTTTTTCACCGAATCCCAGCTGGTGGACGGCAAGTGTCCGGACTGCGGACGTGAGGTAAAACCTGCCAAGGAGGAGGCATATTTCTTCCGCATGAGCAAGTACGCCCCCAGGCTGATTGAGTATATCAATGAGCATCCGGAGTTCATCCAGCCCGTATCCAGGAAGAATGAGATGATGAACAACTTCCTTCTTCCGGGACTTCAGGATTTGTGCGTGTCCAGGACCACCTTCAGCTGGGGCATACCGGTTGATTTTGATCCCAGGCATGTGACCTATGTATGGCTGGATGCCCTGACCAACTATATCACCGGTATCGGATATGATTGCGACGGCAGCAGTACAGACCAGTTTAAGAAGTACTGGCCCGCTGACCTGCATCTGATTGGAAAGGATATCATCCGTTTCCATACCATTTACTGGCCCATTTTCCTGATGGCCCTGGGCCTGCCCCTTCCCAAGCAGGTATTTGGCCATCCATGGCTGCTGCAGGGCGACGGTAAGATGAGCAAGTCCAAGGGCAACGTGCTCTACGCAGATACCCTGGTCGACTTTTTTGGCGTGGACGCGGTGCGCTATTTCGTGCTTCACGAGATGCCGTTTGACAATGACGGCGTCATTTCCTGGGAGCTGATGGTGGAGCGCATGAACTCTGACCTGGCTAATATACTGGGCAACCTGGTAAACCGCACTATCTCCATGAGCAACAAGTATTTTGACGGCGTGGTCAGTGATAAGGGCGTCTGCGGTGAAGTGGACGAGGATCTTAAGAAGGTAGTGCTGGAGGAAGTGAAGAAGGCTGATGCCAAGATGGAGCAGCTGCGTGTGGCAGATGCCATGACGGAAATCTTTAACATCTTCAGAAGATGCAACAAATATATTGATGAGACCACACCCTGGACATTGGCCAAGGATGAGAGCCAGAAGGACAGGCTTGCCACCGTGCTCTATAACCTGACAGAGGCCATTGCCATCGGGGCATCCTTACTGTATTCCTTTATGCCCGAGACGTCTGAAAAGATTCTGGCGCAGATTCATACGGGCAAGCGTGAGCTGTCCCGGATGGATACCTTTGGACTGTATCCAAGCGGACAGAAGGTGACGGATAAGCCGGAGATTCTCTTTGCGCGCATGGACATCAAGGAAGTGCTGGAAAAGGTGGAGGCCATGCATGGGGCAGAGGCCGCTGCGGACCAGAACCAGGCAGGCGGTGAGGAAGGAGCGTCCGGCAGCGCAGAGGACAGCGGCATTGATTTGGAGGCCAAGGCGGAGATTACCTATGATGATTTTGCGAAGCTTCAGTTCCAGGTGGGAGAAATCATCAAGTGCGAGGCGGTTCCAAAGTCCAAGAAGCTCCTTTGCTCCCAGGTAAAGATTGGAAGCCAGGTGCGCCAGATTTTAAGCGGTATTAAGGCTTACTATTCTCCTGAGGAGATGGTGGGCAAGAAGGTCATGGTAGTGACCAACTTAAAGCCGGCCAAGCTGGCAGGCATGGTGTCCGAGGGCATGATTCTCTGCGCCGAGGATGCAGAGGGCAACCTGGCCCTTATGACGCCGGAGAAGAGTATGCCGGCAGGAGCCGAAATCTGCTGATAGGAATGCGGATAGAGATGCGGATATTGGCCAGGCAGGAGCCGGATGTCTGCCGCTGATTCGGGAAGCTGTGAGACGTTAAAAAGAATATGATAGATACCGGACAGAACCGTGGAAAGCGTATGCTTTTTATGGCTGTCCGGAAGGCAGGAGCGGGCGGTGATGACCTGCTCCTGTTTTTAAATCAAGAGTATACTGCTTGTTTTCAGAAGAAATTTTCAGGAGAAACGGAGGGGATTATGAGGATACTGAGCATAACAGCCCAGAAACCCCACAGTACGGGGAGCGGTGTTTATCTTACCGGCCTGGTAAAAGGTTTTGCTACACTGGGGCATGAACAGGCAGTGGTGGCAGGGGTCTATAAGGAGGACGAGATACATTTTCCTGAAGGGACCCGGGTCTATCCGGTATATTACAGGACAGAAAGCCTGCCCTTTCCCATAGCGGGCATGTCGGACGAGATGCCCTATGAGAGCACCATATACAGCCAGATGACAGAGGATATGGTGGATGCGTTCAGACAGGCGTTTCTGGAGAAAACCAGGGAGGCGGTGGAGTGCTTCCGGCCGGATTTGATTCTGTGTCATCACCTGTATCTGCTTACTGCTTTGGTACGGGAGGCGTTTCCCCAATATAAAACAGCGGCCATATGCCATGGCACAGGCCTGCGCCAGATAAAGAAAAACAGCCTTGAGCGGGACTATATCCTGGCCCACATAAAGGAGCTTCATAAGGTGTTCTGCCTGCACAGGGAACAGAGGGAAGAAATCAGCCGTGTATACGGCGTGCCGGGGGAGCGGCTGGAAGTAATTGGAAGCGGTTTTGATGATTCTATTTTCCGGTATATGCCGGTTAAAAAGGAGGATGGGGTTAAACGCCTGATTTACGCGGGAAAGCTGTCTGAGAAAAAAGGGGTCATGAGCCTGCTGCGGAGCCTTGTGTGTCTGGAACAGCTGCAAAGACAGTGGGAACAGGGAGAAATGCAGCAGAGACTGGAAACAGGACAGCCACCGGAGCCGGTGAAAATTGAGGTATGGCTGGCTGGAGGGTATGGAAACCAGTTGGAGTATGAAACCATTAAGAAGCTGGCAGAGCAGTCACCTTACCCGGTGAAATTCCTTGGAAGGCTGGACCAGCCCCAGCTGGCAAAACGGATGAATCAGGCGGATGTTTTCGTGCTTCCGTCCTTTTACGAGGGACTTCCTCTTGTGGTGATAGAGGCCCTGGCCTGCGGTTTACAGGTGGTCTGCACAGACTTGCCGGGAGTCAGGCCCTGGCTGGAGGAAAATATCGGAACGTGTCCCGTGAAATTCGTGCCCCTGCCCGCGATTATGAATGCGGATGAACCTGTTGAACAGGAGCTTCCGCAATTTGAACGGCGTCTGGCTGAGGCTATAGGCGGAAGCCTGGGGATTGATGGCAGCAGCTTGGGGACGGATGGCGGGGTACTGGAGACGGATGGCGGGGTACTGGAGACGGATGGCAGGGCACTGGAGACGGACGGCATGTCCCTGGGGACTGTGGGCAGGGAATATATGACTGCTGCGGGCCCGTCATTAGCATCCCCTCTGCCGGATATGAGCCGCATATCCTGGGCAGGCATAAGCAAAAAAATATTAGAATCCTGTAATTTTGTATAAATCCCCCAAAATCTGGATGAAAATGGGAGTACCATACCCTGTATCCTGGGAAAATCGCCCTAAAGTGGGAGAAACTTGCAATTTTCGCAATTTTGGAGTATGATGAAAGGAAATTAAAACATGAGGGGGCTATAAAGCCCTAAAGAGGGTACGATATGGGTAGAGGACGCAGCCGCGGGCCATACGGCGGGCGCCGGCCGGGGGCTTCGGGGTCCGCACGGCCGCCGACAGGGGCTTACGGGAAACCAGCTGAAGATTCTGGGAATTGTGGCAATTCTAATCGATAATATCGGCGCTGTGGTGATTCAGGGAGGGATTCTTCATGGAACAGACAGTGCTCTTTATCATGGGGTACTGCTGACGCCTTCCGGGCATTACTGGGTGATAGCAGGACAGGTCTGCCGTTATGTGGGGAGACTGGGATTTCCTATCCTGGCATATCTCACAACAGAGGAATTCGTGCGGACCAGGAACCGCCGGTGGTACGCCGTCAGGATGCTCCTGTTTGCCCTGTTATCCGAAGTGCCCTTTGATTTGGCTGTGTACCACACCATGTTTTATCCCCACTATCAGAATATGATGTTTACCCTGTTTGCGGGGGTACTGGTCATGGCTGTCATGGAGTCCACCCAAAGCCTGGGTTTGCAGGCAGGAGGCCTGGCAGCGGGGTGCGCGCTGTCATGGGTGCTGCAGTTTGATTATAATGTGGTGGGAGTCCTGTACATAGCTGCCATGTACTGGTTCCGCCGCAGTGATACGGCCCAGGTGGTTGCGGGAGTGGGAATCTGCGCAGTGGAAAGCATCAGCTGCTATTGTGTGTCAGCCTTGTCCTTTGTGCCTATTGTATTGTATAATGGAAGACGGGGGGCATTTCAGCTTAAATATATGTTCTGCGTGTTTTACCCGGTGCATTTTCTGGTGCTGTACGGTGTGAGCATGTGGATTGCAAAAGGAGTTTAGAATCATGATATTTGATACACATGCCCATTATGATGATGAGGCATTTGACGAGGATCGGCCGGAACTTCTGGGACGTTTGCAGGAAGCCGGCGTCGGTGCGGTTATGAATGTAGCCGCCAGCCTGGAGAGCTGCCGCAGTACCCTGAAACTGGCCGAAGCCTATGACTGGATATACGGGGCCGTGGGAGTCCATCCCAGTGAGACGGGGGAGCTGGACCAGGAGGGCCTTCAGTGGATTAAGGAACAGTGTGGCCACCGCAAGGTAAAGGCCGTGGGCGAAATTGGCCTGGATTACTACTGGGAGGAACCGGCCCACGATATACAGAAAAAGTGGTTTGAGGCACAGATGGATTTGGCCAGGCAGGTAAAGCTACCCATAATCATTCACAGCAGGGATGCCGCAAAGGATACCCTGGATATGATGAAGGCGGCTAAGGCCGGGGATATCGGAGGCGTCGTCCACTGCTTTTCATACACCAGGGAGATGGCCAGGGAGTATCTGAACATGGGATTCTTTCTTGGAATCGGAGGCGTGCTTACCTTCAACAACGCCAGGAAACTGAAGGAGGTGGTGGAGTATATACCTCTGGAGTCCATTGTATTGGAGACGGACTGTCCCTATCTGGCGCCGGTCCCCAACCGCGGAAAGAGAAACTCATCCCTGAATCTTCCCTATGTGGTGGAGGCTGTCAGCCAGCTAAAGGGAGTGGACCCGGAAACCGTCATGAAGGTCACCTGGGAAAATGGAAAAAAGCTCTGCCGGCTGTAGGCTGGCCGGTTATGGGAAACAGAGTCGATAAATAGACAAAAAGCGCTGTAATGTACGATATACAGCGCTTCTTTTTTCCCTATACTTTTGCCCGGGCATTGACTTTTGGACGGGAATCCATTACTCTTAAAAGAGGGCCGAATCCGGTCCGCAGAAAGGAAATTATAATACATGGCGACTTTGGGTAATCCGAAAAATACCATTGAAATCATACAGAAATATCAGTTCGCATTCCAGAAGAAATTTGGCCAGAATTTTCTCATAGATACCCACGTGCTGGACAAAATCATAAGTGCCGCAGGGATTACGGGGGATGACTGTGTGCTGGAAATAGGACCGGGCATCGGCACCATGACCCAGTACCTGGCGGAACATGCCGGAAAAGTGGTTGCAGTGGAGATTGACACCAATCTTCTTCCCATTCTGGACGAAACTTTAAAGGGCTATTCCAATGTGACGGTTATCAACAGCGATATTTTGAAATTAGACATGAATAAGCTGGTGGACGAGTATAATGATGGAAGGCCCGTCAAGGTGGTGGCCAACCTTCCATATTACATCACCACGCCCATCATCATGGGATTGTTTGAGAGCAATGTGCCCATTGACAATATCACTGTCATGGTGCAGAAGGAAGTGGCGGACCGGATGCAGGTGGGGCCCGGCTCCAAGGACTACGGCGCCTTGTCCCTGGCAGTGCAGTACTATGCAAAGCCTTATATTGTGGCAAATGTGCCGCCCAACTGCTTCATTCCCCGCCCCAATGTGGGATCCGCGGTCATCCGCCTCACAAGATATCAGGAGCCGCCGGTGCAGGTGGACGAGCCAGGTGTCATGTTCCGGCTTATAAGGGCTTCTTTTAATCAGCGCAGGAAGACGCTGCAGAACGGGTTAAATAATTCGCCGGAGGTTCCGTATACAAAGGAGCAGATTGCGGCTGCCATTGAGAGCCTGGGAGTTCCTGCTTCTGTCAGGGGGGGAGCATTGACACTGGAGCAGTTCGCCAGCCTGTCCAATTATTTTACCCGGACAGCGGGAAACGGGGCCTGAGGTTCGCAATGTAATGCCGGGAATACAAAAACGGGGACCGCGGTGTATTTCACGTGGATAAAGGGGAATAATCCTGGAAGGACAATTATCTGAATCATCAGAGAAATTATATATAAAACAGAAAGGAAGGTAAGTCGATGAACAAGAAAGTGGGTAAAATCCTGACAGCTGCGGCAGCAGGAGCAGCAGTGGGCGTGGCAGTGAAAAAGCTGCAGGACAGCCGGAAGGAAAAGGAAGATGAGAGGATTGCCGCCATTGAGGAAGCGGTGATGAATAACCGGGATTACGGTGACAGGAAAGCTTATCTGGTAGGCGGAGGCCTGGCCACCCTGGCTGCTGCAGCGTATCTGATCCGGGACTGCAAGTTCCCTGCCAACCAGATAACGGTTTACGAGGGCATGCACATACTTGGGGGAAGCAATGACGGTATCGGTACACCGGAGCAGGGGTTTGTATGCCGCGGCGGACGTATGCTTAATGAGGAGACCTATGAGAACTTCTGGGAGCTCTTTGGAACCATTCCATCCCTGCGCCAGCCCGGACACAGCGTCACGGAAGAGATTCTGGAGTTTGATCATGCCCATCCTACCTGCGCCAAGGCAAGGCTGGTGGATAAGGACGGCAACATTCTGGATGTGAAATCCATGGGATTTAACCAGGCTGACCGCATGGCCCTTCTGAAGCTGCTGATGACAGATGAGAAAAAGCTGGACAACCTGACCATTCAGGACTGGTTTAAGGAAACGCCCCATATATTCGAGACCAATTTCTGGTATATGTGGCAGACCACCTTTGCATTCCAGAAGTACAGCAGCCTGTTTGAATTCAGACGGTATATGAACCGCATGATTTTTGAGTTCAGCCGTATTGAAACGCTGGAGGGAGTTACCAGAACACCGTTAAACCAGTACGACAGCGTGATTCGCCCTCTGGAGACTTATCTGAGGAAGGCCGGCGTCAACTTCCGGGAAAACTGTGAAGTGACGGATATAGATTTCACGGACGGCCCCGGAATTACGGCTAAGACCCTGTATCTGAAGAAGAAAGTGGAGAGCGCAGATGACTCAGGCGAGGAAGCAGACGCTCCGGCCAAGACTTCCTATGTGACGGAGGAAGTCCAGTTAAACAAGAGCGATATCTGTATCATGACCAATGCGTGCATGACGGACAGCGCTACCCTGGGAAGCCTTTACAAACCAGCGCCCGCTCCTGAGAAGAAGCCAATCAGCGGCGAACTCTGGGCAAAGGTGGCCGGGAAGAAGCCGGGACTGGGAAATCCCGAGCCGTTTTTTACCAAGCCTGAGGAGACGAACTGGCTCAGCTTTACTGTTACCTGCAAAGGCGATGATATCTTAAAGACCATTGAGAACTTTACCGGCAATGTACCCGGCAGCGGCGCTCTTATGACCTTTAAGGATTCCAGCTGGCTTATGAGCAGCGTGGTTGCGGCGCAGCCTCATTTCGTGAACCAGCCTGCCGACCAGACCATTTTCTGGGGGTATGGACTGCACACAGAGGCCATAGGCGATTATGTAAAGAAGCCTATGAAGGATTGTACCGGACAGGAGCTGTTAAATGAGTATCTCCATCATCTGCATATTCCGGAGGACAGGATTGCGGAGCTGATGAAGACGGTCATCAATGTGATTCCCTGCTATATGCCTTATGTGGACGCACAGTTTGAGCCGCGCAAGATGAGCGACAGGCCGCCGGTGATTCCCGCAGGTTCCACCAACTTTGCAATGGTGAGCCAGTTTGTGGAGATTCCGGAGGACATGGTATTTACCGAGGAATATTCCGTGCGCGCCGCGCGTATTGCGGTTTACGGCCTTTTGGATGTAAAGAAAAAGATTTGCCCGGTGACGCCTTACAACAGGCAGCCTAAGATTCTTTTGAAGGCGCTTAAGAAATCATATCTGTAGTGGGCATAACCATCATATGATTAAATATTGGGCCGGCTTTTGCCGGCCCGGACTTTTGGAATACATGCAGGATAGGAGACAACACCAATGATATTTATAGGAGGAATCAGCCAGGGACAGAAAATACTGGATTATGTGAAAACTGTCATATGTGACCGGTGCGGCGGATACGGGCGCTACCAGGTATACATGACCTATATGTATTTCAGCTTTTTCTTCATTCCCCTGTTTAAGTGGAATAAGAGGTTCTATGTAAAGATGTCCTGCTGTGAGGCTGTCTATGAGCTGGACCCGGAGGTGGGAAAGGCGCTGCTTCACGGCCAGCAGGTGGATATAAAAAGTTCCGACCTGACTCTGGTGCAGGAGGGGCACCGCAGGGTATATTATGACAGCGGGACCTATAAGACCTGGAAAAAATGCGGCAATTGCGGATATGAGACAGAAGAGGATTTTGAGTACTGTCCTAAATGCGGCAGGAGACTGTGACGGACGGCTGCGTGCAGACGGCAGGAGGAGAAAAAACGGTATCCACAACTGATATGAGGCCAAACCACGCGTCTGTATAAGATGCGGCCGTACTCTGTTAAATTACCGGGCGCGGATTGAAACAGCTTGCTGTAATTTTTAAAAATTCGGCCTAGCCATTGAGCTTTCGGTATAGTATAATGGAATCAGCCTTTACGGGCATCTGATATTTGGAGAGGTGTTGGATGCTGCAATGGTTAGCAGCCATTGCATAAGAGAAAGGATGGGAAAATGACGGAAAATCAGAAGATGGATTTGATCCTTCAGAAGTTAGGAGGGATCGAGGGAGGCCTTGCCTCGGTAGGAGAAGATGTGCGGTTGCTGCAAGGAGACGTACAGTCGCTCAAAGAGGACGTGCAGACACTCAAAGAGGACGTGCAGACACTCAAAGAGGACGTGCAGACACTCAAAGAGGACGTGCAGTCGCTCAAAGAGGACGTGCAGTCGCTCAAAGAGGACGTGCAGACACTTAAAGAGGACGTACAGACACTTAAAGAGGACGTACAGTCGCTCAAAGAAAGGGTAACAAACATAGAGATTACCCTGGAAAATGAGACAAACAGGAATATCCAGTTGGTTGCGGAGGGGCATTTGAACCTGGACCGTAAACTGGATTAAGCTTTAAAGGAATTACATCCTAACACCATGTATCATTTAAAGGTGAATCACCTGGACGGCGAGGTCACCAAGATGAAGCGTATTTTGAATATGGCATAAAACAGATACCAGGATTGAATGCCGTAGTTCAAACCTCACGGTTCAAATCATAACAATTTCAGCAAACAACAGAGGATTTTGCAAGGCAGGCAGCCGCCGCATTGCAGAATCCTTTTTTCATGTTCAGCCCTCCATATAAGCCATATCCATTGCCGCATACGGGAATAACCAGGAAACTTTACCTGTTTTTACCTCCATTTTACGCGAACCTGCTTTTGGATTTTACCTGAATAATTTAGAATCTATAGATAGATTTGCAAGAGAGAAAGGAACGGAAATGGCGGATATTTCACTGGTAAATGTATGTAAAACCTATAAAGGCGGGCAAAATGCGGTCAAGGATTTTAATTTGGATATCAAGGACCGAGAGCTGATTATTTTTGTAGGGCCATCGGGCTGCGGAAAATCCACAACGCTGAGAATGATTGCGGGACTTGAGGATATTTCCTCAGGGGAATTATGGATGGATGACTGCCTGATGAACATGGTCGAGCCTAAAAACCGGAATCTGTCCATGGTATTTCAGAATTATGCCTTATATCCCCATATGACGGTGTATGAGAACATGGCCTTTGGACTCAGGGTACGCAGGATTCCGTCAGGAGAAATCGATGCCAGGGTGAGGGAGGCAGCACGAATCCTGGAAATCAGCCATCTGCTGGACCGCAGGCCGGCTGCATTGTCAGGAGGACAGAAGCAGAGAGTTGCAATCGGAAGCGTTATTGTGAGAAAGCCAAAGGCCTATCTTATGGACGAACCCCTGTCCAACCTGGATGCCAAGCTGAGGGCCCAGATGCGGGTGGAAATAGCAAAGCTTCATAAACAGCTTAACGCCACCATCATATATGTGACCCATGACCAGGTGGAGGCCATGACTCTGGGTACCCGGATTGTTGTCATGAACCGGGGAATGATACAGCAGGTAGCGCCTCCCGCAGAGCTTTACCGGAATCCTGTAAATAAATTCGTGGCGGGATTCATAGGTTCCCCCACCATGAACTTTCTGGATGTGGATGTGCTGGAAGAGGATGGAACAGTCTGGCTTCTGGGACAGGGGTGGCGGCTTCCTCTGGAAGGATATCAGGCCAGGAAACTGAAAGACAAAGGGTACACGGGAAAACGGGTAACCCTGGGGATCCGGCCGGAAGACCTTCATCAGGAAGAATATAGCCAGAAAAACGGTTCCAATGGTTTGAACGGAAATGGCAGCGGGTGGATTGGAGCTTACATAAGTGTCAGGGAAATGCTGGGAAGCGAGGTGCTTCTTCACGGGAATACAGGGGATATGGGACAGCTGTCGGCCAGAATGCCGGCGTCCTGCCGGGTGAAGCCGGGAGAATTTCTCCGTCTTTACGTGGATATGCCTCAGATTAAGCTTTTTGACATACAGACAGAAGAAAATATTTTATTTGATTAGGAGACAGTGATGAAATCAGATTCATTATTAAAAAAGGCAGGGCCTTATGGATATATTTTACCGGCCCTCCTGGTGTTTGCCGTATTCCTGTTTTACCCGTTTTTCAAGACCATTTACCTGAGTCTTTATAAGACAAATAAAATGGGGCAGGCCAAGCTGTTTGTGGGACTGGGCAACTATGTGGAGCTGTTCAAGTCGGCTTCCTTTTATAACAGTCTGGCAGTGACCTTCCTGTTCGTGGCAATCGTGGTGGTGGGAAGCATGGCCCTGGGACTCCTGGCAGCTGTACTGTGCAATAAGGCATTTCCGGGAATCCGTATATTCAGCACGGCGTATGCGCTGCCCATGGCCATCGCGTCCAGTTCCGCGGCCATGATATTTAAAATCATGCTTCATCCTTCCATCGGCATTATGAACAAGCTGCTGGGACTCAATATCAATTGGATCAATGATCCCAAATACGCGCTTGTATGTGTGGCTCTGCTGACAGCCTGGCTTAACAGTGGAATCAACTTCCTGTATTTCAGCGCCGGACTCAGCAATATTGATGAGACCATCTACGAGAGGGCATCCGTGGATGGGGCTAACGGGATTCAGAAATTTCTCCGGCTGACGCTGCCGGGCCTCAGCCCAATCATGTTTTATACCATCGTAGTGAATATCATACAGGCATTCCAGTCCTTTGGTCAGGTGAAGATACTGACCCAGGGCGGACCGGGGGAATCCACAAATCTGATTGTGTACTCCATTTACAGGGATGCGTTTTTTAACTACAGGTTTGGCAGCGCGGCGGCGCAGTCCGTCATACTGTTTGCCATCATCATGGTCATGACGCTTTTGATGTTTAAGGCAGAGAAGAAAGGAGTCAGCTATTAATGGAACAGACACTGGCCATAAAGGGCCGCGGCAGGGTCAGCCGCGAGGAAATCATTAAAATACAGGAGGAAGCCAACCGAAAAGCCATGACTGTAAGGAGAGTCAGGACCGGAGCCCTGATTGCTGCCAATGTGCTGGTATCCCTTTTCATTCTTCTGCCGCTGCTGTATGCGGTCAGCGTAGCATTCATGCCGCCTGGCGAACTGTTCACCACGGAAATGAATCTGGTGCCCAGGCAGCCCACGTTGGACAATTTCAGGCAGGCTCTGGTGAAAATACCGCTGGTGCGGTTTGTGTGCAACTCCTTTATCACAGCCGGACTGATAACAGTGGGACAGATTATTTCCTGTTCCCTGGCAGCGTTTTCCTTCTCCTTCCTGGAGTTTAAGGGCAAAAACGTACTTTTCATGCTGGTAATGGCCACCATGATGATTCCGGGAGAGGCCACCATCATATCAAATTATCTGACGGTGAGTCAGTGGAACTGGCTGGATTCCTATCAGGTGCTGATTGTGCCCTATCTTACGTCGGCAATGGGAATCTTTCTGTTCCGGCAGTTTTATAAATCATTTCCCATCTCTCTGTACGAGTCCGCAAAGATAGACGGCTGCGGAAATCTCAGGTTCATTTTTTGCATCCTGCTTCCGCTTACAAAGTCGGCCATTGGGGCCATGGCGGTGTATACCTTTATCAATGCCTGGAACATGTATATGTGGCCTTTGCTGGTGACCGGATCCAACGAAATGAGAACCGTGCAAATTGGTATCAGCATGTTAAACAGCGTGGACGCCCAGTCCATTACCTTGATGATTGCAGGCGTGGTTATGATAATCCTGCCGTCCATTTCCATCTTTATATTGGGACAGAAACAGCTGATACGGGGCATGTTCTCAGGAGCAGTAAAAGGTTAGGCACACCCGGAAAAGTTTATGGAATCAAATGAAATAAGAATAAATTATAAACGGAGGAATAACAATTATGAAAAAGAGATTAATCGGTTATGCTGCAGCTTTACTGGCAGTATCCATGCTGGCAGGGTGCGGTGCGCCGGCGGCGGGTACGGGCGCTGCCGCTGACCCGGGCTCCCGGTCGGGCGCATCCCAGCCGGGTACATCCCAGGCAGATGGTTCTCAGGCAGGCACATCTCAGGCAGATGGTTCCCAGACAGATGCCTTTCAAAATGCAGGCGCAGAGGGCGCGTCCATCACCTTCTGGCATTCCATGGGCGGAGTGAACGGAGAAGCATTGGAGTATCTGGTTAATAAGTTTAATTCTGAAAACACCATGGGAATCCGGGTGGAGGCCCAGTATCAGGGAGAGTATGACGATGCCATCAACAAACTGAAAAGCGCTCAGATTGGCAATATGGGTGCGGATTTGGTGCAGATTTACGACATTGGAACCAGGTTCATGATTGATTCCGGGTGGGTGGTCCCCATGCAGGAGTTAATCGACGCGGACGGATGGGATAAAACACAGATTGAACCTAACATCGCTGCGTATTATACTGTAGGTGATACCTTATATTCCATGCCCTTTAACTCATCCACGCCTTTGCTGTACTACAACAAGGATATGTTTGACAAGGCGGGCATCACACAGGCGCCTCATAGCCTTGGGGAGATCGGCCGGATTGCCGGTGATTTGGTGAACAAGGGCGGAGCCGGAGAACCTATATCCCTGAGCATTTACGGTTGGTTTTTTGAGCAGTTTACCTGCAAGCAGGGACAGAATTATGTAAATAACGGAAATGGACGAAAGGCAGCTGCCACAGCAGTTGAATTTGACCAGAACGGAGCGGGAGCAAAGACACTGGCGGCCTGGAAGGAACTGTACGACAAGGGCTATGCGCCCAATGTAGGCAGAGGCGGCGACGCGGGACTGGCAGATTTCAGCTCCGGCAAGTCAGCCATGACCCTTGGCTCCACTGCTTCCTTAAAGCAGATTCTGGAAGATGTAAATGGCAAGTTTGAGGTGGGAACCGCTTATTTCCCCATGGTCAGTGACAGCGATAAAGGCGGAGTGTCCATTGGAGGCGCCTCTCTCTGGGCTCTGAACAATGAGGATGAGGCTAAGAAGGCCGCCACATGGGAGTTCGTTAAGTTCCTTGTTTCACCGGAGAGCCAGGCTTACTGGAACGCTCAGACAGGATATTTCCCTGTGACTGTAAAGGCTCACGAGGAACCTGTATTTAAGGAGAATCTGGAAAAATATCCCCAGTTCGGTACTGCCATTGACCAGCTTCATGATTCCACTCCCCAGTCAGCAGGCGCTCTGCTCAGCGTATTTCCTGAGGCCAGGCAGGTGGTTGAAACGGAGATAGAGAACATGCTTAATAGTGGAGTCAGCCCGGAGGAGGCTGCGTCTAAGATGGCGCAGCAGATTAATAAGGCAATCGAGGAATATAATCTGCTCAATGAATGATAATCATGGATTGGAGGGTATACTGAGTATGAAGACACAGATTTGGGCCCACAGAGGCGCATCGGCTTACGCGCCTGAGAATACACTGGAGGCATTCCGGCTGGCAGCGGAAATGGGAGCCGACGGGGTGGAGCTGGATGTCCAGTTAAGCAGGGACGGTGAGCTTGTGGTGGCTCATGATGAGACCATCGACAGGGTGAGCAACGGCACAGGGTATATAAAAGATTATACCCTGGCCCAGCTTAAGGAACTGTCCTTTAACAGGCTGTTTCCCGCCTTTAAGGACGCCCGGATTCCTACGCTTAAGGAAGTCTATGAACTGTTAAAGCCCGGGGGACTGACGGTGAATGTGGAGCTTAAGACCGGCATCATACTCTACCCTGAGATTGAGGAAAAGGTACTGGCTCTCACTGCTTCCATGGGGATGGAGGACAGGGTGATTTATTCATCCTTCTGCCATCCCAGCCTGGTAAGGCTTAAGGAACTGGACAGCGGCCTTAAGACAGGGCTTCTGTACTCGGACGGCTGGATTGACGCGGCAGCCTATGGGCGTCATACAGTAGGGGTGGATGCCCTGCATCCGGCCCTGTACCACATGCAGGATCCGGAGCTTATCCCGGCTGCCAGAAGGCAGGGACTGGCAGTGAATGTATGGACGGTCAATGAAGAACCGCATATGGAAATGCTGGTGCGGCAGAAAGTGGACGCCATCATTACCAACCGGCCGGACCTGTGCAGGCGAATCGTTGACAGGTACACAGAGCTATGACAGAATATTTGACAGAAAGCAGGCATATATGATAAGACTGGTTGCAATTGATATGGACGGTACCCTCCTGCGTCCTGACGGGCATATTTCAGAGAGGAATGTGCGTGCGCTTAAGGGACTTAAGGCTATGGGAGCCGAGTTTTTGATTTGTACGGGACGCAGCTATATAGACGCATTGGAACCCCTGCAGGAGGCCGGACTCAGGGCGCCTGTGGTGTGCATGAACGGAGCCGCTGTGTATGATTGGGACGGCAGGCTCATGGACGAGATACGGCTTTCCGAGAGACAGGTAAGGGGAATCCTGGACTGCTGCCAAAAGGAGGACATTATCTTTGATTTCATGACGGACAGAGGCAGCTATACCACAGCCGGGGAGGCACAGTTTAGGGCATGTTTTGAACGGAATGTGCTGCTTCCCATGGCGGAGTTTACCTATGAGGGAGTGAGAGACCGGTTCTCCTTTGTGGAGGAAGAACGGCTTTTTGAGCTGGGTTTGGCATTTTATAAAATATCGGTCATCCATGAATCGCAGGAGGTTCTGGGCAGAATTAAGGAGCGCCTGTCCGGTATAGCGGAACTGGCGGTTGCGTCCTCCTTTGCCACCAACCTGGAGCTGACCCACAGCTATGCCCAAAAGGGCCGGGCTCTGGCTTTTTACGCAACCTCCAGGGGCGTGAGACCGGAAGAAATCATGGCCATAGGAGACAGCGAGAATGACTATTCCATGTTGTCCATGGATATAAAATATACAGTTGCCATGGGAAATGCCATGGAGAGTATTAAACGCACCGCCAAATGCCAGACCCGTTCCAATATACAGGACGGTGTGGCATATGCCATAGAGACCCTGGTCCTTACCAGGGAGGCCAGGGCATATTAAGCCCTCTAAGTGACGGGTGTAAAAATAATTCACCGGTCATAAGTAAAGAGCCGCAGGCTCTTTTTTCTTTCTAGGAAATTTCATGCTGCAATGCGGTTTCTTTTAGGCAGTTGATTGCGGTAACATACTCGCCATCATTTGTTTTCTCTGGATTTCGCACACAGGAGAATACATCAGAGAAGTCCTGCAATGCTTCATTCGGTGTTGTTTTTTCGGGATTTTCCACATAATCTATGAGGTCTTTTAAGCATCCTTCGATGTGCCATAGGCTCGTTGCCGCCATTCACACCACCTCTTTTTCCATCAATTCGGTCACATCAAAACGCTGCGGAGATGTGAAAGTATGCTGTAATTCCAGTATAAAATCTTCAATTTCTTTACAGGTTTCGGCGGCGGTGGGATAGTAAGGAACGCACTTTTTGAACGCTGCGTGTACCTCATAGAGCGTATTTAGCAACTGCCAGAACTCCGCCGACGGCTCTGGCTGTGGGGCGTTGTCTTTGAATAACTGCCGCATAAATTCCGCTACGGACAGACCGCAAGCGGCAGCATACTGCTATAATTTTTGGCTTTCTTCTTCGTTCAGTCGGACGGTAACAGGAATGTTCCGCACATTCTTTTCTGATTTTTCTCTGCTCAATTTTCTTAATCCTCCAGTCTTGAATTTTCTTTTAACGGGGATTTTGGGCAAATGTTTTAGTATGCCCTGTGGACAGATATTTTATTCGGTAAGGAATAGAGCTAATAAACCGTGATTGCTGGATAGTTTTTCAATATTGTATCTTCTCTAATTTTGTCAGGGGTTTTATTGCTGCAAACAGGACAGTGTATCCATTCTGTTTGATAAGCAGCACTCATATTTATCTTACTTCCCAATCCCAAATACTTAATTGCCTACTATCGTTCTTTTCTTCAAAGAAACGCAAATAGTTAAATATCTGCTCATTATCATGCACAATTCCATTTTCTTCGCATTTTCGATGAAAAAGTCTCATTAAGTTTTTATTATTGCTACTCTCTATCATATACTGATTTCCGTATGTATGAATGTATTTCTCTTTCAGGTCTGGAAACAATCGGTCTAACTGTTCATAGAAATACTCTCGGTTTCCTTCTCTAAGCGTCAATCCCATTCCAAAGCAAATAACACCATAAACCCTTGCTTCAATACACATATTCAAAATACCTGAAATATTTTCTTCTGTATCGTTAATAAAAGGCAAAATTGGCGTAAGCCATACAACAGTTGGTATTCCTGCATCCCGCAGCTTTTTCAATACTTCAAAGCGTTCCCTCGTCGTACTTACATTTGGCTCAATCTTTTTGCACAAATCTTCGTTATAAGTAGTCAAAGTCATTTGCACAACGCACTTTGTTTTTTCATTTATTTTCTGTAAAAGGTCTAAATCTCTCAAAATATGGCTTGATTTTGTAATAACCGTAAAGCCAAAGCCATGCTCATATATTAAGTTCAGAGCCTTTCTGACATTTCCTATTTCCAATTCTAATGGAATATACGGGTCAGTCATAGAGCCTGTGCCTATCATACATTTCTTGCGTTTATGAGTAAGAGCATACTCTAACAAGTCAATCGCATTTTCTTTGACTTCAATATCTTCAAAAGCGTGTTCCATGTGATAGCATTTGCTTCTGGAGTCACAATAAATGCACCCGTGAGAGCAGCCCCGGTACAAATTAATTCCATATTTAGCAGATAATATTCCTTTTGCCTTCACAAAGTGCATGATATGTCCTTCCTACAGTTTTTCCTATGTGCTTTCAATTTTTTCATTGCCCAATCATAATGACTTGCAGTAGCGCTGACAAAATAAGAACCAAGCGTACTTCCGCCTACCCATTTATAAACGCCTTTAGAAAATAATTCCTCATTTGAAAAGGTTTCCGCCAGCTTCATTACTTCGTTATGGGATTGCTGGAACATAATTTTTGCATCCTCTAACGATGTGGACTGGTGTTTTTTCCAAAACTCCACATTCATATCTCCATAGGTTTTCCAATTATAAGGCTCTGGAATAAACGGTTTATTATCGCCATTCTGATTGGAATATACCCAGTTTAACAAAAGCTGATGCCATTCATAGAGATGAATGAAAATATCACGAAGATTTTTATCTCTTTTCCAATGAGCTTCTTTCTTTTTTTCATCACCTGAAAAATCAAACGAAGTTGATAATTCTTTTTCTGTCAGCTCAGAAACAAGAGTATTTAACTTTTCATAATTAGCGGTAGCGGCTGTTAGTAAATCTGTTTTTGCTGTTGGTCTGCCCATATTCATTTCCTTTTCTCTTTTATAACAGTATGTTGTTATTTTTCTATATCTGTAACCTTGTATCTCAAGATTGTTTTTAAGTTGGCTTTTTCTGTACGGTTAGCATTATTCAAATATATTTCACGGTGTTCTTTCCCCATACGCTTATAACCATGTTCCATACAATACCTATCCGTAATCTCAAATGACGCAGGCTCATCATCAAACGCTCCTTTGTGCAATTCTTCTTTTACCAAATATTCTTTTTCGGAAGCCATGCTCCATATTCCCTCTAACGGATATACCGTATAATCTGTTATTTCGTTGCTTTTTTCGGCAAGTGCTTTATATGCCATTTTAATTTTATATGCCATCGAAAACAGAGCCGCAACCTTATCTGAAAAGATTTCATCGTTAGGATTTCCATTGCCAGAAACAATGATATATTTTTGAGCAGAAACATCAACAACACAAGGTTTTGTTTTTACACCATATATTTCTTTCTCCTGCTTTTTCCATTCATGTTTCACTTTCACTCCCCGCTTTCTCAAATAGAATTTACAGGCAAATTATATCACACATATACTGACGCCCTGTGTCAAGATTTATATTTCTCATAAATTTTCTTTGCCTGCTCTGCCACAATGTCTTTCAGATATGCAGGCTCTATAATATCTACTTGTGTTCCAAATGACAATAAAAACCCGATTAGCCATTCATCTTCTGGCATTGGGGCGGATACGATTAAATCCCCATTTTCTTTTTTACTTACTTGGGTTTTATCAAATTCATCATAAACACGGTATGACATATTTTTCTGGAAACGCAGTACGATTGTATTGTAGGCTTGCCCTAATGATTCATCTAATTCTGGAAAAGAGCTTTTGCAAAAACCGTCCGTGAGCATTTCTAAATCTATCATACGGGTCAGCTTAAAAATACGATAATCCTGTTTTTCCATGCAATATGCTTTTAAGTACCATGACATAGACTTATATGACATTTTTAACGGCTGGACAATTCTTTCGTTAATTATTCCGCTGGAATTTGCATAGGTTATTTTTACGCACTTTCGATGAATTACCGCTGATTTTAGCAATTCAAATTTCCCATTGTCCGTTCCATGATTGCCCCATCTGGAAAAATCCACTTCAAGCCAGTTTTCCGAACTCATATTAAATATTGCAGAAAGTTTTTGCAATGTCTGATTGTTGTCGATATTGTTCATAGAATTGATACTTTGCAGGGCTGTTAGAATTTCCTGCTTTTCTTCTTCAGACAGCACCCCTTTATCTAAAACAAAATCATTCATTAAATGAATGCCGCCGTTTCGCCCTGCTTCTGCATAAACGGGAATGCCCGCGCCGCTTAAAGCGTCAATATCTCTGTAAATTGTCCTTACAGATACTTCAAATTTTTCTGCTAATTCTGGAGCGGTAGCCTGTCCTTTATCGAGTAAATAATACACAATCTTAAATAATCTGCTTTCCTGCATTGTCAGTTCCTCCCTTTGATGATAATAGAATACTACCAAAAACCTGACACGATGCGTCAATATTTATTATAATCATTTTTCTTCCCATTATCAACCAAGCGAGCATATATGATTTTTTTATCTCGTAACTTGTAGTTTCTACTCAAACGGCCACATAATTTTTACCACCCGAAAAACAATGATGGTAACGATTTTCCTCATTGCAGCGCCTATATTTCAGCCGCTTTTTCCTTAAAAAAGAGAGCAAGAAACTTTATATACCTGCTCTCCAATTTCAGTTCTTTATGCGTTACATCTATGCGTAAATGATTTACGTTTCCACAATCTCCCCTGCACAAGCCCTTATATTATTAAGGCGTCCTGTCCATTCCAAGGCATTTTTTGCCTTTAGCTGTTCCGTTATGCCCTGTGCTTGCTTCATTTGCTCTACGAGCCTTTCAAAGCGTTCCTGCGCCTGTTTATTAATCTCCGCAAGGTAGGCGTTCAGCCTGCCGCTTGTCAGAAGATTGGTGTATATAACTTTATTGTGCCTGCTGTCTTAAACACATTTTTGAGTTTTCTCCTTATCTGGCTTCATTCATTACTGATTGACAAATAAATAGTCCGGTGCTATGCTAAATAACAACAGGGAGCTTGTGAAGCAGGCTGAGAGGAAGTAATCAAACTTCGACCTATCGCACCTGATTTGGGTAATGCCAACGTAGGGAAATATGAGACATGTATGTGTATTAAATGCGTAATTTAAGTCCATATCCCGCGCGGTATGGGCTTTTTTCAGCCTTCACCGCGGTTCGGACATATGAGGGCTTTAGAGCTGTGCAGGCAATACGCCGCTGTACCAGAGAATATGCCTCTCTACCAGGAAGATAGGCGGGCTCCGAGTAAAAAACATGGAGGTATGACTATGACTATGAAAGTAAACATTAAGAAACTGGCGGTAAGCGCCATGCTGACAGCGGTGGCCGTGTCTTTATCCGGCTTTTCCATCCCCATAGGGGCATCCAAATGTTTTCCGATTCAGCACCTTGCCAATGTATTGGCCGGCGTATTTCTTGGGCCGTGGTATGGCGTGGGGATGGCGTTCTGCACATCGTTTATCAGGAATCTGATGGGGACGGGCAGTCTGCTGGCATTTCCGGGAAGTATGGTGGGAGCATTTTTAGGAGGGTATCTGTACCAGCGTTTCGGCAGGCTGACACTGGCCTACTTTGGGGAAGTGTTTGGCACCGGCATACTGGGCGGAATGCTCTGCTATCCGGTGGCCACACTGGTTATGGGGAAGGAAGCGGCCATTTTTGCCTATGTAATCCCATTCCTTATGAGCACCATGTGCGGCACGGTCATTGCCGCGTTCCTGATTGGGGTGCTGTATAAGTCCGGCGCGTTTCAGTATATGAGGCGGATGCTGGATCTGGATGTACAGACCGGCAAAGCCATGGGAAGATAACAGGAAAAAGGATAAATCAGATGACGCGGAGACAATGGATGAAGGACTTAAGGGAGCGCTCTCCCAGGGTCCACTGTATAACCAATTATGTTACGGCAGGGGATGTGGCCAATATGGTGCTGGCCGCAGGCGGTTCCCCTGTTATGGCCCAGGGGCTGCATGAGGTGGAGGACGTTACCTCCATCTGCAGCAGTCTTGTCCTTAATCTGGGAACCCTGGAAGAAAAAACCATACCGGCCATGGAGGCAGCGGGAAGAAAAGCTGCCGTTCTGGGCCTTCCCGTTATCCTGGACCCGGTAGGAGTCACTGCATCACGGTTTCGCAGACAGACAGCCATTGATATGATCCGGAAGGCCGCTCCTTCTGTCATCCGGGGAAATGAGGCGGAAATCCGGGCCCTGAACCAGGAACTGAGGGGACATGAGGCGGGAAATACCTGCGGCGTGGATTCGGGAACCTTTGGTACGATTGAGAGCCGCCTGGAAACCGCCTGTTCCCTGAGGGACCTTACAGGCGCGGTTGTGGTCATGACCGGGGAAGAGGATGTGGTGGCCGGAAAAGAAAGAAGGTTCATTGTCAGAAACGGCCATCCCTGGATGGCCAGAATTACAGGCAGCGGCTGTATGCTGGACGGGCTTATGGGAGCGTTCTGCGGTCTGTATGGGGAACTGGGACCGGACGGCCCTCTGGAAGAAGCTGTGGTCATGGCCCTCAGCGCGCACGGGCTCTGCGGAGAATTGGCGGCCGGAGAGACTGCGGGGAGGGGAGGCGGGACAGGTACATTCCGCATGTATCTGATGGACAAAATGAGCCTTCTGGATGACGAGACACTGGAGAGAGGTAAGAAAATTGAGATTCGATAGAAAACAGCTTTTGATTTATGCAGTAACCGATAAGGCATGGACCGGGAAGCTTTCTCTGGAGGAGCAGGTGGAGGAGGCGTTAAAAGGCGGCGCAACCATGGTTCAGCTCAGGGAAAAGGAACTGGACAAAGGGAATTTTGAGGAAGTGCTGAGAACGGCCTGCGCCATCCGCAAAATCACAGAAAAATATAATGTGCCCCTTATCATAGACGACAATTTGGAGCTGGCCCTGGCCTGTCACGCGGACGGGCTCCATGTGGGGCAGGACGATATGGAGGCATCTGAGGCCAGAAGGCTTTTGGGACCTGACCGTATACTGGGGGTTACGGCAAAAACAGTGGACCAGGCCAGAGCAGCCCAGGCAGCAGGCGCGGATTATCTGGGCAGCGGAGCCATATTCGGCACCAGTACAAAAGCAGATGCGCGGCCCATGACAATGGAGACCCTGAATGCAATCTGCGACAGTGTGGACATTCCTGTGGTGGCCATCGGAGGAATCTGCCTGGATAACATAGGGCGCCTGGCCGGCAGCCATGCAGCGGGAGCAGCCATTGTATCAGGCATATTTGGGGCGCCGAATATACGGGAGACAACAGAAAAGCTGGCAGAGGCAATGACGGAGATAGCCGGAATGCCCAGGCGGGACCTCAGGGCGGGATCAGTGTAAGAAAATGAGAAAAATATAAAAAACTTTCAAGAAAACCATTGACATTTGAAAATAGGCTGATTATAATGAGTTCAACATTCAACAAAACATAAAAAACTGTTGAGTAGGAGTAAGTAAGATTGTAATTCCAGGCGCAGAGAGCTTCCGGCCGGTGTAAGGGAGCATTGGATTAGAGTCTGAATGGACCTGCGAGGGCAGCTGGAAACCAGGGGCATAGAGATATGGCTGATGGGAGTATGGGCTGACGGGTATCCCACCGTTACCAGGGAGAACGCATGATGGTGCGTTGCAGAGCGGGCGTATTTTATTTCTTTGTTCGATGACACAGCATCAGGTTAAATTTAACTTGATGCTTTTTTATTTCCCGGACCGGAGGATGGCGGGGAACGTGCAGGACATGGAAAGCGCCAATCAGGGTGGTACCGCAGAAGCCGGAAGAAGCTTTTGTCCCTGTTGATTACAGATGTAGTCGGCAGGGATAAGGGCTTCTTTTTTTGATGAATGTGACGCCCGGACCCGGGAATGGTGAAAGGTTTAGAATAAACAGCCGGCAAGAAGGAAAGGAGTTAAGGTAAATGATAATCCCAGCTTGTGATGAAATATTAAGTCTGTCAGGGGAATACGATATAATTCCCATCTGCCGCGAGATTTACGCGGATGTAGTGACGCCCATAACACTGCTCAGACGTATAGCGGAGCGGAGCAGCCGTTTTTACCTGTTGGAAAGCATAGAGGGCGGCGAAAAATGGGGACGCTACTCCTTTCTCGGATATAATCCGGTGATGCGTGTTACCTGCCGCTGCGGGAAGGTGAAGATTGAGAGCCATGTCAGCCGGTTCCCGTCCAGGGAAATACAGACAGCTCATCCCATGGATGTGCTTCGTGAGATATTGGCACAGTACAAGGCGCCCAGGCTGAAAGGACAGCCGCCCTTTACCGGTGGATTTGTAGGGTATTTTGCGTATGCAATGATTGAGTACGCAGAGCCCACCCTTCATATCAGCAGAGGCGGGGCCAATGACTTTGACCTGATGCTATTTGACAAGGTCATTGCCTATGACCACCTGAAACAGAAGATTCAGATTGTGGTTAATATGAAAACCGGCAGGACAGAGAGGGCAGGAAGGACGGAACGGGGAAACCGTGAAGAGCAGGAGCGCTGCGAAGGCCGCAAGGGTGGTGAAGGCCGGGAAAATAGGAACACCTACAGCGGTCTGGAATATTTGTTGAAGGAGTATGGAAGGGCCTGTGAGGAAATACAGGAAATGGCTTCCCTTATCAATGATACAACACCTCTTAAGAGGCTGTCCTCGCCGGAGAAACCATCCTTTGTATGCAGTGTTTCCAAAGAAGAGTTCTGCGATACGGTGGAAAAGACAAAGGAGTATATTCTGGACGGGGATATCTTCCAGGCGGTTATATCCAGGCAGTTTACCAGTTCCTATGAAGGCAGTCTGCTGAATGCCTACCGGGTTCTGAGGACTACCAACCCGTCCCCTTACATGGTTTATATGAACATAGACCAGGATGAAATCATCAGCACGTCACCGGAAACACTGGTCCGCCTTGAAAACAGGCGCCTTACTACATTTCCGGTAGCGGGTTCCCGGCCAAGGGGAGACGGGGACGAGGAGGACAGAAGGCTGGAGGAAGAACTACTGGCAGATGAAAAGGAGCTTTCCGAGCACAATATGCTGGTGGATTTGGGGAGGAATGATATTGGACGCATCGCTGAGTTCGGGTCCGTTGAGGTGACGGAGTACAAGATGATACACAAGTATTCCAAAATCATGCATATCTGTTCCCAGGTGGAAGGAAATATAAAACCCGGCCTGGACGGCTGTTCGGCGGTGGAGTCCCTGCTTCCGGCAGGCACCCTTTCAGGAGCGCCTAAGATACGGGCATGCGAGATTATAGAAAAGCTGGAGTCCGTTCCCCGCGGAATATACGGCGGAGCTCTGGGATATCTGGATTTTACCGGAAACCTGGACACATGTATCGCCATACGCATGGCGGTAAAGCAGGCAGGAAAGGTTACGGTCCAGGCCGGAGGCGGAATCGTGGCGGACAGTGTTCCGGAACTGGAATACGAGGAATCAGCAAATAAAGCCAAGGCCGTCATACAGGCCATCCTTCAGGCAGGGGAGGTAGATGACAGATGATAGTATTGATTGATAATTATGACAGCTTTTCCTATAACCTGGTACAGATGATTGGGAGCATTGAGCCGGATATACAGGTAGTCCGCAATGACCAGGTAACCGCAGATGACATAGAGAACATGAAGCCAAGCCACCTGATTCTGTCGCCCGGACCGGGATATCCCCGGGATGCTGGTATACTGGAGGAAGCAGTGATGAAGCTGAAGGGAAAAATGCCCATACTGGGCGTGTGTCTGGGCCATCAGGGAATATGCGAGGCATTCGGCGGAACCATTGCCCATGCAAAGAAGCTGATGCACGGCAAGCAGAGCGATATCAGGCTGGACAGTCATATACAGGACGGGAGGTTCCCCGCTTCAGAAAAAGCGGGAAACAGATGCAGGTTATTTGAAGGCCTGCCGCCCGTTATACCGGCTGCCAGATATCATTCCCTGTCGGCAGTGCCTGAGAGCCTGCCGGAGGAACTGGAAGTGGTGGCTCTGGATTGTATGGAAGGGGAGGTCATGGCAGTTCAGCACAGGGGCTATCCCATATATGGGCTGCAGTTCCATCCCGAATCCATATTGACGCCGGATGGAAGGAGGATACTGGAGAACTTCCTTAATATCCGGACGACACAGGCAATGTAATTTGTGAGGGACAGAACAAAACAGAAATAAAAATCAGGTATTGTAAAAAAGGAGGATGACTATGATACAGAAAGCAATCCATGAATTGGTAGAAAATAAGAATCTGGATTTTGAAACAACAAAGGAAGTTATGGATGAAATCATGAGTGGAAACGCCACCCAGGCCCAGATATCTTCCTTTCTCACAGCGCTGAGGATGAAGGGAGAGACCATTGATGAGATTACGGCCTGCGCCACTGTTATGCGTGATAAGGCGGTAAAGCTGTCTCCGCCCTTTCCGGTAATGGACATTGTGGGAACAGGAGGGGACGAGGTGGGAACCTTTAATATTTCCACCACCAGCGCATTTGTGGCTGCTGCCGGAGGCATACGGGTGGCAAAGCATGGAAACCGCAGCGTATCCAGTAAAAGCGGCGCGGCGGATGTGCTGGAAAGGCTGGGGGCAGAGCTGGCTCTGACTGCACAACAGGCTGAAACTGTCTTAGAGGACACCGGAATGTGTTTCTTGTTCGCGCCGGCATACCATTCTTCCATGAAATACGCGGCTCCTGTGAGGAAAGAAATCGGAATCAGAAGTATATTTAACATATTAGGCCCCCTGTCCAATCCGGCAGGAGCCTCCATGCAGCTGTTAGGTGTGTATAGCCGTGATTTAGTGGAACCGCTGGCTCAGGTGCTGGCTAATCTGGGAGTCACCAGGGGAATGGTGGTATGCGGGGGAGACGGACTGGATGAAGCAACACTTACCGGCCCCACCCATGTATGCGAGATTCGTTACGGGAAAATTACGGCTTACGATATGACGCCTGAGGAATTGGGCCTGACTGTATGCAGTCTGGAAGAACTCATCGGAGGCACACCTGAGGAAAATGCAAAGATAACAAGGAATATCCTGTCCGGAAGCCTGAAAGGGCCGAAGAGGGACGTGGTGGTTCTGAACGCGGCCATCAGCTTATATCTGGGAATTGATGACTGCACGGTGAGGGACTGTATCAAAACGGCTCAGGACATCATTGACTCCGGAGCAGCCATGGCTAAGATGGAAGAATTTATCCAGGCAACAAAAAAAGCGGCAGGAGAGGTGAAGGCGTCATGATACTGGATACCATTGCCCGGTCCGCCGGGAAACGGGTGGAGCAGCGGAAACAGGTAAAATCACTGGAACAAATGATGAAGGCAGCCTGCGAGTGCAGAGAGAGAGAAGGCATTAAGGGGGATGCCATAAAGAGGGCTGGTATTAAGAGAGAGGACGGAACAAATGAAGTACATCCCTTTAAGGCGGCGCTGTCTAAGCCGGGAGTCTCCTTTATCTGTGAGGTAAAAAAGGCTTCGCCTTCAAAGGGACTTATCGCTCCTGATTTTCCTTATGTGGAAATAGCCAGGCAGTACCAGGAAGCTGGCGCGGACGCCGTATCCGTATTGACAGAGCCTGAATTTTTTTTAGGAGCAGACCGGTATCTGGAAGAAATCCATAGAGAGATAGAGCTTCCGCTGCTGCGCAAGGATTTTATCGTGGATGAATATCAGATTTATGAGGCAAAGGTGCTGGGAGCCTCCGCTGTCCTGCTGATTTGTTCTCTTATGGATATGGAAAAGCTGAAACGGTATATGGGCATCTGCGGCAGTCTGGGCCTTAGTTCCCTGGTGGAGGCTCACACTGACCGGGAGGTGGCCATGGCGGCAGAGGAGCCGATATAATTGGAATTAATAACCGCAATCTGGAGACATTTGAGGTGGACTTCACAAACGCCCTGAGGCTCAGAAAACTGGTGGACCGGGGAACCATATTTGTGGCGGAGAGCGGAATCAGGACGCCTGAGGACATAGAGCTTCTGGCGGAGAACCAGGTAGATGCGGTTCTGGTGGGAGAGACCCTGATGCGGGCGCCAGATAAAAAGAGGGCTCTCAGAGAACTTAAGTCCCGGATTGGGTAGAGCCGGACATGAACCGTGACAGACAGAGTAAAACATGCGGGGAGATTGACTATGAAAACATGCAGGCTTAAGATTTGTGGTCTGAGCCGGTTTGGAGATATACTGGCGGCCAATGACATTCTGCCGGACTATATCGGCTTTGTATTTGCCGAGAGCAGCCGCAGGGTTACGCCTGATAAGGCTGCCCAGTTAAGGCAGGAGCTGGATAAAAGAATCAAGGCAGTGGGTGTATTTGTCAATGCGCCCATGGAGGAGATAGTGAAGCTGTCAGAGGACCGGGGAAACGCAAGGGTGATTGACCTGATACAGCTCCACGGAGATGAGGATGAAGCTTACATAAGACAACTGAAAAAATACACCGGCCTGCCGGTAATCAAGGCGGTACGGGTCAGAAGCAGGGAACAGATTTTAATGGCCCAGGAGCTGCCCTGTGATTACCTGCTTCTGGACACCTATACAAAGGGCAGGTACGGAGGCAGCGGCACCCAGTTTGACTGGAACATGATACCAGAGCTTACAAAACCCTATTTCCTGGCAGGCGGCATACATCTGGGCAACATAAGACAGGCTGCATCTTATGGCCCCTACTGCATCGATGTCAGCAGCGCGGTGGAAACAGGGGGCAGGAAGGACAGAAGGAAGATGGAGGAAATGGCCGGGGTCCTGCGGGGAACAGACAGGGCGGCAGGCGTATATTCCAATAACATTTGAGGTGACTGCAATAAAAGAATGTAACAGTTCAGACTGTTACAAAGGAATCGTATTAGAAAAGGAGAAACAGCAATGTCAAGAGGAAGATTTGGAATCCATGGCGGCCAGTTCATACCGGAAACACTGATGAGCGCTGTCACGGAGCTGGAAGAGGCTTATGAGCATTATAAAAAGGATCCCCAGTTCACGGCTGAGTTAAAGTATCTGCTGGAGGAATACACAGGCCGTCCGTCACGTCTCTATTATGCGGAGAAGATGACAAAGGACCTGGGCGGAGCCAGGATTTACCTGAAAAGAGAGGACTTAAACCACACCGGATCCCACAAAATCAATAACGCTCTGGGGCAGGTCCTTCTGGCTAAGAAGATGGGAAAGACCAGGGTTATTGCCGAGACAGGGGCCGGACAGCACGGCGTGGCAACTGCCACCGCGGCAGCCCTTTTGGGACTGGAATGCGAGGTCTACATGGGAAAGGAAGATACGGACCGCCAGGCACTCAATGTATACCGCATGGAGCTGTTAGGGGCTAAGGTACATCCGGTGACCAGCGGAACACAGACATTAAAGGACGCTGTCAATGAGACGCTCAGGGAGTGGACTAACCGTATCTCTGATACACATTATGTCATAGGTTCTGTCATGGGCCCCCATCCCTTTCCCATGATGGTAAGGGATTTCCAGAGTGTTATCGGCAGGGAAATCAAAGAGCAGCTTATGGAGAAAGAAGGAAAGCTTCCTGATATGGTTATAGCCTGTGTGGGCGGCGGAAGCAATGCAATGGGAGCTTTCTATGAATTCATAGATGAAAAGGACGTGAAGCTGGTAGGCTGCGAGGCAGCGGGACTGGGTGTGGAGACAGAGCAGACCGCAGCTACCATAGCAACGGGCCGGCTGGGCATTTTCCATGGCATGAAATCTTATTTCTGCCAGGATGAATATGGACAGATTGCACCGGTGTATTCCATCTCAGCCGGTTTAGATTATCCGGGCATCGGGCCGGAGCACGCGCAGCTGCATGACAGCGGCAGGGCAGTGTATGTGCCTGTGACAGACGATGAGGCGGTGGATTCCTTTGAATATCTGTCACGTATGGAAGGAATCATTCCGGCAGTGGAGAGCGCGCATGCGGTGGCCTATGCCAGGAAGGTGGCTGGCTCCATGGGTAAAGACCAGATTATTGTTATCAATCTTTCCGGCAGGGGAGACAAGGATGTGGCGGCTATTGCCAGATATAAGGGGGTAGAACTCTATGAATAGGATACAGCAGGTTTTTGAGAATAAGAAGGCATTTATACCTTTCATAACAGCAGGCGACCCGGACCTTTCCGTGACAGAAGCCCTTGTGCCTGCAATGGCAGAGGCCGGGGCGGATTTGATTGAGCTGGGGATACCATTTTCCGACCCGGTGGCAGAGGGAATTGTCATCCAGGAAGCTGACCTTCGGGCCCTGGCCTCCGGAACCACCACAGATAAAATATTTGATACGGTGCGACGGATTCGTCAAAAAACAGATGTGCCGCTGGCATTTATGACCTATATCAACCCGGTGTTTGCATACGGTGTGGATAAGTTCATGAAAAATGCCGCTGATTGTGGAATAGACGCCCTGATTGTGCCGGATATGCCCTTTGAAGAGAGGGAGGAACTGCTGCCGGCGTGTAAAAAATACGATATGACCCTGATTTATCTGGTGGCGCCCACATCCAGGGAGCGGGCCCAGGCCATAGCCAGGGAATCCGACGGATTTGTGTACTGCGTATCATCCCTTGGAGTCACTGGTGTCCGAAGCGAGATTACCACCAATATTAAGGAAATGGTGGACACCGTAAAGCAGGGCAGGAATGTGCCCTGCGCCATTGGATTCGGCATCTCCACTCCGGAACAGGCCAGTAAAATGGCTTCGCAGGCAGACGGGGTAATCGTGGGAAGCGCCATTGTGAAAATGATTGCCAGGTACGGAATAAACTGCGTGGAACCTGTCTGCGATTATGTAAAGCAGATGAAGGCGGCTGTTGGGGTATAGACAGTACGGACGGGGGAAATATTTTGACATCACCAGGCCATCATTTACGGCAATCATGTAAAGGAATTACAGGAGCTGGGCGAAATCGTGGGCTTTGAGGTGGAAGTGTTCCGCTAATATTAAATTTTTAAAACCCCCTTGACATTTCCGGAAAAAAAGGATAAACTCAATGAAAATTCATAATGAATGCGGAACAGCTCGAAAGGGAGTAGTTTAGATATATTGTCAACAACCTCGGTTCCAACGGAACCTGGCAATATATGCCTTTACGGTTACAAGACTTTTATAGTGGTTTGCAGATATGTTACATATCCTGGCAGCCATCCATAGAAGTCTTTTTTTGTGGGTTTCCCGGCGCCGGAGCGTGGCGGATAAATGCTTTTTGCCAGGCACTGGGCATTTTGGCGCAGAGATACGCGCATAATAGACTAAGAACTCATAACGAGGAGGAAAGTACATGAAAGAATGGTATCAACAGACAAAAGAAGAGATACTCAGCCAGTTTCAGGTAACGGAACAGGGGCTGACCTCTTCCCGGGCAGAGAAAATCCTGGCTGAGAAGGGAGAGAATGTCCTGGAAGAGGGAAAGCGCAAGAGTACCCTGCAGGTGTTTTTAGAGCAGTTCTGTGACCTGCTGGTGGTTATCCTGATTATTGCAGCCCTTATTTCCATGGTGTCAGGCAATGTGGAGAGCACGGTAGTCATCCTGGCTGTCATCATCCTCAACGCCATCCTGGGCACGGTACAGCATGCAAAGGCTGAGAAATCCCTGGACAGCCTCAAATCCCTGTCATCCCCCAACGCCAAGGTGTTAAGGGACGGACAGAAGGTGGAGATTCCGTCTGCCAAGGTGGTTCCCGGAGACATCCTGTACCTGGAAGCTGGAGATCTGGTGGTGGCTGACGGAAGGATTCTGGAGAATTATTCCCTTCAGGTCAATGAAAGCTCTCTGACAGGAGAGTCCACCAATGTGGATAAGAGCGACGGCACCCTGCACAGCGACTGCGCCCTGGCTGACCGGGCCAATATGGTGTATTCCAGCGGCCTGGTGACTTACGGACGGGCAGTGGTCCTGGTGACTGCCACGGGCATGGACACAGAGATTGGTAAGATTGCAGCCCTGATGAATGCCACCAAGGAAAAAAAGACTCCCCTGCAGGTCAGCCTGGACCAGTTCGGCAGCCGTCTTGCCATGGCCATTATGGTCATATGTGCCCTGGTGTTTCTGCTGAGCCTGTACCGCAAGATGCCTGTCCTGGATTCCCTGATGTTTGCGGTGGCCCTGGCAGTGGCGGCCATACCTGAGGCACTCAGTTCCATTGTAACCATCGTACAGGCCATGGGCACCCAGAAAATGGCAAAGGAGCATGCCATTATCAAGGAGTTAAAGGCCGTGGAGAGCCTGGGCTGTGTCTCTGTCATCTGTTCGGACAAGACCGGTACCCTGACTCAGAATAAGATGACGGTACAGAACATCTACACCAATGGACAGACCATTACCATAGACCAGCTGAACCTGAAGAACCAGCTTCACCGTTATCTTCTCTACGATGCCATACTTACCAACGATTCCTCTATCGTAGACGGAAAAGGCATCGGAGATCCCACAGAGTTTGCACTGGTGGAGATGGGAAGAAAGGCGACCGTGGACGAAAACCTGCTCAGAGAGCTGATGCCCCGTCTGGAGGAGATACCCTTTGACTCAGACAGGAAGCTTATGAGTACCAAATACGAACTTCACGATGTGCCCACCGTACTTACCAAGGGAGCCCTGGATGTGCTTTTAGACCGTACCGTGAAAATCCGTATGGAAGAGGGAATCCGGGACATTACCCGGGAGGATAAGGAGGCCATTCTTCAGAAGAACCTGGAGTTTTCCCAGGAGGGCTTAAGGGTCCTGGCCTTTGGATATAAGGAAGTACCCGAAGACTACACCCTGTCCCTGGACAATGAGAACGACTTCATTTTCCTGGGCCTGATATCCATGATGGATCCCCCAAGGGAGGAATCGAGGGCAGCTGTTGCAGACGCCAAGCGGGCCGGAATTAAGCCTGTCATGATAACCGGCGATCACAAGATTACCGCCACTGCCATTGCAAAGCAGATTGGTATTTTTGAGGACGGCGATATAGCCATGACGGGCCGTGAACTGGACGCCATGTCAGAGGAAGAGCTGGACCGCAAAATTACGGACATATCCGTCTACGCCAGG
>OBWQ01000101.1_pt1 | contig 57524 bp, 48 predicted proteins | sample 1476511 | NCBI WGS metagenome assembly OBWQ01 (sample SAMEA2580126, study PRJEB22360) | human gut metagenome | biome: human gut; feature: human-associated habitat; material: faeces | place: Denmark | collected 2008/2010
TTTGTTGCTCAGGAACTTATAAATAAAGTTAAATTATAGTGTTGCGGAATTAAGGATATAGTAAGGATGATGCCAAAGAAAGGATGGAACTGGATTTCCTGATAGCCAAAGATACAATAACGTCAAAGCATAATATTTCACCGATAGAAGTGAAGTCAACTAATAGATACACGCTCACTTCTCTCAAAAAGTGCATCGCTAAATATGATAGTTATCTGGCCACTCCGTATGTTTTGCATACGGCTGATTTGAAAGTAGAGGAGGGGATTACTTATTTGCCATTGTATATGACAGGGTTATTATAAGTGGTTTTAGTTGAATGGAAAAGGCTCGCAGGAAATCGAAATTTCTTGCGAGCCTTTATTATTTGCTAAACTATGAATCTGAACCTGTTAAACTCATCATAAAGTTCACTGTTCAAACCTCAAAGTTCAATGTCTTTATACGAGTGTTGCTACGATTTCCTCACGGGTTCCTGGCAACATATCGATAACTGGAATCTCTGGCATGGTGTAGCAACCTGGCTGCAGACGGAATGAAGCACGAGCCACGTTAACCAATACCTGAGCGGTGAGGGCTGGGTTATTGATGCTCATATTGAACTCGAAACGCTGGTTCTGGGTCTTGCCAGATACACCCTTGCGAACGAGGTTCACACCATGACCCATATCCTTTACATCATCTACAGATGCTACGGCAAATACGTGGGTCTCATCATGAGCGAAGTATGGATCTGCCTTGATTTCGGCTGTTACATCCTCAAGCTTGGCACCTTCTTCCAACTCTACGTATACCATACGACGGTGGATACCCTCACCCAATGGGATAGTTACAGAGAGCGCTTCCTTTACGCCCTTCTTGCCACGAACACAAACTGAGTGACCCATACTCATACCAGGACCGAAGTTGGTGTATGTCAATCCCTTAGGTGCAAGGCTCTCCATCAGAACACGTACGATAGAATCAGAACCTGGATCCCAACCAGCAGAGATAACGCTTACCTTGCCAGCCTTCTTACAGTTCTCCATCTGCTTGGTACGGTAGTCGAGGATGCTGGTGTGGATATCGAAGCTGTCTACGGTGTTGATACCGAGGGCAACGATCTTCTCTGCATACTCTGGGCAAGAGCGGGTAGGGGTTGCGAGAATAGCAACATCTACATCCTTCAACTTGGTGATGTCATCTACTACTTCATAGTTTGCCAACTCAGCTGGTTTGTCCTTGGCACCCTGGCGACGTACAATACCTGCAATCTCAAAGTCAGGAGCTGCTTCGAGTGCCTCAACAGTAAACTTACCGATGTTGCCGTATCCTACTACGGCTGCTCTAAATTTCTTCATTGTCTTATTTCTTTTATTTTGTTGTTTTAATTTCTTTTATTTGTTGCGGTTTAGTCATCCAACGGATATGTTTTCCGCTCTTCATTCTATTTCCGGTTGCAAAAGTATAGCTTTTTCTTGAAATACGTGACGTTTTAATAGAATTTTAACTCATAAAAGTTGCAAAAAGTAGTAAAATCATAGTTTTTAGGTATGAATAAGCGGAGATTTGTAAGGTATCTGTAGCAAGAGCCTTACAGTTTCGTTATTTTGTTGCGAAACATCATACATTCCCTTTCCGATACCTCCCGATGTGCTTAGAATTACGTCCTGACGTAGCTTTTGCTGCGTCCCGACGTCTCTGGCTCTGCGTCGGGACGTATTACATGCTACGTCGGGACGTAATTTTATGGAACTCTATTACAATAATCCCGCCCTTCGCACGTTATTAATATATTAATTTAATTAGGAGAAAAAGAAAATGATAGAATATATTCATGGCGATCTGACAGAGCTGACACCTGCGCTGGCTGTTGTTGAGACTGCGGGGGTGGGCTACGGACTCAATATATCGCTCAATACATATACTGCCATTCAGGGCAAACAGGAAGTGAAACTCTATGTTCACGAAGTGCTGGTGGCTGGTGGAAGAGATGACTCTTTCACCCTTTTCGGCTTTGCTACCAAACAGGAACGTGAACTCTACCGCCTCCTCATCACCGTTTCAGGAGTAGGCGGAAATACGGCCCGTATGATTCTCTCTTCACTCTCGCCACGCGAACTCTGCGAAATCATCTCTACTGGTAACGACAAGATGCTGAAAACCGTGAAGGGTATCGGACTGAAGACTGCACAGCGAATCATCATCGACTTGAAAGATAAAATCGTGAGCCTCGGCATTGCTGACGAACTGCCAGCCAGCGGAGGCAATGTGGTGATGGTGAACAATGACGTAAAGGATGAGGCGGTAAGCGCCCTCACCATGCTCGGCTTCTCGCCGGCACCATCTGCCAAGGTAGTAGTAGATATCCTCAAGGCACAGCCTGATCTCCCGGTAGAACAGGTTGTGAAACTGGCATTGAAGCAAATCAAATAAGTTAGGAGTTTTTTATCGATGAAACAGAAGCAAAGATTCATATCTTTTCTATTGGCTTGGCTGATGGTGGCAACCTTCGGCTATGCGATAGCTTTGCCTCAACTTCAGGACGATAAAAAGAAAACCCATACCAGCACAGCCCAGCCCGTGCAGCTCGATGAAGATACTATTCCCGATTCGCTGCTGCATACCCGCTGGCAGATTCAGCGCACCCAACCTTACTCCCTGAGCGACCTCTATCAGAGTCCGCTCGACCTGAAACGTCCTGATAATCTGCAATATCAGGTAGTCTACAACGATACCCTCGACCGCTATATCATCGGCAACCGCATGGGCTCAACCTGGCTTTCGGCCCCTATCATGCTCACTCCGAAAGAGTATCTTGCATGGACCGAACAGCAGCAGCGCAACAGCTACTTCCGCAAGCAGAACGATGAAATCTTCCAGGCAAAAGGCAAGGAGAAGTTCGATTTCTCGGATATGCACTTCGACTTGGGACCTGCCGAGAAAATCTTCGGTCCTGGTGGCATCAGAGTGAAGACACAGGGTTCTGCCGAACTCAAGTTCGGTATCAACAAGAAGAGCATCGACAATCCTTCGTTGCCTATCCGCAACCGAAAGACGACGATGATGGATTTTGATGAGAAAATCAATCTCAACGTCAACGGAAAGGTGGGTGATAAGGTGAACATGAACCTGAATTACAACACCGATGCCACCTTCGATTTCGATGCACAGAACATGAAACTGAAGTACGACGGCAAGGAAGATGAAATCATCAAACTCGTTGAGGCGGGCAACGTCTCCTTCCCTTCCAACTCTTCGCTCATCAAAGGCGCCAGCAGTCTGTTTGGTGTTAGAACCGATATGCAGTTTGGCAAACTCAAGCTGCAGATGGTGGCTTCGCAGAAGAAAAGTGCATCGAAGAGCGTATCTACCAGGGGCGGTGTACAGCTCACTCCTTTCGAGTTGAATGTAGCCGATTATGAGGAGAACCGCCACTTCTTCCTCTCCCAGTATTTCAGAAATCATTATGATGCCTGGATGCAGAAACTTCCTAATCTCACCACGGGCATCACCATCAACCGCGTGGAGGTGTGGGTTACCAACAAAACCGGCAATACCACCAATACCCGAAACATCGTAGCCCTGACCGACCTGGGCGAGAACCAGAAACTGAGCAACCCGATGTGGGCGGCGAGCGGACTGGTGCCTTCTAACCAGGCGAATACAGAGTATGCGGCGATGACAGGGCAGTATGCTGCTGCCCGTGACATCGACCAGGCTGCAACCACTCTCGATGGAGGCGGACTGGTTGGCGGAGCGGATTATGAGAAACTGGAGAGTGCCCGTCTGCTCAATTCTTCTGAGTATACAGTCAATACCGCCTTGGGTTATATTTCATTGAAAACCAGTCTGCAGACCGACCAGGTACTTGCCGTAGCCTATGAGTATACATCGGGAGGTGTTACCTATCAGGTGGGCGAGTTTGCATCCGATCTCAGCGATACCAAGCAGGCACTCTTCGTGAAATCGCTCAAGAATACCAGTAACAATCCGCGACAGGGCAACTGGGGGCTGATGATGAAGAACGTTTATTATCTGGCTTCTACCGTAGAGAAGGAGAAGTTCCGCCTGGATGTGAAATACCAGAGCGATACCACCGGCGTATATCTCAGTTATATCCCTGAGCAGCAGGTGAAGAAGCAGCCTATCATCCGTGTGCTGGGCGCCGACCGTCTGGATAACAACAACAAGGCACACAGCAATGGATATTTCGATTATGTAGAAGGCTATACCATCTCTAACGGACGCGTGTTCATTCCGAAGGTAGAGCCTTTCGGCAGTTATATGCGTGATTATCTGGTCAAGCGGGGCGTGGCTGCCGACAAGGCTGAAAAGTATGCCTTTACCGAACTTTATGACAGTACGAAGACCGTAGCCAAGCAGATTGCCGAGAAGAACAAGTATCAGATTGTGGGACAGTTCAAGGGCTCTGCAGCCAATGTCATCTCGCTCGATGCCTACAATGTGCCACAGGGCTCGGTGGTCGTTACGGCAGGCGGTATCACCCTGAAAGAGGGCACTGACTATTCGGTAGATTACAGTGCCGGCGAGGTGACCATCCTGAACCAGAGCATCATTGATGCCGGTACGGCTGTCAACGTTTCTCTGGAGAGTAATACCGATTTCGGACAAACGCGAAAAACGATGTTCGGACTGAACTGGGAGTATGATTTTACCAAGAACTTCCAGTTGAGCGGTACTATCCAGCACCTCTCCGAACAGGCGCTTACCACCAAGGTATCCATGGGCTCCGAACCGCTGAAGAACACCCTTTGGGGTATCAATCTCAACTGGCGCAAGGAGAGTCAGTGGCTCACCAATGTGCTTGACAAGATACCATTCCTGCACCTCACCCAGCCATCGCAGATATCCTTTACAGGAGAATTTGCCCAGCTCATTGCCGGTGAGGCAGGTGGCACACAGGACAATGCATCTTATATCGATGACTTCGAGGGTACGAAGACTACCATCGATGTAACGACTCCTACCTCCTGGTTTATATCCAGTGTGCCTTCGCTCAATTTCAAGGACGATTACAGCGATAAGACTGGTCTGAGCAGCGGTTTCCACCGTTCGCGCCTAGCCTGGTATACCATCGATCCGCTGTTCACCCGCCGTGGAAGTTCGCTCACTCCGGGACATATCAAGGGCGACCTCAAGCAGTTGAGTAACCATTATGTCCGCGAGGTCTATACCAAGGAGCTCTTCCCATTGCGCGACCAGAGCAGTTATCAGGGCGCTACCAATACCCTGAATGTACTCAATCTGGCTTACTATCCAAGTGAGCCGGGACCATACAACTTCAATGTAACAGATTTGCAGGCTGACGGAACTCTGCAGAATCCGCAGCGCAACTGGGGCGGAATGATGCGTAAACTGGATACCAACGATTTCGAGCAGGCAAACATCGAATACATCGAGTTCTGGATGCTCGATCCGTTCATCTATTCTCGCGAAGAGGCTGATGCTGCCGATTACGGTGGCGATTTCTACATCAACCTGGGCGAGGTGAGCGAGGATATCCTGCGTGATGGCAAGAAATTCTATGAGAGTGGCATGCCGGTAGATGGCAGCAAGAGCTACACCTATACCCAGTGGGGTAAGATTCCTACCCAGAGCACCGTGACCTATGCCTTTGCTACCACCAGTGGCAGCAGAGCCTTGCAGGATGTGGGTTTCAACGGACTGACTGATGCCGAGGAGCAGGAATTCTACAAGAGTGCTTATCTCGACCAGATTCAGGGCAAGGTGAACCAGGCGGTGTTCGACAGCATCTTTGCCGATCCGGCACGTGATGACTACCACTATTTCCGCGGTTCCGACTGGGATGAGATGCGTGCTCCAATCCTGCAGAGATATAAGTATATCAACAATCCTCAGGGCAACTCGCCTGACAGCGACAGCCGTTCTGAGAGCTATGATACTTCTTATAAGTCAACGCCGGATGTCGAGGATATCAACCAGGATTATACGCTCAACGAATATGAGAAATACTTCCAGTACCGTGTCAGCATCCGTCCGGAAGATCTCGTGGTGGGTAATAATCATATTGTAGATAAGCGTGAATACAGCCAGACCTGGCGTGATAATACCAAGTCTACCGTTACCTGGTATCAGTTCCGCATACCTATCGATGAGTTTGAGAGCCGTCAGGGCAACATCAACGATTTCTCCAGCATCCGCTTCATGCGTATGTTCCTCACCGGTTTCAAGAAACCTATCGTGCTGCGTTTCGGTACCTTTGACCTCGTGATGGGCAAGTGGCGTACCTATGATCAGCCGCTCGGCGCAGCCAGTGGCGGAACCCTCGACGCAAGCAGCGTGAGTCTGGAGGAGAACGGCGAGAAGACACCGGTCAACTATGTCTTGCCTCCGGGTATCAAGCGCGAACAGGATCCTAGTCAGCCTCAGTTGGTTGAGGCGAACGAGCAAGCGTTGAGTCTGGTGGTCAAGAATATGAGCACAGGCGAGGCGAAGGCGGTTTATAAGAATTCTACCCTTGATCTGCGCCAGTATAAGCGCATCCAGATGTTTGCCCATGCCAATGCCCTGGAGCAGAATACTACCCGTCTGCAGGATGGTGATCTCTCAGTCTTCATCCGTCTGGGTAGCGATTACAAGAACAATTACTACGAGTATGAAATCCCACTGAAGCTCACCGAGCCACGCTCCAACTACAACCGCTATGTGCTTGCCGACTGTAAGGCGGTATGGCCTGAGGAGAATATGCTCGATGTGCCGCTGAGTGTCTTTACGGCATTGAAGAAAAACCGTAACAAGGCGAAGGCACAGGGTGTGGCTTCTTATCTCGCTCCTTATTCCATGATGGATGCAGAACATCCGCAGAACAAGATTACCATCGTGGGTAATCCGAGTCTCGGCGAGGTGAAGACCATGATGCTGGGTGTGAGAAACAATTCTGCCGACATCAAGAGTGGTGAGGTATGGATAAACGAACTCCGACTCAAGGAACATAATAATTCGGGTGGTTGGGCTGCCAATGCCAACCTCAACATACAACTCTCCGATCTGGGTAGCGTAAATGCCGCCGGCAGATACATCAGCGAGGGATTCGGCGGTCTGGAAGATGGCGTGGCAAGTCGCACCACCGATAATTACGGTACCTACAGTGTGACCACATCGCTCGAAATGGGTAAGTTCTTCCCTGACAAGGCGAAGGTGAGCATACCTTTATATTATAGTGTTACCAAGGAGAAGACCACTCCTAAGTATAATCCGCTGGATACCGATATGGAGTTGAAGGATGCCCTCGATGCTGCCGGCTCTAAGCACGAGCGCGATTCTATCGAGAATATCGCTGCCACTAAGATTACGCAGACCAACTTCTCCATCTCGAATGCCCGGGTGGGTATAGCTACCAAGCGCCATCCGATGCCATACGATCCAGCCAACTTCTCATTCACCTACAGTCATCAGCATCAGTATACTACGGGTGAAACGACGATGTATGAGCGCAAGGACAACTGGCGAGGAGCCCTGGATTATTCGTGGAGCCCGGTTTATAAGGCATGGGAACCATTCAAGGGACTGAAGAACAAGAGTAAGTGGCTCGACATACTGAAACGTTTCGGACTGAACTGGCTGCCGCAGAACATAGCCTTCAATACCGAGATGACGCGCGACTACTACGAGTTGCAGGAGCGCGATATGGAAACCCTGATGAGTGGATCTGCCGGAGTAGACTCCAAGTTGCCGCTCACTTTCAGTGAACAGTTCCTTTGGAACCGTGAGTTCTCCATCAACTGGGATCTGACCAAGAACCTGCACATGAACTTCCAGAGTGCTACCCATGCACAGATAGAGGAACCTTATACACCGGTCAACAAGGATCTTTATGCCGACCAGTATCATGCCTGGAAGGACTCCGTATGGACCAGCATCCGCCACTGGGGTGCACCGCTCGACTATAGTCAGAATTTCCAGGCATCTTATAGGTTGCCTCTCAATCTGCTGCCTGTCTTCGACTGGGTGAACAGCGATGCCTCTTACAATGCCAACTATTCTTGGGAGCGCGGTACAGAGGATGAGGAGGGCAACTCGTATGGAAATACCATCAATACCCAGCGCGAACTGACATTGAACGGAAACTTCAACCTGGTGAAACTCTACAACCATGTGCCTTTTCTGAAGAAGGTAAACGATAAGTTTGACCGTACCCAGAGTAGGGCACAGATGCAGCGCAAGAAGCAGGAAAAAAAGAAAAAGAAGCAGGAAGCAAAGGAACAGGCGGCTGATCCGAAGAAGGCGCTGCCTAAGAACAAGCGTGCCTTCGAACGGGAAATCACCCTCCTGCCTGATACCACATTCAAGATACGCCACGGCAAAAATACCAAGCGACTGATTGTGAATGCCAAGACGGAAGACGGCAAGGTATTCCCGCTTAAATATAAAAAGGTGGATAATAACCAGATCAGAATCATCTCAAAGGTAGATACTGCCATGAAGGTGAAACTCTCCGTACTGGCTAAGGAACCGCTTGATGATAAGAAATGGTATAAGGGATTGCAGTTGGCTAGTCGCCTGGCAATGATGGTGCGCAATGTGAGCATCAACTATCGCAGCAGCTATCAGCTCACCCTGCCGGGCTTCTTGCCTAGTGTGGGTGATGCCTTCGGACAGAAGAAGGTGGGACAGATGGCACCGGGTCTTGACTTCGCCTTCGGTATGGTTGGCGACGATTATATCGAGAAGGCTAGAAACAACGACTGGCTGCTCTGCAACGACAGTATCGCAACACCTGCTACTACCAGCAGAACGGATAATCTTACGTTGCGTGCCACCCTGGAGCCTATCAAGGATTTCAAGATTGATCTCTCAGCCACACGTACCAAGACCACGCAGAAGAGCATACAGTATATGTATGAAGGAACGCCAACTACCCAGAGTGGAGCCTTCCAGATGACTACCATCTCGCTGGGGTCGGCTTTCGAGGGAATGGGCAATGCCAATTCGGGTTATCGCAGCAAGACCTTCGAGAAGTTTGTCAACTCGCTGGCTGGTTTCAGAGATAGGGTAGAGGCGCAGTATGCAGGTACCGTTTATCCGACAGGTTCGGCTCTGGCTGGCGGCAAGTTTGATGCTTCCCGCACGCCGGTCAACCAGTATAGCAGCGATGTCATGATTCCTGCCTTCCTCAAGGCTTATACCTCGATGGGTGGCAATTCGCTTTCGGTATTCCCGGCATTGAGCCGGATGTTGCCAAACTGGACCATCCGTTACAGCGGACTGGGACGTCTGCCTTGGTTCAACGAGCACTTCAAGAGTGTCAACATCAACCACTCTTACAAAAGCGTCTTTGCGGTTGGCAGCTACAACAGTTACAGCACTTTCCAGGAGTATATGAACGGTCTCGGCTTCGTGAGTGATGCCACTACGGGCAATCCATCTCCAAGTAGCATGTTCAACATTTCGCAGGTAAGTATCAACGAGTCGTTCTCGCCATTATTGGGTATGGATGTCACATTCAACAATAATATGACGGTGAAGGCAGAATATCGCCAGACCCGTGTATTGAACCTCAGTATGACGAGTGTGCAGCTGAACGAGGCATTGAGTAAGGACTGGGTAATCGGTATGGGTTACCGCATCAACAACTTCGATGTTTTCGGTTGGGGCGCCAAGGCCTCCCGTTCCAAGTCGAAGGGCGGCAATAAGAATGCAGCCAATAAGAATGCGTCGACCACCAAGACGGTTCAGAATGGTACCAACCATGATCTGAATCTACGTCTTGACTTCAGTTTCCGCAAGCAGGCAGCCATCGTTCGTGATATAGCCTCAATGGTAAGCAGTGCCAGCAGCGGCAACAATGCTCTGAAACTGAGTTTCTCTGCCGATTATACCTTCAGCAAACTCCTTACCATGAGTTTCTATTATGACCGTCAGACCAACACCCCGCTCCTGTCGAGCAGCAGTTATCCTACCACCACACAGGATTTCGGCCTGAGCATCAAGTTCTCGCTGACGAGATAAAAAGAAAATTCACTAGAACCAATAGGTAGAAAGAAAAATTCTCTAATTCTCAAATTCTTGAAAATAAAAAAAAGCTCGGATGCATCACAAGCATCCGAGCTTTTTAATATTCTGATAATTCTTGATTACTTCTTGTCGTAAGCATGAACAGGATAGTCGATGGTATAGTGGAGACCACGGCTCTCCTTGCGTTCTATCGCCATGCGGGTGATGAGATAACCCACGTTAATCATGTTGCGGAGCTCGCAGAGTTCCTTGCTTACCTTTACACGCTTGAAGAGGTTTTCTGTCTCTTCGTAGAGAAGATCGAGACGGTCCCATGCTCGTTTCAGACGGAGGTCACTGCGCACGATACCTACATAGTTGCTCATGCATTCGCCAACCTCTTTCACGCTCTGTGTAATCAGCACCTTCTCTTCGTTGGTCAAAGTACCTTCATCGTTCCATGCTGGTACCTTCTCGTTGAAGTCGTACTCATCTACATGTTCAATACTGTGCTTGGCAGCAGTCTCGGCATAAACCACAGCCTCGATGAGCGAGTTGCTGGCAAGACGGTTGCCGCCATGCAGACCGGTGCATGAACACTCGCCCAGAGCATAGAGACGGTTGATGCTTGAACAGCCGTTCAAATCAACCTTGATACCACCACACATATAGTGAGCGGCAGGACGAACAGGGATATACTCCTTGGTGATGTCGATGCCGATGCTCAGACACTTGGCGTAGATATTAGGGAAGTGACGCTTGGTCTCCTCTGGATTCTTATGGGTTACATCGAGACAGACATGATCCAATCCGTGAATCTTCATCTCCTTATCGATGGCACGAGCCACGATGTCACGAGGAGCCAGACTCAATCGCTTATCATATTTCTCCATGAAACTTTCGCCGTTAGGCAGACGCAAGATGCCGCCATAACCACGCATAGCCTCGGTGATGAGGAAGGCAGGATGGGTTTCGCCCGGATGATAAAGAGCGGTTGGGTGGAACTGGACAAACTCCATGTCGGCTACAGTTCCCTTGGCACGGTATACCATCGCCTCACCATCGCCAGTGGCAATCACAGGGTTGGTGGTAGTCTGATAAACGGCACCACATCCACCGGTACACATCACGGTAACCTTACTCAGATAGGTATCTACCTTCTGGGTATCAGGATTCAATACGTATGCACCGTAACAGTTGATATAAGGAGTGCGGCGAGTAACACGGGCACCCAAGTGGTGCTGAGTGATAATCTCCACGGCGAAATGATTTTCCTTGATATCGATATCCGGACAGTTGCGCACAGCCTCCATCAGACCGCGCTGGATTTCTGCACCCGTATCATCTGCATGATGAAGGATGCGGAACTCGCTGTGACCGCCCTCACGGTGTAGGTCGAACTTGCCGTCCTGCTGCTTATCGAAGTTGACGCCCCACTGCACGAGCTCCTTGATCTGCTCCGGTGCCATAGTGACAACCTGCTTCACTGCTTTATAATCGCTGATATAATCACCAGCAATCATAGTATCCTGTATGTGCTTGTCGAAGTTATCCACTTCCAAGTTGGTAACTGACGCCACACCACCTTGTGCGAATGACGTGTTAGCCTCGTCGAGCGAGGTCTTGCAAATCATACACACCTTACCTTTATGCGCTCTGGCTACTTTCAGGGCGTAACTCATACCGGCAACTCCTGAGCCGATAATCAGAAAATCATACTTATAAACCATTGAGTTTATTCTTATCTAATTTCAATATTAAGAACAGGTGTTTTTATCTATAAAACAACCCCATTCTCTCAGAATTAATTCTTAATTCGTTGCAAAAGTAATAATTAATCTTTAAAATGAGTAATAAGAGAGGGATTTTTTGTAATTTTGCAGCGAAATTTAAGGTTATATAGTCTTTTAGACTATCAAACGGTCGTAAAAACGACAATAATATAAGGTAATAAATCAAAGTTATGGCAGACAGAACTTTTCATAAGCGCTTTACGCTGACGGCACGTATCGGTGTGGCGGTGTTCGCAATCCTGGCTCTCTACTTCTTCTGGGTCAAGCTGGCTATCATCGGCATCTTTGTGGCTATCATCATCGTGGGCATGATAGAGCGCATACTGAATACAACCTATACCTTCAAGATGGTAAAACCGATAGACCTGGATGAGGAGATGGAATATCTCATCATCAATGAGGGCAGGTTCTCTTCCAACAGAAATGTGCCGCTATGTGATGTCATTGATGTACACATAGCCAAGACTTTCTTCGGATTAGACCATTGTGTGGTCATCGAATACGGACATAAGAATATTGTGACCGTTCAGCCGGATAATGAAGAGGCGTTTATGGAGAGAATCAAAAATAAATAATTTCTTTTATGTTCCGGTGAACTGATTGTGATGAAAAAGATAATATATATGCTGTTGGGTCTGATGATGGTATGGATCTCTGTACCGGTGCAGGCCCAGAATGTGATTGAAGATGAGGAAATAGAAACGGTTGATGAGAAGGATGTTTCCGATTCTACACTCGTTGATTCCCTGACAGCGGATACGCTGACTCAGGAATTGCCTTGGCCCGAATCGGTGAAGGTGGGTATTGATAAACTCCTTGAGAGCAAGATGTTCGAAACATCACAGGTAGGACTGATGGTCTGGGACCTGTCTGCTGACTCTTGTATCTATCAGAGAAATGAACGACAGCTGATGCGTCCGGCAAGTACGATGAAGCTCCTGACTGCCATTACGGCGCTCGATAAGTTGGGCGGTTCTTACCAGTTTAAAACCACTCTGAAATATACCGGTACCATTGAGAATGGGGTGTTGACGGGTGATGTCTATTGTATAGGCGGCATGGATCCCCGTTTCAACAGCGATGATATGTCGGCATTTGTCAATAGTCTGAAGGATATGGGTGTTGACACCATCCGTGGCAGCATCTATGCCGACCGCTCTTTGAAGGATGCCGACCTGTTGGGTGAAGGCTGGTGCTGGGATGATGACAATCCGGTGCTTTCGCCACTGGTGTTCCAGCGCAAGGATATCTTTATGGATAAGTTTCTTGCCAAGCTCCGTGAGGAGGGCATCGAATATTCCTGCTTTGGGGCTTCAGAGAAGACTTGCCCTGCGAGTGCCTTTACGGTCTGTACCCGATTCCATACGATGGATCAGATTCTGCACAAGATGATGAAGGAGAGTGATAATCTCTATGCCGAGAGCATGTATTATCAGATTGCGGCTTCTACGGGAAATAAATGGGCGAGTGCCAAGAGTGCCCGGAATGTGGAAAGACAGCTTATCCGTAAGATAGGACTCGATCCGGCAAGATATAAACTGGCTGACGGCTCGGGACTTTCGCTCTATAATTATCTCAGTGCCGAACTGGAGGTGAAACTGCTGCGTTATGCTTATCTTAACGGTAATATCATGGACCATCTGAAGCATTCGCTGCCTATCGGTGGGGTTGACGGTACCTTGAAAAAGCGTATGAAAAACAGTTTTGTGCATGGCAATGTGAAAGCGAAGACGGGTACGCTGACGGGCATCATCTCATTGGCGGGTTACTGTACCGCAGCCAATGGTCATGAACTCTGTTTCGCCATCATTAACAATGGTATCATGCATGGCAATAATGCCAGACACTTTGCAGATAAAGTATGTACTTTGCTCTGCCAACCGTGAGCGTTAGTTGATAGTTTATAGTTGATAGTTAATAGTTTTATGGAGGAAATTCGTAAGTTTGTAGATGAAATGATAACATGGGCAGGAGTCACTGGTGATTTCGTGCCGATGCTGCGCCATATCTTGCTCACCATTACTGCCATCCTCTTGGCAATGTTGAGCGATTTCCTGTGTCGCAAGATACTGGTTCCGCTCATCAGTAAGATTACTGATAAGACGGTTATCGCTTGGGATGATATTCTGCTGAACAAGAAGGTGCTCACCTCGGCTTGCCATATTGTGCCGGCTGTGGTGATATGGTCGCTCATGCCGCTGATTTATCTGGAGTATCCGATATTCAAGGAGATATTGGAGCGGGTTACGGGCATCTATATCGTGGTGATGTCGGTGCGTACGGCTCTGGTCTTCATCGGGTCTTTCAAAGGATTGGAGGATTCTCAGGAACGACGCTCGTCGGCTCAGCAGTATTTCCATACTTTCTGCGGTGTTCTCAAGGTATTGATGCTCTTTGTGGCTGGCGTGGTGGTGGTTGCCATCCTGTTGGGCAAGAACCCGATGACCCTCTTTGCCGGTTTGGGTGCTACCTCGGCAGTCCTGATGCTGGTCTTTAAGGATACCATCACGGGATTGGCGGCTGGTGTGCGTCTTACCAGCAATGATATGTTGCATAAGGGCGACTGGATTACGGTGAAGTCGGTGGATGCCAATGGTATCGTTGAGGATATGTCACTCACGACCGTGAAGGTGCGCAACTTTGATAACACAATCGTTACCATTTCGCCTATTACCCTGGTGAATGGTTCGTTCCAGAATTGGATTGGTATGCAGAAGAGTGGTGGACGAAGAGTGAAGCGCGTGGTTTACTTCGATTTCCGTAGTGTCCGTCTGGTGGATGAGACATTAAAACGTAATCTGCTTGCCAAGCATTTCGCCACCGAAGATTCGTTTAAGTTGAAGGAGTCGTTGCAGAAGGCGATAGATAAAGATATACAAGAAGGGAAGGATATTGAGGATTTAAAGAATCCTGCAGCCCTTGCCCCTACCAATCTCCAGCTTTACCGTAAATTCATGGAGAAGTATCTGCGCCAGCGTCCGGAGGTCAATACCGATCTCACATTGATGGTGCGCCACATGGAAGCCACGCAATGCGGTCTCCCTATCGAGTTCTATTTCTTCATTAAGGATAAGGTATGGGTGAATTACGAGCACATTCTCGCCGATATCATGGAGCATGCCTATGCCTTGGCGAATGAGTTCGGTCTGAAGATTTACGAGCAATATCCGAAACAGTGATTACTTTGAACATTGAGATTTGAACATTGAATTTTATGAATAGTTTTTCGGCTGTCATTATCCATTGGTTTCGTGAGAATGGTAGGGATTTGCCTTGGCGCGAAACCAAGGATCCTTATGCCATCTGGCTGAGCGAAATCATCCTTCAGCAAACCCGCATCGCACAGGGATGGGAATATTGGGAGCGGTTCATGAAGACCTATCCCAAGGTTGAAGACTTGGCTGCTGCCAGCGAGGATGATGTCTTGAAACTCTGGCAGGGATTGGGGTATTACTCGCGAGCCCGCAACCTTCATACTGCTGCCAGACAGATAGTAGAGCTCGGTCATTTCCCTGATACACTTGAAGGTATCAAAGCCCTGAAAGGGGTGGGCGATTATACTGCAGCAGCCATCGGTTCTTTTGCCTTTGATATTCCGGCGGCAGTAGTAGATGGCAATGTGTACCGGGTTCTTTCACGTTACTTCGGAATAGATACTCCTATCAACTCAACGCAGGGGAAAAAAGAGTTTGCTGCGTTGGCTCAATCACTCTTGCCTGCTTCGTCTGCTCAGCAACTTTCTGATACAGAATTATCGCCTGTTGCTGCCTATAACCAGGGTATGATGGATTTCGGAGCTATCCAGTGCACTCCTCAATCTCCAAAATGTCTTGTCTGTCCGCTTGCCGAAACCTGTGAGGCGTTGAGAACAGGAAGGGTAGAGGAGTTGCCGGTGAAGAACAAGACACTGAAGGTGAAAACGCGCCATCTCTCCTATATATATATAAGGTGTAAAGGCGAAGTGGCTATCCACCGTCGCGGTGAGGGTGATATCTGGCAAGGATTGTGGGAACCATATAACGCATCAGATGCTCCGCAACTGCCTGCCTTTGTCCATAATCCTCTTCTCCTGGCTAAGGATGTGAAGCATGTACTTACCCATCGCATCCTCCTTGCCGACTTCTATCTGCAGGAAACAGAAACCCGCCCCCTGCTCCCTGATGATTATATCTGGGTGAAAGAGGACGAGGTAGAACAGTATGGTGTTCCAAGGTTGATAGAAATCATGTTGGAAATGGTTCAAGCTAAATCATAAAAAAGAGGGTGTGTCATAAGGCCATGACACACCCTCTCTTATTTATATATGTTCTGTTAGATATTTCGTCTCAAGCAAGAATTAGTAATTCTGTGCTTCAATCTGGAAGTAGCTCTGTGGGTGGTTGCAGACTGGGCAAACCTCAGGAGCCTTCTTGCCTACTACGATATGTCCGCAGTTAGAGCACTGCCAGATGCAGTCGCCGTCACGAGAGAAGACGAGCTTGTCCTGTACGTTCTTCAAGAGCTTGCGATAACGCTCCTCGTGGTGCTTCTCGATTTCAGCAACCATCTCAAACTTAGCAGCAATCTCCTCGAAACCCTCTTCGCGAGCCTCCTTTGCCATGCGTGGATACATATCGGTCCACTCATCGTGCTCACCATTGGCAGCAGCTTCCAGGTTCTTCTCTGTATCCTGGATAGCACCGCCCTCCAGATACTTGAACCACAACTTAGCGTGCTCCTTCTCGTTAGCAGCTGTCTCCTCAAAGATATTAGCTATCTGTACAAAACCGTCTTTCTTTGCTTTGCTTGCAAAATAGGTATATTTGTTACGAGCCTGTGACTCACCAGCGAAAGCCTCCTGGAGGTTCTTCTCTGTCTTTGTTCCTTTTAATTCCTTCATAATGTATTCTGTATTAAGTTATTAATATGTTCTTTATTAAATTCTTGTACAAAGAAAATGCAAACGAGCGCAATGAAAGCTTGCTTTCAAATTGCCGAGTGCAGCTTTTCTTACGCAAAGATATTGAAAATATTTCAAATATACAAATAAATTAAGAACTATTTACCTTTTTGGCGCTTATTTAAATAAAATAAAGCAAAACCAAGCATGGCAACACCGAATATCCACGAGATGATGGCACTCGTTACCATACCCAGCGTATGAGTGAATCCCGCTACAACGAAGGTGAGGAAACTCACACAGGCTACAGTCAGGGCGTAAGGCAACTGTGATGATACATGATGTACATGCTTGCATTCCGCTCCCGCACTCGCCATGATGGTGGTATCGCTGATAGGAGAGATATGGTCGCCACATACCGCTCCAGCCATACATGCCGAGATAGAGATGATACGCAAAGGATCAGCACCAGGGAATACGGCGATGCAGATAGGAATCAGAATACCAAAGGTTCCCCAGGAGGTACCCGTTGCAAATGCCAGGAAGCCTGCTACCAGGAAGATGATGCCCGGAAGAAGCATCTGAAGTTCTGAGGCACTGCTCGCTACAACCGATGATACATATTCTGCCGCACCCAGCGAGTCGGTCATACTCTTCAGCGTCCATGCCAAAGTAAGAATCAGAATGGCTGGTACCATCGCCTCAAAACCCTTGATGAGACTACTCATCGCTTCGTCGAAAGGCAAGGTCTTGCGAATGGTAAACATCATGATGGTAAGAATCAGGGCAGCCAATGAACCGATTACCAAGCCTACAGAGGCATTGCTCGCAGCAAAGGAATCCACAAAATTGAGATAGTTGGCATTATCGGCATCGAAGAATCCGCCTGAATATACCATACCCACCATGCAGAAGATAATCAGCATGATGATTGGTATCACCAGGTCGCTCACGGTTCCCTTGTTCTTGGAATCCTCTTCCTGTTTGGCTCCCACACCATGCTCAACAATCTGCAGTTTGGTATCGCTCACCTCATCGAGCTTCCCGCCATTGGTTCGCTCGTACCATTCCTTCAGTCTTGCATCATACTTGCTCATCGCCTTGAAGTCGAAGCCCAGTATCACGATGCCAAACATAAAGAGGATGGTAAAGAATGCGTAGAAATTAAAAGGTATCGCCTTGCAGAAAAGTGCCAGTCCGTTCTCACCTCCTGATACGAAGCCCGATACCGCAGCTGCCCAACTCGAGATAGGGGAGATGATGCAGACCGGAGCGGCTGTAGAATCGATGAGATAAGCCAGCTTCTCCTTGGTAACACCGTTGCGCACTGCGATAGGGCGCATCACCGAACCCACGGTAAGGCAGTTGAAGTAATCATCGATGAATATCAGAATGCCGAGCAGAATGGTAGCAATCTGTACGCCAATCTTCGAGTGTACGTGCTTGGAAGCCCAACGGCCGAAAGCAGCCGAACCACCCGCCTTGTTCATCAATGAAACGATGCTGCCTAATACCACCAGGAATACCAAAATGCCCACGTTCCATGGGTCGGAAAGGCAATGTATCAAACCGTATGCCTTGGCATCATCGCCTTCACCTACAGTGTGGTTTGTCAGGTGAACGAGGAATCCGTCGAAACCTGTTCCCATCGAAATGCAATATTGAACGGCACCCAGTATGATACCGATAAAAAGAGAAGAATAGACCTCCTTCGTCTTCAGCGCCAGAGCAATGGCGACGATAGGAGGCAGTAACGACCATGCGGTCCCAATCATGTTGTAATCCATTTTATTGTTTTTGGGTTAGAAATATTTTGCTGAGGTGCAGCCTATCTTTTGCAAAGATAGTTTTTTTTGGTAATATATGCAAGCTTTTGGGCAGAAAAATGGTGCTTATGGGTTGATATGGGCTGTTTTAACATATTTTATCATTATAAAGTGTCGTTTTTCTATATTTTTATTGTATCTTTGAAAACTCAAATTGCAACTCAATCTGAGATAGAATGGAAATTCAATTTTAACAACTTAATAATGGAGGACTAATTATGAACATCAATTCTGGTATTAAGCAAGCCGTGATTTTAACCATCGGCATCATCGTGCTTGGATTTTGTATCAAGTCGGGACTTGAAAGTGTGATTAGTAAAGACCGAAAGGTTGTAGTGAAAGGCCTTGCCGAAAAGGAGGTGGAGGCTGATAAGGTGACGTGGCCTATCGTTTCCAAGGAAATAGGCAATGACCTGCCTGAACTCTATCAAAAAATCAATGCCACCACAAGAACCATCAGAAACTTCCTGGTGGAGAATGGTGTAAAGACTAATGAAATCAACGTGAATGCGCCTGTGGTCATCGACCTCAATGCTGAACGGTATGGCGAGAACCGACAGGGCTATCGTTATAACATTACTTCCATCATCACGGTTACATCGAAGAATGTGAAACTGGTTCGCAGTATCATTGCCCGTCAGGGTAATCTGCTTCAGAAAGGTGTTGCCATTGTGGATGGTGGTTACGAGAATCCGGTGAAGTATGAGTATGTTGCCTTCCGTCAGATGAAACCTAAGATGATGCAGGAGGCGATAGAGAATGCTGAGCAGACTGCTACCCAGTTTGCTGAGAACAGCAAGAGTAAGATAGACAAGATTATGAATGCCGACCAGGGCCAGTTCTCTATTGAAGACCGCGATTCCAACACTCCATATATTAAAAAGGTAAGGGTTGTTACTACCGTTACTTATTCTTTGAAGGATTAGGAGTAGTGATTAGTGTATAGTGATTAATTGTAATAAGAGGGTGTGTAATAGACTAATGGCATACCTTCTCAAATTAAAACAACGAAAAACTATGAAGAAAATCATATTAGCGGCTATTTTATTTCTACCATTTCTTGTTTCTTGTTCACAGAACAGGAAAGCACCTGCTGTTTCTCCTCAAACGACTGTAGGGAAGTCTGAGAAGAATGAAACTGCCAAGGTGCAATATCTCACCACATCTGATTTCAGAAAAAAAATTATGGATTACGAGGCTCATCCGGATGAATGGGTCTTTGCCGGTTCCCGTCCTGCCGTCATCGATTTCTATACCACCTGGTGTGGTCCTTGTAAGATGATGGCTCCCGTAGTGGAATCTCTCGCCGAGAAATATGCCGGCAAGATAGATTTCTATAAGGTGGATATCGACCAGGAGTCCGAACTTGCTTCTGTTTTCGGTATCAGCAGCATCCCTACCTTCCTCTTCATCCCCGTGAAAGGCAAACCATCTGTGCAGATGGGTGCTATGCAAAAGGAGGATTTCGAAGGACTGATTGATAAAATTAAAATAAAATGACAATTTGGTAGCATCTCAAATTTCCATGCCTCTCCTTACCTATATGTAGGTATTTTCGGGCGAATACCTACTTTTGATGATGTCCTAAATTTGGAGATTTGTCAGATAATACCTAAATTTGCACTCGGAAAAAATGTTTAACGTAATTAAAAGTATTATAGTATTATGATTATTGAAAATGTTCATGCAAGAGAAATCTTGGATTCTCGTGGCAATCCTACAGTAGAGGTTGAAGTTTCTTTGAAGTCAGGTATCGTTGGTCGTGCATCGGTTCCTTCTGGTGCATCAACTGGCGAGAACGAGGCGCTGGAACTTCGTGATGGTGACAAGAGCCGCTATGGCGGCAAGGGCGTCTTGAAGGCTGTGGAGAACGTGAATCAGGTAATTGCGCCTGCTTTGGTAGGTTTTTCTGCCTTGGAGCAGCGTGCCATCGATTATAAGATGTTGGAACTCGACGGCACCAAGACCAAGTCTAATCTGGGTGCCAATGCCATCCTCGGTGTTTCTTTGGCTGTGGCTCATGCTGCTGCTGAGTATCTCCATATTCCATTGTATCGCTATATCGGCGGTTGCAATACTTACACTCTTCCTGTTCCTATGATGAACATCATCAATGGTGGTGCTCACTCTGATGCGCCTATCGCCTTCCAGGAGTTCATGATCCGTCCTGTGGGTGCTCCTTCCGAGAAGGAGGCTATCCGTATGGGTGCTGAGGTGTTCCATGCCTTGGCTAAGCTCCTGAAGAGCCGCGGTCTTTCTACTGCCGTAGGTGATGAGGGCGGTTTTGCTCCTGCACTCGATGGTATTGAGGATGCGCTCGACAGCATCTGCCAGGCTATCAAGGATGCCGGTTATGAGCCAGGAAAGGACGTGAAGATTGCCATGGACTGTGCTGCCAGCGAGTTTGCCGTTCAGGAAAATGGTGAGTGGTACTACGATTACCGCCAGTTGAAGGATGGCAAGAAGAAGGATCCTAATGGTAAAAAACAGACTGCTGCTGAGCAGATCAAGTTCCTGGAAGAACTGATTACCAAATATCCTATCGATTCAATCGAGGATGGCCTTGACGAGAACGATTGGGACAACTGGGTGAAGTTGACTGCTGCCATCGGCGATCGTTGCCAGTTGGTAGGTGACGACCTCTTTGTTACCAACGTGAAGTTCCTGGAGAAGGGCATCAAGATGGGTGCTGCCAACTCTATCCTCATCAAGGTGAACCAGATTGGTTCTCTTACCGAGACACTGGATGCTATCGAGATGGCTCACCGTCATGGTTACACCACCGTTACTTCCCATCGTTCTGGTGAAACCGAGGATACAACAATTGCTGATATTGCTGTAGCAACTAACTCCGGTCAGATCAAGACTGGTTCTATGAGCCGTACCGACCGTATGGCCAAGTACAACCAGCTTATCCGCATCGAAGAGCAGTTGGGCAATAGCGCAGCTTACGGTTATACGAAGTTGAAATAGGAATGATGATATGAAATTGGAAAACACCAATTTCACCATAACAAAACATAATTAGTAATAACTGAATAGATCAGATACGAAATAGATGGGCATGGATAACCGTGAGGGTTGTCCATGCTTTTTTTTCTTCTATGATGTATCTGCATCTTCATGTGTTTAACTGGATAACTTCAATATTATATTGATTATGACAAACGTATTGATTAGTGCTGCCGGACTTTGCGGTGCCACGATTATAGGTGCCATTTTGGGATTCTTCGTCAAGGAGTTGCCTCATAAATGGAATGATGCCGTATTGGGATATTGTGCCGGAATCATGCTGGCTGCTTCCACGTTGGGACTGATAGTGCCAGCCTTCGAACAGACCAGTCTTTGGTGGCTGGTAGTAATCGGCGTGATGGCAGGCGCCCTGTTCCTGAATGTGCTAGATCTGGTAACTCCCCATCTTCATCACATCACGGGACTAGACCCCGAGGAGCATCGCAATAATGCCCGACTCAGTCAGGTGATGCTCTTCGTGATGGCGATAGCCCTACATAAACTGCCCGAAGGCATGGCTGCTGGAGTGAGTGTCTGTTCGGCAGAGGGAGCAACGGAGTGGGGGGTATCCTTCGGTATCGCCCTGCAGAACATCCCTGAGGGTATGGTGATTATTGCTCCTTTAATGATGGCTGGTGTTACAGCAGTCCGTACCTTCTTCATTTCCATCTTCATCGCCCTGCTCGAAGTGGTAGGCATTCTGTTAGGTTTCGGTTTGGGTTCAGCCTCTTCCACCTTCCTCCCCGTGATGTTGGGCTTTGCCGGTGGTGCCATGCTCTATGTAACGAGCGATGAGATGATTCCCGAAACCCATGCCCATGGCTTTCAGAAGCAAGCCACTTACGCTCTTCTCCTGGGATTCATCACCTTTGTGTTGATGGAGAAATGTGTATGATTAGATTCTGATACCGAGGCAGGTAGTATTTCCTAAATACAGAGTGTGCTTAGGTGTAGGCTTTTTTGGGGAAAAAAAGCGGAGCGTGATTTCACAACCACACTCCGCGCAAACTTAAACAACCAATAAAAGAAATAGATTGATCGTTCAATTGTTATATCTGATGAAGAGTAGCTCTTGTTAGAGCTTTGTTTTTTTTATCTGTCAGAAATATGTCTTATCTATTTTGAAGACATTGCTGATTAGCGGATGAACAGGAGTTCACGATACTTAGGCAAGGTCCAGAGCTCATCGGCTACAGTCAACTCCAACTTATCAATCTGATAACGGATTTCCTCCATCTTTGGAGCTACCGTGTCATGATAAGCTATCGCCTTATCGTGCTCATTCTCAATCTTGTTGGCAACCTTGCGGGCATTTACCAACTCCTCAACACCTGTCTCGATAATCTGAGTGCGCTCGGCAATCTTCTTGATGATATTGATGTTGCGGGCTGTCAACTTCTTGCCTTCCTCGTCGCCGAAGATATCAATCATGTTCTCCACATTCTTAGCCAACTGGCTCTGATAGTGAGTAGCCACAGGGATGATGTGGTTCATACTCAAGTCGCCCATTACACGAGCCTCAATCTGAATCTTCTTGGTGTAGGTCTCCCATTTCACCTCGTTACGGGCTTCCAACTCGTTCTTCTTCATGACGCCCATATCCTCGAACATCTTGATAGTGGCAGGGTCGAGATAACGCTCAAAAATCTTAGGACAGCTCTTCTCGCAGTCCAGACCACGTTTAGCTGCTTCCTCTACCCACTCATCTGAGTAACCATTGCCGTCGAAACGGATTGGCTTGCAGGTCTTCAAATCCTGACGAACGATATCGATGATGGCAGATGTCTTGTCCTCACCCTTGGCAATCAACTCATCCACACGCTTCTTGAAGTCGGTCAAAGCCTCGGCTACGGCTGTGTTCAATACAATCATTGCTGATGCACAGTTAGCCTCAGAACCTACGGCACGGAACTCGAAACGGTTACCGGTGAAGGCGAATGGTGATGTACGGTTACGGTCGGTGTTATCAATCATCAACTCTGGAATCTCAGGGATATCCAACTTCATGCCCTGCTTGCCAGCTACGGTGAAGAGATCCTTCTTGTCGGCTTTCTCGATGTGCTCGAGAAGGTCGGTCAACTGCTTGCCGAGGAATGAAGAGATGATTGCTGGAGGTGCCTCGTTGGCGCCCAGACGATGCGCATTGGTAGCGCTCATGATAGAAGCCTTGAGCAAACCGTTGTGCTTGTATACACCCATCAAAGTCTCTGTGATGAAGACTACGAAACGGAGGTTATCCTCTGGTGTCTTGCCAGGGCCATGGAGCAGGATGCCGGTATCAGTAGCGAGACTCCAGTTGTTGTGCTTACCGGAACCGTTGATGCCTGCGAATGGCTTCTCATGGAGAAGTACGCGGAAACCGTGATGGCGAGCTACCTTCTTCATCAAGCTCATCAGGAGCATGTTGTGGTCAACGGCAAGGTTGGTCTCCTCGAAGATAGGTGCCAACTCAAACTGGTTTGGTGCTACCTCGTTGTGACGGGTCTTGCAAGGAATACCGAGTTCAAGAGCCTGGATTTCCAAATCCTTCATGAATGCCTGAACACGCTCTGGGATGGCGCCGAAGTAGTGGTCGTCCATCTGCTGGTTCTTGGCTGAATCGTGACCCATCAGGGTGCGGCCTGTCAGCATCAGGTCAGGACGTGCTGCATACAAGCTTTCATCTACCAGGAAGTACTCCTGCTCCCAACCGAGATTGGAAATAACTTTCTTGACATCTGGGTTGAAGTAGTGGCAAACCTCTGTTGCTGCTACGTTTACAGCGTGCAATGAACGGAGCAATGGAGCTTTATAGTCGAGTGCCTCACCTGTGTAAGAGATGAAGACGGTAGGGATACAGAGTGTATCGTCGATGATAAATACAGGAGATGTTGGATCCCATGCAGAATAACCGCGAGCCTCGAAGGTTGAGCGGATACCGCCAGATGGGAAAGATGATGCATCAGGCTCCTGCTGAACGAGCAACTTGCCTGAAAATTCCTCGATCATACCACCCTTGCCATCATGCTCGATGAAGGCATCGTGCTTCTCGGCAGTACCTTCTGTCAATGGCTGGAACCAGTGAGTGTAGTGGGTTACGCCATTCTCGTCAGCCCACTGCTTGATGCCTTTGGCTACGGCGTTGGCGATGTTACGGTCGAGACGTGCTCCGTTGTCGATGACGTCTATCAGTTTCTCATAGACATCTGCAGGGAGATACTTGTACATCTTCTGTCGGTTGAATACCTTCTTTCCGAAGAATTCACTTGGTCGCTCGCTAGGAGCGGTTACCTCAACAGGCTTTCTCTTGGAAGCCTCTGAAACAGCTTCAAATCTTAAGTTGCTCATACCTTATATAATTTAAAATTTCTGATTTTCAATGTTTTTATATTCTGTTGGAATGTTTATTTTCCCAGCCATTTGGCAATTCTCTCCATGGCTTCCTTGCAGTCCTCATGCTCACCGAAGGCGGTGAGTCGGATGTAGCCTTCGCCCGATGGACCGAAGCCGACACCTGGAGTGCAGACTACGCTGGCACCATAAAGCATCTCTTCGAAGAATTTCCAGCTAGGTGTATTGTTTGGCGTCTTCACCCAGAGATAAGGTGCATTCTCGCCGCCATATACTCTCAAGCCGAGTTTCTGGAGTTCGGCTCTCATGAAGTGGGCATTCTCCATATAGTAATTGATGGTTGCCTTCACCTGTTCCTTACCCTCAGGGGTGTAGATGGCTTCGGCAGCACGCTGGCTGATATAGCTTGTACCATTAAACTTGGTGCACTGGCGGCGGTCCCAGATAGGATTCAATGCCACTTCCTCACCTGCCAATGTCTTTGCCTTCAACTCTTTAGGAACGATGGTGTAACCACAACGCACACCGGTGAATCCGGCAGTCTTCGAATAACTGTGGAATTCTATCGCTACCTTTCTGGCACCACGAATCTCGTAGATAGAATGAGGAATTGATGGGTCGGTGATATATGCCTCGTAGGCTGCATCATAGAGGATGATGCTCTCGTTCTTGATAGCATAGTTTACCCATTTTCTGAGTTCTTCTTTCGAGATGACCGTACCCGTTGGGTTGTTTGGATAACAGAGATAAATCATGTCCACACGGTGGTCTGGAATCTGAGGGATGAAGTCATCGCTCTCATCGCAAGGCATGTAGGTTACATTGCTCCACTTGCCGTTCTCGAAGACTCCGGCTCTACCTATCATCACGTTAGAGTCTATATAAACCGGATAAATCGGGTCGGTAACGCCGATGTTGTTATCCCATCTCAAAATCTCCTGGATATTTCCCGTATCGCTCTTGGCTCCATCGTTTACGAATACCTCGTTGGCGTCAAGATGAATGCCACGTGGCAGAAAGTCGTTCTTGATGATAGCCTCGCGGAGGAAGTCGTAGCCTCGTTCCGGACCATAGCCTCTGAAAGAAGCCTGCTCAGCCATCTCGTCTACAGCCTTGTGCATCGCCTTGATGACGGCAGGGCAGAGAGGCTGGGTTACGTCACCGATGCCCAGACTGATTACACGCTGCTTTGGATGTGCAATCTTGTAGGCGTTCACCTTCTTTGCGATGTCGGCAAACAAGTAGTTGTTGGCCAACTTCAGGAAATGTTCATTAACTAATGCCATATTTTGTTTCTCCTTTTATTTGTGGTCATTATCGACCATTTGTTATTTAAGTTTGCTCTTATTTATAATTCAATTTCTCCTTCGAATGAGAAGGCTGCAGGTCCCGTCATGTAAACATGATCATCAGCCTCGCTATATTCTATTTCCAGCGTTCCGCCATCCATCACGATACTGCTTTTCCTGCCAGTACGCTTGGTAAGGGCTGCGGCTACGGCTGTGGCACAGGCTCCTGTTCCGCAAGCCATTGTTATTCCGCTTCCCCTTTCCCAAACTCGTGTCCTTATGGCGTCTGTGTCAGTTACTTGTGCAAATTCTATGTTGCATCTTTGGGGAAAAGCCTTGTCTCTTTCCAGGATTTTACCATAGTGGGCGATGTCGATGGTGTCGATGTCATCCACGAAGGTAACGAAATGCGGATTACCCATGCAAACATAGGTGCCTTCAAATTTTCTGCCGTCAGCTTCGAGCACCGAAGGGCCTATGAATTGCTCGGGATTTTCAAGTTTGGGTTCCAGCATGTCTACTGTTACCGATTCCACAACTTCTTTATTATCCTGAAGATGAAGTTTCAATATCTTGATACCCGAAAGCGTTTCCAGTCGGATGGTGTCCTTTCGGGTCAATCCCTTTTCGTAAAGATACTTACCGATGCATCGGCTTGCATTGCCGCACATCATAGCTTCTGAACCATCGGCGTTGAAGATACGCATCGAATAATCTGCTCTTCTGCTGTCTTGCGGCTTTCCGATGAGAACCAGTCCATCGCTTCCTATGCCCGTGTGATAAGCACTCCAGGCACTGGCCGCCTTCTCTGGGTCAGGGATGTCGTACATCTGGGTATCTACATATATATAATCGTTACCCGCTCCCTGCATCTTTGTAAAATGAACTGTTTCTTTCATCTGCGTTGTTCTTTATGTTTGAATACTCTTCTTTTATCTCTCATGTCTTATCTCTTTTGAGATTTGACTTTTTGCTAGTCTTTCGAATATTTCGATGACTATTTGTTTGATTTCGGTTGCAAAGGTACGACGATTTGTTGAAATATGCAAGAAAATAAATACAGAAATCTTGATTATTTTTCGCAATCTTACAATTTGTGTTATAAAAATGCTTTCTGCCTTACAAATTGTAAGGAGAATGTGATAAGCCTCGATAAATTTAAAATATTCGATAAAAAGTAAAAGCGAAATGTTTTTATTTGCTTTAAAATTCTGACAAAATGTATTAATTTTGCACTCGAAAACGAACATAGTGTAAAAGAAATGCTTGATTTGAATAGCAACCAATGAAGGTCCGTTTTCGAAAAGAGACAATCAATAGAAGTATTAACACATTATTAATTATTAAAGGATTATGAAGAAGATTGAGGCAATTATCCGCAAGTCTAGATTCGAGGATGTCAAGAAGGCGCTTTTAGCAGCAGACATCGAGTGGTTCTCTTATTATAATGTAAGAGGTGAGGGTAAAATGCGCCAGGCTCGCATTTACCGTGGTGTGATGTATGATACCAGCAGCATCGAGCGTGTGCTCCTGAACATCGTGGTTCGTGACAAGAACGTGGAACCAACCATCGCTGCCATCCAGGGCGCTGCACAGACCGGTGAAGTAGGAGATGGCAGAATCTTCGTGATTCCTGTACTCGATACCGTTAGAATCAGAACCGGCGAGCGAGGCGACATTGCATTGTATAATGCTGAGAAAGAGGAATAATTTTAAATGTTGAATGTTAAGTGTTGAATGTTGATTTAGGCATTCTTACTTATCTTTAATAAATATTATTTAGTATTCTAATTTAACTATAAGATATAAGTATGAGCAGTTTATTATTAACTACACTTGATACGGGTAACACAGCGTGGATGATCATGGCAACCATCTTGGTGCTTTTGATGTCAATCCCGGGTATAGCACTTTTTTATGGTGGTTTGGTGCGCCAGAAGAATATTCTCAGCATCCTGATGCAGACGGTTTTCATCGTGGCAGTAGTCAGTCTGATATGGGTAGCCTTCGGTTATTCCTGGGCATTCTCTACAGAATATGCCGATTCGGGCAATCCTCTGGCTTGCGTCATCGGTGGTTTCGATAAATGTTTCCTCCACGGCATCGGCTTGGATGCCATCATGCCTACAGGCATTCCGGAGCTCACCTTTGCAATGTTCCAGTGCATGTTCGCCCTCATTACTCCAGCCTTGATTCTCGGTGCTTTTGCCGAGCGCGTTAAGTTCAGCGGTTATGTACTTTTCACCATCCTCTGGGTTATCATCGCTTATCTTCCAATGGCCCACTGGGTATGGGGTGGCGGTTTCCTGCAGGAGATGGGAGCCATCGACTTTGCGGGTGGTACCGTGGTTCATATCAATGCCGGTGTAGCCGCTCTGGTCATGGCACTCTGTGTAGGCAAGCGTGATGATTACCGTGCAGGTCATCCTATCACACCTCACAACATCACCTTCGTGTTCATGGGTATGTCGTTCCTCTGGTTGGGATGGTTCGGTTTCAATGCCGGTAGCGGTCTGGCAGCTGATGGTCTGGCAGCTAACGCCTTCCTTGTAACCCATATCGCAACAGCTGCAGCAGCCACCACCTGGATGCTCATCGACTGGATTGTGAACAAGAAGCCAACTACGGTAGGTGCTTGTACCGGTGCTGTAGCCGGATTGGTAGCCATCACTCCTGCAGCCGGCAGTACCGATATTTTCGGAGCTTTCTGCATCGGTATCATTTCCACCATCGTCTGCTTCTTCATGGTAGCTGTAGTAAAGGAGAAGTTCAAGTATGATGATGCTCTCGATGCCTTTGGTGTTCATGGTATGGGTGGTATTCTGGGTTCTATCCTCACCGGTGTTTTCGCCACTCAGTATGTAACAGGAGCCGAAGGCGTACAGGGTGCCCTCTACGGCGACTGGCATCAGCTTTGGGTTCAGGTTGTAGCCACCGTGGTAAGCATCATCTACAGCGTAGTAGTTACCTACATTATCTTCAAGGTAGTAGATAAGAGTGTAGGTGTACGTGTTGACAAGCGAGTAGAGGAGGAAGGTCTCGACATCTACGAGCATGGTGAGAGTGCTTATAGCAACTAAGATAGAGAATGAATATATGTATAACACCTTGACTGTATGTTTTGTATGGTCAAGGTGTTTTCTATTATAATAATGTGTAAACCTGATTTTGCCTAAATTCTTCTTGTTATTTTATCATTTGCCTGCTTTTTTATGTTAAATCTTATAAACACTTAGTTACAAAATCAATTCTTTTTGTTATATTTGTCAACAAATTAAAGCGTAGACAATTATGATTAATGAATCATTTTCTATAAGATTGCGGGAAGCGCGACAGATGATGGGGCTCAGCATGGATAAACTCGTAGAGCGAACCAACGGAGCCATCACCAAGCAGAGTATCTCCCGATATGAGAAAGGCATCATGCGCCCTAAGCGTGATGCCCTGCAAGCCATAGCCAAAGCCCTCAATATCAGCGAGGAATATTTCGAAGAAACCAATCTCAAGATAGATATGCCGATGCTCCGCACCACCTCCAATGGCAAGTTGTCCGAAGACGAGTTGCAAGCCCTGGAAGCGAAACTCTCTTTTTGGGCAGAGCAGTATCTAGCCAAGGAGAAAGAAGCAGGTTTTCCTACCCGGTTCAAGAATCCGATAAAAGGCACCAAGGTATCAACCCTTGAAGATGCCATCCATGCTGCCGACCTTCTTCGTGAAAAGTGGCATTGCGGTGATGGACCTATCGCCAGTATCCTGAGACTCTTGGAAAGAAAAGGTATCATGATACTTGCTGCTACTCTCCCGGATTATGTCTTCGGAATGAGCACCTGGGCAGATAAGAAGCATCCGTTGATGATTCTCGATTTCAATCCGGAAAAGAGTAGCGTAGAGAAACTTCGTTTCACGGCAGTTCATGAACTGGCTCATCTGCTTCTCCTCTTCCCGGAAGATAGTCCGCTGAGGCTGGAGAAGCGTTGTGATCTCTTTGCCAGTTTCTTTCTTCTTCCTAAATTGGCGCTTATCGAAGAGTTGGGTTCCAAGAAACGTGAGAAGATAACGCTGGAGGAGATGATCGACATCAAGGAACTGTATGGCGCATCTCTCGCTGCTTCCATTATTACCGCCAGAGATTACGGCATCATCACCACCGAGTATAAACGTGCATGGTATGCCGAGCATATAGAGCCTAATCCCCGTGAAATAGGTAATGGCCACTATGTATTTCCCGAGACATTGGGAAAGGAGAAGAGAGTCAATTCGATAGTAGATTCGTGAATGTTGAATGTCGGCGTAAATGTCAGCATTTGATGATATTTAAAATAGGAAATACTAATTCTTAATAGTGTTAGATATGAAGCAGAATAATAATGAACAAATCGTCTTCGATATGTTCGAAGAGGTTGCAACCGAAAGCATCGCTGAGGCTCGGAATGCATACACCTATGAAGAAATTGATGGGTGCTATCAGGAGGCGAAAGAGATTGCTGATAAGGCAAGGAACCATCTGAGATAAATTTTATGATAAGCAAAAAATATATTTATAAAACGAACATTTTTTTTAATATGAGAATTCTTTTAAAAACTTCACCGAATACTACACCAGTTCCTTTTGATTATCAACAGAAACTGGTTGGTACTATTCATAAATGGATTGGAAACAATTCTATTCATGATACAATTTCATTGTATTCTTTCTCTTGGTTAAATGGAGGAAGAAAAGTGGAGGATGCACTTCAGTTTTCACAGGGTGCAACGATGTTTATTAGCTTTTATGATGAAAGTATCATTAAGGTTATCATCAGAACAATTCTTGAAGATCCTGAGATGTTTTGTGGTATGTTTGTAACTGACATAACTATTGGTGCTGAACCTCAATTTTCAGAGCGGGATTTGTATTATTGTGCTAGTCCGATTTTTATAAAGAGAAAATTGAATGATGGAAGCATTAAACAGTATAATTTCAATCATGCACAGGCAAACCAATATCTTAAGGATACTCTTTTGTCAAAGATGAAAGAGGCAGGATTGGAAGAAGATGAAACGTTGGATATTTGTTTTGATCTTTCTTACACCAAAAAGAAGTTGAAGTTGGTTCGTTATCATGGTATTGGCAATAAGGCAAGTCTTTGCCCGGTTGTCATCAAAGGTAAGCCTGAGACGAAACAATTTATATGGAATGTTGGTGTAGGCAACTGTACGGGTATCGGATTTGGAGCAATTTACTAATTATTAAAGGATTTGATTATGTATGTCGTAACATATAAAGGGCAGTTTGGTTTCATCAAACCATGGACCGCAGTTCGTGATGGAGAAACATTCAGTCAGCAGTTTCTTACACCTTCAATAATAGAAGGCATAGAGAAAAAACTGTTTCCTGAACTATTGAACGTTCCAGGAATCCATAAAATATTGAGGCACAAATTGAAGTATGATTCCCTGGATTCTCAACAGGAAGTGACACAGTCTAGAGGTTGGGAGTATAAAAACAGAACTTTCATTAGAAATCGTTCTGTATTGAAGCGTTCTGTTCTTTTGCATCCGGTTTTATGTATTGCTTTTGAAAACGAAGAAGACGCTGTTATAGCTTCAAAGCAACATGTATGTGTATGTAGAAATGAAGATATACTCTTGCCAGAATCAGAAATCAGAGTGATGGAAGAAGACCAATTCAATCAATTACCTGGTTTTGAATTGCGCTTTGGAAATTCAGAGCAGTCTTTCCTGGTTGGCTATAATCGTTTTAACGATAATCAACCAATGGTTGGCTGGATAGAGTATAATGGTCAATCTTTACTTTAAACGATGTAACTATATGAATATTCATCAAGAAATATTAGCTAAAAGCGAGCAGAATGGACATGTTTGTTTGTATCAGCATCTTAAGAATGTTGCTGATACCGCTCGTGTAATGGCTAAACATTTAGGATTTGATGAACAGATTGCGGTAGAAGGAGCTTTATTGCATGACATTGGAAAGGTAAGTCCAGTATTCCAGCAATCGCTGATTTCCCCAAACAAGAAGAAGCCTGGTTCTGTTTTTCGCCATGAAATAGCTTCCTTGTTCTTTCTGTCGTTGGTATGCCAGGAACATAGAGAGGCTGTGATAGATATGATTGTAGCTCATCATAAATCTATGTATAAAGATGTTCGGGATTTGGGCATTTTAGATTTAGATGATACATCAGATTGCTTTAAGGAACATTCAAAGTTATTCTCGGAATGGAGTCATATAGCCATTGATATTCTTGAAAGCCTTGGCTTGGAAACTCATGAGGTTTCTTTGGAAGAGGCAAAAGAAAATTACGAATATGTCATAGACTATTGTGATGGTAGGAAAAAGGGGTGTTCTGAATGGAGAGGGTTGTTGATGGCGGCAGATCACATGGCTTCTGCTATGGAGACTGCATTTGAAATACCGCTTGATAAACTCTTCATCAAACCTGATTTGTCTTTTTACAATAGGCAAAGTGAACTCTATCCTTTATCATTGATTTCTTCGGATAGTAAGAAGATGCATACGTTGGTAACGGCTCCAACTGGAGCTGGAAAAACTGATTTTTTGTTGAGGCGTTGTCGTGGAAGAGTTTTCTATACACTGCCTTTTCAAGCATCAATTAATGCTATGTATGATAGAATAAAGAATGATTTGAGTAATACTAATGCTCAAGTTCATCTTCTACATGCAGCCTCTAATCTGAAAGTGAAAGACGGTAAGATAGAAGAAAGTATCATGCAGCGTCATGTTGGTGCATCAGTGAAGGTCCTTACTCCACACCAGATGGCCTCTGTTGTTTTTGGTATCAAAGGATATGAGGCCATGGCTATGGATTTAAAAGGTTGTGATGTGATTCTCGATGAGATACATACCTATTCTGATGTTATGCAGTCTATAGTTCTACGCATTATAGAAATTCTTGTTGCACTGGAGTGTAGGGTACATGTTGGTACGGCAACAATGCCGACAGTATTGTATCAGAAGATACTTCAACTATTGGGTGGAGCTGATGCAGTTTATGAGGTAAAGTTGGATTCTCTGACGCTTCAATCATTCAACAGACATCAAATCTACAAGCTCGATGATAAAAAAGAATCTTATGATGTGATAGCCTCAGCAATCGAAAGCAATTCTAAAGTTCTCATAGTATGTAATCAAGTAAAAAGAGCACAGAAACTATATGAGTCTATTGAAGAATTATATCCAGAAGTGAAGAAGATGCTTGTGCATAGCAGGTACAAACGAAGCGACAGGGCTAAATTGGAAACAAAGTTGCGTGAAGACTTCAATCAATTAGAAAACGTTCCATGCATTGTAGTTTCCACTCAAGTAGTAGAGGTCAGTCTTGATATCAGCTTTGATATAATGATTACTGAGTGTGCTCCAATTGATGCTCTTACACAGCGTTTTGGACGAATTAATCGCAAGCGTACAAGAGATACCATTGGACATTACAAGCCGATATATGTCATAGCACCATCTGAAGATGATAAAGAAGCTCTTCCTTATAGTCTGGATGTTCTGAAAGATACTTTCAGGGTCCTGCCAGACAGTGGTGACATCATGGAGGAATGTCATGTTCAGGAAATGATAGATAAGGTATATCCAAAGATTGACTTTCAGAATATAGACTTTACTGGTGTGGTGTTCTTGGAAGGAAAATGGGTGTTAAAGGCACTTTGTCATCATCCGAAATCAGCGCTACTGGAAACGCTTGACATCAATTCTGCTGTTTGTATTACAGAAGAAGATAAAGACAGATACTTATGTGCCAATGGATTGGAAAGAATTGAAATGGAAATACCTGTAAGCTATCATTCCATTGCACATAGAAATCTTGATCAGCTCAATAAGGGGTCGCATCCTTTTGTCATTCCGAACAAAGGATATGATGAAGAAAAGGGATTGTTACCCGATTTGTGTAAAATAGAATATTATCAATCGTTTGAAATACTATAAAATATGATAACATCAAATATTGGAAAGATATTCCTGGATGCTTACAATGAAAAATATGGCACCAGCTATGATGCCCGAACTTTCTTTTTGGAGCAGTTCTATCCCTTGTTTTTTGATCAAAACAAGCAGATGATGTATGCAATAAACTCTCCATTTGTACAAAAACTACCAAGTTGTCGTGATTGTATAAAGGGAATTAAAAGCTTTGAGAATATAGAACAAAGAGCCAAACGACTTAATGCATTCATAGAAAAAGTTGAGAATAATGATGCTGATATGAGTATTGCTATAGGTTATCCTTCTATTGAAGTAAATGCTACAACTTCAGGGCAACTGACTGATCTGAAAATGAATACTTCTAAAGAAGATATATTCTTATCATGGATAGGTGGTGCGTTAGGTATTACCGTAAGTGGAGGAGTTTCTATTCTTTTTACTCATAAGAATATTCTACTTGATATATTTAAAGGATGGAAATTTTATCGCAAAGCTCTAAATGAGACATTAATGTTGGATGGCAATAAAATAAATAGTTGGAATGGTCAATGGCTTTTTCATTATTATGATCAAAGAGAATATGAAGAAGAGAATCCATTAGCGAACTTTGCTCCTTATAAGGTGGATAAAGATGGAATAATTGGTATTGAAACCCAAACATGGACAAAGATTCTCATTGGTATTTCTAAAAAGTATAGAAATGCTCAAATTTTGGGCTACATCTATAGCATAGGTCAGACAAATACTACCATTGGTTTTATACCATTTAATTTGAACCAAATACGACGTCCAATTCATCTTTATGAAAAGATATTTGGGATGAGCAATGGTAGAAATGCAGAGTCTTTATGGGGAACTGCAATTGGATTTAAAACGGCTTGTACTTATGGGGCTATAGGAATAATAGCCATGGAGCCTAAAGGACTTAGAGATTATGTATATTCAAAAGGAGATAATGTGCCGAAACAGCCGAAAACTCCTAAAAATGAAGACGAACAAATTAATTTTAACGTATATAAAATTTGGATATTAGCTATGTTGAATAATGATGAATTATGGGAGAAATCCCAAGAGTTGGCAGAGTTGTTGAACGAAGCCTCTAGTGATAAAGATAAGTCTATCAGTACCAAACGTAAAAATTTGGTTGAGACAATGCTCAATGCAACTAATAAGAAACAGTTCATAGCAGCTGCTGCAGAGGTTGTTTCATTCATTGGTAAGATAGATGAGTTTAAAGGAATTGTGAAGGAGATTCATGGTATGCCAACAGACAATGTACCATACTTCTTAACACTTTTGCGTTTCCAGTATAAGACATTATAATAACAATTAAAAATACAAGATTATGAAAGAGAATTCTTTTATTTATTTACGAGGGCTCAAGCATGCTGCGTTCACTGTATTCTGTGTAGAAGATGGACAGAAATCTTATTATGACCCACAGTTCAACGTAAGAGTTCCATTTTCAAGTGGTCAACAGGTTAAGCGTTCTATCCTGGAGCAGCTTAACGATGTTTTAGGTGTTCAACCTTCTCCTACTGAGTTCTATTTTGATGTAGATAAGAAAGGTGCGCTTAAAGAAGGTGAGGTCCTTTCGTCTTGCGATCCACATTATGTTGACCAACTTTTAGGTGGCTGGATGAGAACTCCAAAGGGAGGAAAAGAGAAAGCAGTAAAGCGTAGAAGTCCATTTAGTATTTCTGCGATGACCCCTTTGCATCCACTTTTGGCAGCAGTTTCTAAGGAGAACATTTCATTCGATCGTTCAGATAAGCCTAACGTGCATAAAGTTGTTGTGCGCGATGCAAATGGAAATCGTTTGACAGATGAACAGGTTAGTGACTTTTTAGATGGTAACGATAGAAGTTTGTATCGCAAATGGATTCCAGAAAATACTCGTGCCACAGGACTCTTTGTATATGATATAGCTATAGATTTGCGACGTTTGTTCTGCGTTTCAACTAATCAGTTGGAACCAGAGATTACATCAGATATGATAGAAAAGTTGAAAGAAGATGGATGGAAGGTAATCACTACTTCTTTTGGTGAATGCTTGTTGATGCCGAAAGAGCAGCGTGAGCAGATTATTCCAGCTATAGCCGATGCTCTGATTGATTGGCATATTACATCCAATCAGGCAAGAACATTCAGTTTGATGGAGACTTTAGCCATTGCTATTAGTGATAATGCTAATACTTTAGCTGCAGCTATTCGTGCCAAACTTGTTGAGGATGGAGAATCTAAACCAAAGACAAAGCCTATCGTTGACGAAAATGCTGGTGCCAAGACATTTATAACTCTTCCATGTGCAAGTTATGTCGTGACAGAGACCGAAAGTTCAGATGCTTTGGCTAAGGCTAAGCAGGAGTTGGTTGATAGAATGATGGCGTTTGATTACGAGAATCAGATTTAATGTAAATGATGAGGCTCCTGGTTTTTACCTGGAGCCTCCTATTGGCTTTTCTCTATGGTCATAACAGGCACTCATTTCAACTATTACCAGCTTTGCCATCGCAAATTATGGCTATTTGCCAATGGCATCAACATGGAACAAGAGTCAGACTTGGTCTATGAAGGTAAGCTGGTGCATGAATCAAGTTATCCGCAACGTACATCAAAGTATGAGGAAGTGGAGATTGATGGTATCAAAGTAGATTACTATGATGCCAAGAACAAGGTCATCCATGAGATAAAGAAATCTAATAAGGTGGATAAAGCTCATGAATGGCAACTGAAATATTACATGTATGTTTTCGAGCAACATGGAATTGATGGCGTGAAGGGCATCTTGGAATATCCTCTTTTGAGAAAGACAAAAGAAGTAATCTTGACAGATGTTGATAGAGATGACATTCAGGTTATATCTAAAGACATCATTCAGATAATCTCTCAAGATGTTTGCCCGTCTAAAGTTAAGAAAGGCATCTGTAAGAATTGTAGTTATTTCGATTTTTGTTATATAAACGAGTTGGAGGAAGAAGAATGAAAAGAAGTTTCTATCTGTTCAATCCAGGCATCATGGAACGCAGAGATAATACGCTGAAGTTCACGCCTGTTATCGTAAATGAAGATAATGAAGAAATCAAGCAGCAACCTCGATACATTCCTATTGAGGATGTTGCGGAACTGTATGCCTTTGGAAGTCTGCGGACAAATAGCGCTTTGTTCAACTTCCTGGGGCAGAAAGGTATTCCTGTCCACTTCTTCGACTATTATGAGAACTATACCGGAAGCTTCATGCCAAGGGAAAGTCTTCTTTCTGGCAAGGCATTGTTGGCACAAACATCTGCGTACCAAAATAAGAAGAAAAGGGTAGAATTGGCTCGTAAATTCATTCAGGGAGCAGCTTGGAATATGGTTATGAACCTCAACTATTATAATCGTAGAGGAAAAGACCTGCAAGATATTATCGATACTATTAAAAGATTGAGTAATACTTTGCCAGATGCTAAGGCTGTAGATGAGATAATGGGAATTGAGGGAAATATCAGACAGGCATATTATGCTGCATTCGATATCATTCTCGATGATTTCAACATGGGGGCAAGAACCAAGCAACCACCGGAGAACGAGGTAAATGCTCTCATATCTTTTGGCAACATGATGTGCTATACAGAAACTCTCCGGGCAGTTCATCAAACTCAGCTCAATCCAACGATAAGCTTTCTGCATACTCCAGGAGAAAGGCGTTTTTCGTTATGTCTTGATATATCCGAGATCTTCAAACCTATTATCGTGGATAGAGTCATCTTCAAGGTACTCAATAAGCATGCTTTAAGCACCAGTCATTTTGATAAGAAACTCAACAAATGTCTTTTGAACGAAAAGGGAAAGAAGATTTTTGTAAAGGCCATGGAAGAGCGTTATGATGAGACATTCCGTCATCGTTCTTTAGGACGTAATGTAAGCTATAAGCATCTTATAAAGTTGGAATGCTATAAGCTACTAAAAGATATTTTAGGAATAGAAGAATATAAACCTTTTAAAATGTATTGGTGATATGTATGTGATTATAGTTTATGATGTTGGTGAGAAGCGAGTAGGCAAAATGTTGAAACTTTGCCGCCAATATTTGTGTTGGATTCAGAACTCAGTTTTAGAGGGAGAATTATCTGAAGCTAAACTTCGGGAATTGCAAATGAAGATGAAAGCTATCATTGATGAATCCGAGGATAGTGTCATTGTTTTCACCAATAAAATGGGGTATAATATGAATAAACAGATTCTTGGAAAAGAACGAATGTCTACCGATAATTTCTTATAAAGAGTTGTCGATGTGGTTCTATTTTTCCGTTTCTAGGTTCGGAAAAACCTCCAAAAGTGTTCTTTGACTTATTGAAACCTCCATAAATAGGCAGGTTGTCGTAAGGGCGCAGAAAAAATATCTTTAGGCATCGACATTTTTTCTGAAGATTTTTTGTATCTTTGCACCCGCAAACCTATTGATTCTTCGAGCATCTATGCCTAAGGATTAACGGGTTCTAATTGTACCTTTATGGAATTGAAATCTCGTTTTGCTGGATATTCAAATCCAACAAATGACGGTTCTAATTGTACCTTTATGGAATTGAAATGTGCGAGAATAATCCAACTGCGGGATAGCGCGATGTTCTAATTGTACCTTTATGGAATTGAAATCTGAGGAATAAACAGGGGAAACAAACGAACTGCCAAAGTTCTAATTGTACCTTTATGGAATTGAAATTAGCAAACACATCGTACTGAATAACAGTCGAAAAAGTTCTAATTGTACCTTTATGGAATTGAAATGGCTTTGCCCGTCTCCTTATGACAGAAGCCGAGGAGGTTCTAATTGTACCTTTATGGAATTGAAATTGATGTCGAGGGCTAAATGATTTTACAATTTTTCAGTTCTAATTGTACCTTTATGGAATTGAAATGGTAGCGCAGGCCACGGAAACGGAAGAAATCACGTGTTCTAATTGTACCTTTATGGAATTGAAATGTTTAATATCTGCTTAATATTATATTTAACGGCTGGTTCTAATTGTACCTTTATGGAATTGAAATGACAACACTCGCACTTGCGACAAGGATAAAGGAAGGTTCTAATTGTACCTTTATGGAATTGAAATATAAAATGGAGTGAAAAGCCCTTTGTGGAAACTTGGTTCTAATTGTACCTTTATGGAATTGAAATCGAGAAGTTTGTGTTAAACTCGATTTGGCTCAATGTTCTAATTGTACCTTTATGGAATTGAAATACGATATTCACCATTATTATATAAAGAGGCCTTTGTTCTAATTGTACCTTTATGGAATTGAAATAAAGAACACCCTCGGTAGAGCCCGCGGAGCGTAAAGTTCTAATTGTACCTTTATGGAATTGAAATACAAATAAGTTATCATCCTTAGTCAAAAGCGAATTCTGTTCTAATTGTACCTTTATGGAATTGAAATAGAAGCGGAAAATTGGAACTGAGCAACAGCCTTGCGTTCTAATTGTACCTTTATGGAATTGAAATAATGAGACTTTTAAAATTGGTTACAATGGTAAGACAGTTCTAATTGTACCTTTATGGAATTGAAATAAACGATTACGAATCTGTTCACCGTAAGAACCGTTTCCGTTCTAATTGTACCTTTATGGAATTGAAATTAGTTCGAACATTCTGCAAAGTAGCGGCTAAACCTGCGTTCTAATTGTACCTTTATGGAATTGAAATTGAACAAAGCCAACAGAACCGCTTACTAGCATACGTTCTAATTGTACCTTTATGGAATTGAAATAAAGTATCAGCAGTAAACTTAAAGTTAGCACCGCCTGTTCTAATTGTACCTTTATGGAATTGAAATACGCTAGGTCAGTGCTATATTATTCCTTATGGAAAGTTCTAATTGTACCTTTATGGAATTGAAATGAGAGACGCACTTCTCCTCGCATGGGTCTGTGCAGTTCTAATTGTACCTTTATGGAATTGAAATAGGGCATAAATCAATACCTTAATAACAATTTTCAAAGTTCTAATTGTACCTTTATGGAATTGAAATCTCGCATGATGCGGCGTACCTCATCGGTATCTTTGTTCTAATTGTACCTTTATGGAATTGAAATATCAGTTTTTCAGTACTCAGTATCAACAGGAACAAACGTTCTAATTGTACCTTTATGGAATTGAAATAATGGAACGGGCGGGTAAATTGAGTTGAGAGAACGTTCTAATTGTACCTTTATGGAATTGAAATAATTCATTCCGCTTTGGAAATGAAAAAGAACCACAAAGTTCTAATTGTACCTTTATGGAATTGAAATGACGGAGGGGAAGAGAGGCGAGGAACGGGCAAAGAGTTCTAATTGTACCTTTATGGAATTGAAATTGCACTTGCGGATGGCTTGCGCTTGATGGTGCGAGTTCTAATTGTACCTTTATGGAATTGAAATGACAAGGGCGGCGATCCTGAGGAGTTTAAACAGATGAGTTCTAATTGTACCTTTATGGAATTGAAATTCCTTTCTTCCAATGCTTACTAAAGGATGCTCAACAGTTCTAATTGTACCTTTATGGAATTGAAATAGCTTCGACTTCTTCTCTGATGGCTCTGAACCTCTGTTCTAATTGTACCTTTATGGAATTGAAATATGAAATAAGCGTAACCTTTCCGTTTGCGTCCGTGTTCTAATTGTACCTTTATGGAATTGAAATTCCGTCACAAGGAGGTAACCAATAAGTTCTTCATTAGTTCTAATTGTACCTTTATGGAATTGAAATTGAGCACGGTAGCATATTCTTCCATACTACTCTCGGTTCTAATTGTACCTTTATGGAATTGAAATTTGAGAGATAAATGAATTAAATGTTATCGTATATGTTCTAATTGTACCTTTATGGAATTGAAATAGCCTTGTGCTCCTTTCCGTCGCTGCCCGTGAAGGTTCTAATTGTACCTTTATGGAATTGAAATAGGGGTGCAGATGGAGAGGATAACGAGGAAGTCTAGTTCTAATTGTACCTTTATGGAATTGAAATTAGCGGACAGGGAAGAACTCTGTAAGATTACGAAGTTCTAATTGTACCTTTATGGAATTGAAATTGCTGATCCATATAGTCCTGCATTAACTGATTTTGATGTTCTAATTGTACCTTTATGGAATTGAAATTTGCAAGCCTTAATGTGCAGCAGCCAAGTGATGAGTTCTAATTGTACCTTTATGGAATTGAAATTCGCAAGGTACATTCCGAGCCTTGATGTTACATAGTTCTAATTGTACCTTTATGGAATTGAAATAGCCCAAGCCTGTACCTGCGATACCTTTAGAAGCGTTCTAATTGTACCTTTAGCAAACTGAAATATTATGATTATCCCTATTGAGTTTTAAAGGTAACGAGTTCTAATTGTACCTTTATGGAATTGAAATAGAGTACACTATCGAAGAGTTGAACGAGCAGTACCCTGTTCTAATTGTACCTTTATGGAATTGAAATATCGGGAACTTCTCTCAGTTGGTTAAGGATTTGGCTGTTCTAATTGTACCTTTATGGAATTGAAATCTATACTCAATCGGGATTATCATTGCGTTGCCCGAGTTCTAATTGTACCTTTATGGAATTGAAATTGTTGGCGACAGGTTCTGCAGTCAATGAGCTGGCTCGTTCTAATTGTACCTTTATGGAATTGAAATAGAGTTTTCCTTCTTCCTTGTTAATCTTCTCACCATGTTCTAATTGTACCTTTATGGAATTGAAATGCAGGCACGTCCTTCAAAATCTCATAAATATCAATATGTTCTAATCGTACCTTTATGGAATTAATTCAGAAGTACTGATAGCTTTAGTATTATACCGCAATCTCTAGTTATAAGTGTTCAGAATGTGTCTCCTCCGGTCACTGCATTCGACTCCTTCAGCTATCGCATTCGTCTCCTCCGGTCACTGCATTCGACTCCTTCAGCTATCGCATTCGTCTCCTCCGGTCACTGCATTCGACTCCTTCAGCTATCGCATTCGTCTCCTCCGGTCACTGCATTCGACTCCTTCAGCTATCGCATTCGTCTCCTCCGGTCACTGCATTCGACTCCTTCAGCTATCGCATTCGTCTCCTCCGGTCACTGCATTCGACTCCTTCAGCTATCGCATTCGACTCCTTCAGCTATCGCATTCGTCTCCTTCAGCCACCGCATTCGACTCCTTCGTCTAATGCATCCGTCTCATTCAGCCAACTCAGCCGTCTCATTCAGCCACCGCAGCCGTATGTGTCAACTCAATGAAGTAGATGAACTCGTGAAATGAAGTGGATGAGTTCGCATAATGAAGTTTATGATTTCGGCACAATTGCCAATACATGCGAATGGTAAAGTAAAAAGAAGTTTATTCCTACTTTTCCCAATTCTTCTCCCAACATCAGTAAAGTTTTTAGCGAAATCGGGCTATTTTTCTTTATTTAACTCCGAAATAGAGTGGAATATCAGAGAAAATCTATAAATTTGTACCCAAATACAATGTTTTGTAAAGAATGGAAGATAGAGAACTGTTACTGAAAAGTGACCCGGAGTTTGACCGCCTCGCCTTTACGGTGTTGGCTATCGAGGCTTCGGCACAAAAAATGGGTATATCGCCGTCTGAAATGAGAAAGCGATTGGATAAGGTGGGGCTAATCAAGAGTCTCATTCAAGATTGCTATGACACTCTACATACCGAGAGCCGGGAAGCTGTGGCAAGTTATGTGGTCGAAGCTCTTAAAAATTGGGAAAGAAAAGAATAATGGAAAAGCAAATATTATATCATGGTTCAAATGTCATTGTTGAGCATCCTTTAGTAAGCATTGGAAGAAAGGACTTGGATTTCGGTCCAGGATTCTATCTTACGCCTTTGTTTGAACAAGCTTCCAAATGGGCTGTCCGTATCAAGACCATCAGACGAGCCAAGCAAGCTATAGTGAACACCTATGAGTTCGCTCTACCACAAGACAGCAAGGTAAAACGATTTGATGCTTACGATAAGGAATGGCTCGACTTCATTGTTGACAGCAGAAAAGGAAAGCAGCCTTGGAGTGGGTATGACATCATTGAAGGAGGAGTGGCTGACGACCGTGTAATTGATGCAGTAGAAGCCTATATCAATGGCTATGCAGATGTTGAGCATACTCTTCGCCAGTTGGTTTATCACAAACCCAACTATCAGATTTGCATTTTAAGCCAGGAGATAGTTGATAAGTATTTACAATTCAAATCATATGAAAGGATATAATTATGTTGGATTTCTTATTATGGAATAAAATCGCTCGTATCATAAAGCAGTTAGCCGATACGTTACATATATCAACCGACAGAGCATTACAGATATTCTATGACTCTGATGTTTGCCGTATGCTGCATGACAAAGAACTTGGCTTGCATCTGATGAGTGATACATATATTGTAAATGACTTGATAGAAGAGCTAAGGAATAAGCAATAGCGTAACAATGGAAGCAAATAATAATAAGATAACTTGCCCGAAATGCAACTCGCAGAATGTGCAATCTGAAGGGATGATTCATCTCTGCATGGATTGTGGATATAAATGGGAGGATGAAGTGCAGACGGATTTGGGCAAAATGATAGGGTGTCCAGTTCCATGTTCTCGTTTTTGATTATGTTTTAGCAACTTAGCACACTGTAAATCAGTAAATTAAGCACAAAATATAAGACAAATTTAACTGTCAAAAAGTCTGATGTAGATTCGCACAAGATTATAGTTTATTTAGTGAATGATTATCAATGACTTAGATGGTTATTACATTGTTTTTGATACTAAAAACTGGAACACAGAACTGGACACCCTAGCAAAATGATTATTTACCAATCTGATGAAGGTGTAAGACTTGACGTGAGATTGGAGAATAAAACCGTGTGGTTGAATCAAGAGCAAATAGGTGCTTTGTTTAATAAAAGTAAAGCAACTATTAGTGAACATATTTCCAATATTTTCAAAGAAGGAGAATTGGACGAAAAAGTGGTTGTTCGGAAATTCCGAACAACCACTCAACATGGTGCTTTAGAGGGGAAAACGCAGAGTAAAGAGGTAAAATACTACAATCTTGATGTTATTATCTATGTGGGGTATAGTGTAAAATCTATTCAAGGTGCACGCTTCCGTCAGTGGGCTAGGTAATAAGTGACAATAAAAATGCCCTTGTTGTTATACTTAAATAGCTAAAGACCAATTGGTTAACTTGAAGTGTGGTAATAGTGACATTAGTTTTAGAAAAACTTTCTCATGCATAGGCTTTCCTCTTTTACTAATAAATGTTATATTCCCGCCATTCCTTTTCCAAATCATTTGTTTTCTCCCGAATTTGCTGTACTTTTGCAGTAAGTATCTAATTAAAGATTAAAAGTGAAATTTAAAATAAGGTATAGATTATGCAATACAAGAATATCATATTTGATTTAGGTAATGTCCTGGTAAAGCTCAATCCGGAAGGATGCATCGGGGCTTTCAAGGCGATAGGAATGGGGGAACTGGCGAATCCGAATCCTCAGAGTGAGGGGATGAAGTTGATGAGCAAACTGGGTGTGGGAATGATGACCACCGAAGCATTCTGCGATGCAGCCCGTGAGTTGACTGGAGCTGATGTGACGAATGAAGAGATCATCGATGCTGCCAACAAGATGCTGGTGGAGATTCCTGATGAGAAAAAGGAGCGACTCCTGCAGTTGAAGAAGGCTGGTTATCGCCTCTTTCTCTTGAGCAATACCATTGATATACACTGGGATTATTGCGTGGAGCATCTCTTCCCTTATCAGAACCATGGGGTAGAGGATTATTTCGGGCACTGTTTCCTCTCTCAGCGAATGCATTTGGCTAAGCCTGATGTCCACATCTATGAGGAGGTAATCAGGCAGGCGAACATCAATCCCGATGAAACCCTCTTCATTGATGATCTGAAGGAAAACTGTGAGGCTGCCGAGAAGCTGGGCATCCATACCTTCCAGAACGTGAAGTTCGATGATTGGCTTTCACTTCGATTCTGACGGATATGTCAGAATCGAAGTGATTCGAAAAAAATATGAATTTCTTCGCTTTTTCCAATAAAATGTTATACCTTTGCCAACTCATAATAACTAACATACAATATCAAAATGAATTTTTACAAGACATTAGGATTGAAAAACAGCCGTATTGATGTGGCTGATGCCTTGCGAGGATTGGCCGTAGCAGGTATTATTCTCTATCACTCCGTGGAGCATTTCAATATGTACGATGGAAACATAGCACATGTTTATACGCTGGGGTGTGATGATTGGATGGCAGATGTGCTGGCATTGCTGCTGTCGGGAAAGATGTATGGTATCTTTGCCCTGCTCTTCGGATTAAGCTTCTTTATCATGAATGATAATCAGCAGCAGCGTGGAAATTGCTTTTCGGGTAGATTCGCCTGGCGAATGTTCCTCCTGGCAATGCTCGGTATCGTGAACACCGCCTTCTTTGATGGCGACATCCTCTTCTCCTATGCCATCTATGGACTGGTTCTCATCCCATTGAGTTATCTTCCTACCAAATGGCTCTGGTGGGTGGTTGCCTTCCTCTTTATCCAACCGGTAGAAATCTACTCCCTCATTTCGGGATGGCAGGTGGATGCATCGGCATTGAGAGAAGTGTATGGAAATATGTATAATGGTCATCAGCACGGCAGTTTCCTGGAGAATGCTTATGGCAACCTGCGATACGGACAGGTGGCTACTTATTACTGGTGTATGATGAAGGGAAGACATACGCAGACTATCTGCCTCTTCATACTTGGAATGCTGGTGGGTAGAAAGCGTTGGTTCTACAATGAGAACAACAACCTGGCTTTGTGGAAGAAGGTGCTGGCGGTTTCCATCCTGGTATTGATTGTGGGAGGCATAGCTGATGTGCGCCACATGGAAACATGGAACAATTGGCTTTATCCTATCTACAACTTCTTCATCCTCTCGTTTGTAGTATCAGGATTCATATTGTTGTGGTACGGAAAGGAATGGTTCAGAAAGGGATTGTCGTTCCTGCGCCAGTTTGGCAAGATGAGTTTGACCAACTACTTTCTCCAGTCTATCATCGGTTGTGGACTGTTTGCTTATTATGGCTTCAATCTCCAGACGAAACTCGGCATCACCTATGCCTTCTTTGTGGGTATTGCCATGGTGGTAGTGCAATGCCTCTTCTCCAACCTCTGGCTCAAGTATCACTCCCATGGTCCTTTCGAGGGAATTTGGAAGAAGCTGACCTGGATTAAGTTCTAAATTTTCAAGTTTACTGTAAAACTGGAGACTCCAGTTTTACAGTCTTATCCCATATTTCCAGTTGCCTTCATTCATCATCTGCGCTGGCATAAATTCTTTCATGCTGTTGATGATGGTGTTAAGCATCCGTTCTTTGATATAGTCTTCCCTAATGTATAGGGAGATGCGTCTCTGGGAAAGATAATCTCCTTCTATCTTTCTTACATTCTTGCGTTGTGCCTCATTTAGGAATTCGAGGTGCATCTCTGGAATGATGGTGAACCCGCCGTTCTCATCCACGATGCGAATTAAAGTTTCTATGCTGCCTGACTCATAGATGTGGTGCCCTTTGCTCCTTGCTTTACAGAAGGAGAAGGCACTATCGCGAAGGCATTGTGCTTCTTTCATAATCCACATGTTCTCATGTTCCAGATTCTCTGGCTTGAACACGGGCAGCTTGCGCCAGCAGTCTTCCGATAAATATACATAAAAGCGTTCTGTGTAAAGCGGAATCTCAAGTATTCCTTTACGAGGCAGGTCTGAAATAGCAATGCCAGCATCTATTTCTCCATCTTGCAAAACATGAAACATTTCTTCTGATTTCATCTCTTGAATAGAGAGGTTTACTTCAGGATAATCTTTTCTGTAATGCTTGATGAATTTGGGAAGAATGTAAGGAGCAATGGAGGGACCTACGGAGAGAGACAGAGATTTGCCAATCTGGTTCTTTTCTTCAGCCACGAGTTCTGTGATTTTCTCTAGCTCCAAAAGTGTCTTTTTAGCTTGAAGGATGATTTTCTCTCCTGCACTCGTTGGTGTTACCTGTTTGTTGGTGCGGTCGAAGATGCGCACATCGAGTTCTTCTTCTAACTTCAGCAGCATGGCGCTGAGTGTGGGTTGGGAAATATTGCACGAGTCTGCCGCCTTCGCAAAGTTGCGAAAGCGGTTGATTGCTACGATATATTTGAGTTGTTGCAGATTCATTTTGCTTTGAGTTATCTTGCTTTGAGTTTACATATCAGCTGTGTCATGTTGCCCATAGGACAGAACACGCACCAGGTTCTTGGACGATAGATAATGGTGAGCAGAACGCCCACAATCAGCGAGGTGAGCATGATGCCGTAGAGACCGAAGGCAAACTGCGCCTTCCATGGCTCAATCTCTACCGGGTAAGCCCAATGCCATGGCACGTTGAAGGTCCATAGCAGGTGGATGGTCTGATGGAGATCTTCTGTGCCCTTTGCCACCATTGTGGTGAGGATGATCATCTGTATGAAGAAGAACATGAAGAACAGGAGGAAGCCATGGCGGAACCATTTAGACGAGAACCATCTTGGTGCCGCCTTCTTGCGCGACCATCCCAGGGTGTTTCCTATTTGCAGGAAGAGTTGTCCTCGTCCACAATAGTTGTTGCAATATCCCTTTCCACCTCCGAATATGGCCATGAGCAGCGGAATCAGAAAACAGATGACTCCGAGCCATGCGAACACAATATTGAAGAATCCGAGGATGAAATAGGTGGCAGATACGAGCCACAGGTAATCACTCCATTTCTTATTTTTCTGTTTTGCCATGCGAATCAATTTGATGAAATTAAACGGGTTGTCTTAAAACTTTATGGATTACTCCTGCCGGACAGTTTTTCTCGCAGATGCCGCAGCCTATGCACTTCTCCTCATCTATCTGGGCATAGCATCCCTTGTAAATGCTGATGGCATCCTTAGGACATATTTTCACGCAAACACCACATGCCACGCAGCGGTTTTGCTCGTTAATTGCTTTATACTTAGCCATATTGTTACTTACTTCTGAATACCTTCCTTTTCCAGTATCTCTTCCAGAAATTCAGATGCATCAGCCACGCAGAGCGGACACTCGCGAAGCACCTTGCCTGTGCCCACACCTTTCAGCAGTTTGCATTGTGTGACACCATTGCGTTGCTTAAACTTATCCATTATCATTCTCATGCCCTTGATAGACTTCGCCTTGTCTTGTGTTGCGAGTCCAAGTACGATGCCAGCGCCAACGAGGGCTCCGCAGGTTCCCTCCATGTTACCCATACCTGCAGCAAAGGCATTGCCGGCGTTCTTGATGGTTTCCTCGTCCATACCGGTGAAGTCGTGGTAGGTGCAGAGCACAGCCTGTGTGCAATTATGTGAGCCACAACGTTTCTTTTCTGCTGCTATTTCTTTTCTTGTTTCCATTGTCATTTTTCTCTTTGTTTTTTTATTTTCTTATTTGTAATTTTGATTTCGGCTGCAAAGATAATACTTTTATTATAGATAAACGAAAGATTTTGGCTATAAGTTGATAGATGGTATCTATTGTGGCTTTTTGAAAAAAAAAAGGTGTGTCATGGACTTATGACACACCTCTTTATTTTTTATTTATCCTTTCTGAATATCTTATCCACGACTATAGCAATGGCGCCATCGCCGGTTACATTGCAGGCGGTGCCGAAACTGTCCATCGCAATATAGAGGGCTATCATAAGTGCTTGCATATCAGCATTGAAACCTAAAACTGAGGCTAGCGGACCTAGCGCTGCCATGACGGCTCCTCCCGGAACTCCCGGAGCTGCTACCATGCAGATGGCAAGCACGAAGATGAAGTTGAGGAAGAGGGGGAGATTGCACGGCATACCATTGATGAGACAGATGGTGAGCGCACAACAGGTAATCTTCATCATTGAGCCCGAGAGATGGATGGTGGCACAGAGCGGAATGGTGAATCCGGCAATGCCATCGGTGACGCCGTTTTTCAAGGTCTGCTTCAGAGTTACCGGAATGGTGGCTGCTGATGATGATGTGCCAAGTGCCGTGAAGTAGGCTGGCAACATGTTGAATAACAGCTTAAAAGGATTCTTGTGGGACAAGCCGCCAGCCAACAGATATTCGTAAAGTAAGATGACGATATGAAGTACGAGAATCACGAGGATAATCTGTGCGAAGACCAGCAGAATGTGGTAGGCTTCGCCGGAGAAAGTCATGCCCAGGAAGATGCCGAAGATATAAAGGGGCAGTAGGGGAATGATGACTTTGGCAATGATACCTGATACGATTTCCTTGAATTCCTGAAAAACGTTCTGCATGGTGCGGCTGCCTTTGTGGGCAATGCCCAGTCCGGCAATGAACGAGAAAACGAGGGCACTCATCACATCTACCATGGCAGGTATCTTGATTTCGAAGAAGGGTTTGAGTTCTTCCACTTTATCTACTGCCACATGGGCAGAATTGGCAATCATGTTAGGAAAGAGTGCCGAGCCTGTGCCATAGGCAAGAAGACCCGCCAGGATGGTGTCGGCAAAGGCGATGCCCACAGTGGCAAGGAGGAGTTTTCCGGCTCCGTGACCGATGTCGGCAATGGCTGGCGTAACGAGACCGATGATGATGAGCGGTATCATAAAGCCCAGAAACTGGCTGAAGATGCCGTTGAAGGTGAGAAACGCTCTGACGGCCGCTTCATTGAAGAAATTGCCGAAGATTACACCCAACAGGATGGCAATGATGATTCTTGCCAAGAGTGGCATTTTGATTCTTTTCATATTCGTAAAATTGCTTTTTGCCTGCAAAGGTACGATATTTCTAACTTTTTTCCAAGTATTTTGCTGTTTTTTTAGAATCTGTCATGCTTACTGTACAACTTTCATGATGTTCGAAGGTGGGCGCTGCGCCATGAGTTCCTGCTTCATGTAATCCATGTAGGGCGCTACATGCTGATAATAATGGTAATAACCCGGACAGAGATAGTTGAGACCGGAATCGCCATACTTATCTTTCATGAAGCGGTTCTTTGGGCATTCTCCATGACAGGCAAACTCCATGTCACACTCCTTGCACTGGCGGGGAAGAGAACTGTGTTTCAGACGGCTGAACTCCTGTTGCTGCTCACCATAAAGCATGTCGATGAGCGAATGGTCACGGATATTGCCCAACTTATACTCCGGAAAAACAAAGTGGTCGCAGGAATAAACATCGCCATTGTGCTCCATCACTCCCGCATGACCGCATTCCTTGGAATAAGCACAGATGCCGGGAGAAACACCCATCCAGTTTGCCAGTGTGCAGTCGAAAATCTCAACGAAGATTTTGCCCACATCCTTCCGTACCCACTCATCGAAAATCGCACAGAGAAAGTTGCCCCACTGCTCCGGCGCAACCGATGCCTCGCTCAGAGAAATCTCATCCTTGTCGGCAAGACTTGCCAGGGTACGGCCATCCTCATGTCGGGTCAGTCGCTCAACGATAGGTGTGAACTGCAGAAACTGACAGCCGTTTTCCTTGAAGAAGCGGTAGAACTCCAGCGGATGATTGGCATTATAGGCATTCACCACCGCCATCGCATTCCATTCTACCCCGTGTTTCTTCAGCAGTTTGATGCCTTGCATCACCTTCTTCCACGATGGTTTTCCCGCAGCCGTCAGCCGGTAATGGTCATGATCAGGCTGCGGACCATCGATAGAGATGCCTACCAGCCAATGGTTCTGGGCGAAAAACTCGCACCATTCATCGGTCAGCAACGTGCCGTTGGTCTGAATTACGTTGTCGATGCGCCTGCCTCCAGCATACTTTTGCTGTAGGGATAAAGCCTTGCGGTAGAAGTCGATGGAGCGCAGCAGAGGCTCGCCACCATGCCAGGTGAAGAGCACCTGGTTCATGGTTTGCGCCTCAATATATTCTCGGGTAAACTGTTCCAGCATCTCATCGCTCATCAGATGTCGCTGAGCAGTGGGATAGAGCTTGTTCTTCTCCAGATAATAACAGTATTTGCATGCCAGGTTGCAATGGGCACCCGCAGGCTTCAGCATTACATACAGTGGCTTGGCAAAGGGATTTGCTATGTTGTCGTTCATCATTTTTTCTTGAATCTAGTTGTAATCTCTATCTCTCTGTAACCGGGAGAGAAAATCAGAACTTTGGCAGCGTAATTTCGAAATCCTTGCTGTCTCGATGCTCCTTTCTGATGGCAGCCAGGAGTTCGGCAAGAATCTCCGGATGTTCTGCCGCCACATTATGGTCTTCGTGGATATCGGAAGCCAGATTATAGAGCCGCGGTTCGCCTTTTACTACCACCAGTTTCCAGTCGCCCTTTCTCACGCCAATCTGGTCGGTTTCGTGAAATTCCCAGTACAGGTAATCGTGATGTTTCTGCTCTGCATCCTTGCCCAGAAGGGTAGGAGCGATAGAGATTCCGTCGAAACCATCACCAGCCAACTTTCTGTTGGTATAACGCTTGGCAAAGTTTCTGATGCCAGCCAAATCGCAGAAAGTAGGCAGCAGATCGTAAAAGGCAAACTGGGTATCGTTCACCGCTCCTGCCTTGATATGCTCAGGCCACCAGGCGATAAATGGTATGCGGATGCCGCCTTCGTAGCACTGGCGCTTCAGACCTTTTAACTTACCGTCGCGACCGAAGAACTCTGGATCAGCACCACCTTCTTCATGCGGCCCGTTATCTGAAGTAAAGATGACAACGGTATTCCTGTCGAGTCCCTTCTCCTTCAGCTTGGCGAAGATTTCGCCTACATACTGGTCCAGTCGGGTAATCATTCCGGCAAACTGTGCATGGGTATGAACCGCAGCGTTGTATCTCGAATCTTCCCATCCGCCCCAGGTTTTATCGGTAAAGAACTGTTTCTGGTAATTCTCTAGAATAGAGTCTTCCGGCTGGGTCAGTTCGGCATGCGGCAGGGTATAGGTAAGGAATCCTACGAAAGGATGTTCCTTATCCTGTCTGTCAATCCATTCCAGTGCCTTGTCGTGGATGATGCGGGCAGAATACTGTTTGCGCTTGAAATAATCCTTGCCGAACATCGGATGCTGGATGTTCTGTTCCATTACCTCTCTTACCACTGCTGTATCTCCCATTACACGACTGTAGCGATTCAGGAAGTTAGGATAATAGAGATGAGCCTGAAACTGGCAGATATAGCCATAGAATTCGTCCACGCCACGCTTGTCGGGAGTAGAAGCCGAACCTTCATATCCGCCAGCCCATTTCCCGAATACGCCGGTTCTATATCCTTCGTCCTTCATGATTTCGGGCAGAATCTTATGCTGCGGGTCGTAAGGTTCCTGTCCTACGACAGAATACTCCTCGTTGTTGCCATATTTTACCATTGGCACACCTCTCCAGTATTCCTTGTTTCCACGCACATGTGTATGTCCCGTATGCTGACCAGTCATGAGGGTAGCTCTCGACGGAGCCGAGACGGGAGAACCGGCATAAGCCTGGGTGAATCTCATTCCCTCCTGTGCCATCCGGTCTATATTAGGCGTGTGGATATAAGGTTGGCCGTAGCAAGCCAGATCGCCATATCCCATGTCGTCACACAGTATGAAGAGAATGTTGGGTGGGGTGTTTTGTTTTGCACAGAGCAGGGTAGGAAGGCACGCCAAACCTACCCCTGTAAACCATATTGTCTTGTTCATATCAATGTTATTTTGTTCGGTTCTTTTACTCATCTACCTTCAGATTCCTGCGATAGGTAGCGAGGAGCTTCTTCATTTCCTTTTCTACCTTCTGCATGCCAGGCTTGCCGTAGAGGTTGTGCAGCTCGTTCGGATCAACCTGGATATCATACAACTCGTAGTAGTCAATATCGGCATCATCGGTGATGTAGTTGATGGATTTGAGATATTCGAAACACCAGTTTTCTGAAGTTCCCGGTTGGCACTGATACTTGTTTTCTAGAACGGCTCTTTCACCACCCTTGCCGTAGAAATGAATCAGTTTGTAGCGCTCGGTTCTCACACCATCGTGCTTGCGTACCAGATGATAATTAGGGTAGTCATAATAATGGTAATACAGACTCTTACGCCATTTTCTTACAGGCTGTCCGGCAAACAATGGTTGGAGCGAAGTGCCCGGCATATAGGCAGGCTTCTTCAAGCCCGCCAGGTCGAGGAAGGTAGGAGCAAAGTCGATGTTCTGTACCATCTGGTTGCACTCGCTCTTAGGCTGGATATGCTTAGGATAGCTGATGATGAGCGGTGTATGGAATGATTCCTCATACATGAAACGCTTGTCAAACCAGCCGTGTTCGCCCATGTAGAATCCCTGGTCGGAGGTGTATACGATGATGGTATTATCCGTGAGATGATGCTCATCGAGATAAGTCAGGAGTCGGCCTACACTCTCATCCACCGAAGCAATCACTGCCATATAGTCGCGGATATAGTTCTGGTATTTCCATTCTACCAGTTCCTTACCCGTGAGATTCTTGCTCAGGAATTCTCTGTTTCTCGGCATGTAATAGGCATCAATAGCCTCGCGCTGCTGCGGTGTCATGCGGTTCATCTCTCCCATGAGTCCGGCATACGAGTCTCTGCCTTCCGGTGTAGAAGGGTCGTACATTTCGGGCACTTTCAGGTCGCGTACCATTTCCATATATTCATCGATAGTCATCTTCTGGGTGGATGCAGCCGAGCCTCGGGTCGCATAGTCGTCCCAGAAGGTTTCAGGTAGCGGGAAGTTTACTTTGCCGTATTTCCCAACATACTTGGTGCTAGGCATCCACAGACGGTGGGGTGCCTTATGATGAACCAGCAGACAGAATGGCTTGTTTCTGTCTCTTTGGTCGAGGTATTCGATGGCATGGTCTGTGATGAGGTCGGTGGCATATCCCATTTCCTGCTTGTATTCTCCGTAATGGTTTGTTGATGCGAAGGTCGGGTTGTAATATTGTCCCTGATCGTTGAGGATGTGATAGAAATCGAAACCTTTAGGGCGGCATGACATGTGCCATTTTCCCACTACTGCCGTCTCATAGCCTGCCTTCTGCAGCATTTCAGAGAAGAAGGTTTTGGTGGAATCGATGCCCTCTGCCAGCATGCGCTGTCCGTTCTGATGACTGTAGAGACCGGTCATCAGACAGGCACGGCTTGGTGTAGAAAGCGAGTTTTCAACGAAAGCCTCGTTGAATTTCATTCCCCTTTCTGCAAGTCGGTCAATATTTGGGGTAGGCGCCAGTTGGGAGATGGCACTGCCGTAGGCGCTGATAGCCTGTATGGCGTGGTCATCGCACATGATATACAGGATGTTTGGTTTTTCGCCTGTATTCTGGGCGAAGAGAGATAGCGGCAAGGCTTGAAGGGCAGCCATCGCCAGCAAAGATCGGTTGAAAGGTTGATAATTATTAGCCATAATGTTTTGTATTAAGTTATATCTTGCAAAGGTACGCTGAATATTCGTAATTACCAAAAAAATCGGGATATTTCTTAAGAGTATTTCTCTTATTCTTCATAAAATAAAGCAACAGTGCCCTTCCTGTTTCACAACAGAAAGGGCACACAACCTAGTCTATTCTCGTACATGACGTGTTGATATAACATAGAATAGTTGATTCACATGATAAAACTATAAGTTGTCTTTTTCTATGTCCTTGAAGTACTTGTATGTGCTGACCTTCAATTCATCGGTAGCACTCTCATCGCAAACGATGATGCCATGCTTGTGAGTCTGCAAAGCACTGATAGTCCAAGCCTGTGTAACAGGACCCTCGATAGCAGCCTGGAGAGCACGAGCCTTGCTGTGACCGTTGCAGAGAATCATTACTTCTCTGGCAGCCATCACGGTACCAACACCTACTGTGAGGGCTGTAGCCGGAACCTTGTTCATATCGCCATCGAAGAAACGTGAATTGGCGATGCGGGTGTCTGTAGTCAATGACTTGACACGGGTGCGGGAAGTGAGTGATGAGAAAGGCTCATTGAAGGCAATGTGACCATCAGGACCGATACCGCCGATAAAGAGGTCAATGCCGCCAGCTTCCTCAATCATCTGCTCGTAGTGAGCGCACTCAGCCGCCAGATTCTCTGCATTACCGTTCAGAATTTGGATATTCTCCTTAGGGCAGTCGATATGGTCGAAGAGGTTGCGGGCCATGAATGAATGATAGCTCTCAGGATGAGACTCTGGCAAGCCTACATATTCGTCCATGTTGAAAGTGAGTACGTGCTTGAAAGAGATTTCGCCAGCCTTCACAGCCTTTACGATTTCTGCATACATGCCCATAGGTGAAGAACCGGTAGGCAAACCTAATACGAATGGCTTTTCTGCAGTAGGCTGGAAAGCCTTGATTGTTTCAACAACGTGACGCGCTGCCCAGCGAGACAGTTCGTCATAGTTTTTTTCTATAATTACGCGCATAGTTATAAAATAATGTTTAAAATATTTATCAAAACAGCAAAAAGAGGGGTGCCAACTCACTTGGCACTCCCTCTTGATGTTTTTACATGAGTCATACTACCTGGAAAGTAGACAAGTCATGTGACTAGCTTATGAATTGATTACTTAAAAAGTTTACCTCTTCAAGTTTGGGTTCTTCTCAACCTCAGTTGTTGGATAAGGGCAGTAAATACTATTCTCACCCTGCCAAGTGCTGTTCTTAACAGACACACTTTCCTTAACCTTAACTTCATTGCCCTTAGCATCCTTTGCAACAACGATAGGAGCATTAGCAACGCGGTAGTCGAAGTTCTTCTTGAGTTCGTCCATACGGAGCTCGTCTGCACGGCGGGTAACCATCTGTGTCCACTGACCGGCAACCTCCCAACCATGCTCAATGTAGCAAGCATCAGCAAGCTGATCTGCACTCATAGCGTCAATCTTAACAGTTGTATCATCGCTAAGAGTTACGTTCTCGTAGTCTGTAACGGCACGTTTACGAACCTGCTTTAAGTACTTCTTTGCATCTGTCAAGTCCATACCTGCACGGGCTGCACTCTCAGCATACCAAAGTAAAACCTCAGAATAGCGGATCAGACGGTGACGGCGTCCGTTAGTCATGTTGGTATAGTTAGGCTTCGTATAGTCGTAAGGCTGCTTGAGCTCTACATTAGAATCAGAAGGGTCGCAATTGGTCGTGTAGATAGAGAACATAGGGTGGTTAGCTTCTACGAAAGGCTTGCCCTTGAAGAATTTATGGCTTTCGTAAATACCATTATCCTTTCTGATAGTTCTGTCACCTTCCTTCATGTCACCGGCAGCTATCTTGCCAGACTCTTCCTTGATTGTTGCATCAAGTTTCTTAATCTGTTCTTCTAATTTCTTGGAATCTTTTTCCATTTCGATAGCTTCCCAAACATCTTCTGGAGAAATCTCCCACCAATAAACCGACTTGTAAATCTCAGTACCTTTTTGGAAAGTTACCTTTGGTGCATAGATAGCGTCTTTACGAGGACCTTCAGGGAATTTTGTCCAGAATTTGACTTCACCCCAAGAGTCACCCCAGCCGCCATCGCCGAGACCTTCGAAACGGTTGCATGATGTCAACTCAGAATCATGATCCCAAGAACCGTTTGCCCAGTTGTTGTCGATACCAACAAGAGTTTCCTTGTTGTAGTTGTGAGCAATAGAATATACGTGGCTCCAGTTATCATCGAGATAGAAACCATATGTGCTGTTGTTATCAATCACAGCCTTAGCTTTTTGTGCTGCAAGTTGGTAATAGGCCTTACCTTTATTGAGAGGGTAACCTGCCATTGCCATATATACAGCAGAAAGGGTAGCTTGTGTAGCCTGCTTCGTAACCCATGCATCAATACCATCGTGATTACGAGGTGCTGATTCGTATTTGATAGGTAGCAACTTTTCTGCTTCCTCCAAATCCTTTACAATCTGATCATATACTTGTTCTACGCTTGATAATCCGCAGTCCTGAACAGAAAGACTAGTGGATGTAATCAATGGTAAAGGACCAAAGACACGAACGAGATAGAAGTAGCCGTAAGCACGCCAATAAAGCGCATTACCACGAGCGATGTTCTTCTCTACTTCAGATGTAGGGGTTTTGTCTGCACCTTCAAGAACGAAGTTGCAAGCCTTGATAAGACCATAGTGCTGATTCCAGGCATCTGTAACACCCTTGTTGGCACCATCAGAACTGAAACCATCGAGGGCTGCTACAGCCTGCTTGTTTGAACCAGGATTGGCGGTCATATCGTCACCCTGCCACTGTGGGTACATAGGGTTGGTCCAACTCTGTGTCTGGTTCAGTTTCTCGTATATGGTGTTGATACTATTGTCAAGGTCAGCCTGGCAGGTGAAGTAGTTGTCTGGAGCCATCTTTCCTTTAGGATCTTCATCAAGAAATCCGCTGCATGAAGTGGTTGCAGCAAGCAATGACGCTGCAAGAAAACAGCCTAAATATATCTTTGTTTTCATATTTTATTCAATATTTTAGTTATTACAATAGTTCGTTAATAATTCAATAATGTGCTAAGCAGCTGTACGCTGTAAGCACGAGAGATCTTTGAAAATCTTGCTAATTAAAGTTCGGTTCGG